>Ga0116227_10014021_pt1 | contig 12379 bp, 11 predicted proteins | sample S1TSphgellanicum_FD_89693 | JGI IMG/M metagenome (GOLD analysis project Ga0116227, IMG submission 89693) | Host-associated microbial communities from peat moss isolated from Minnesota, USA - S1T2_Fb - Sphagnum magellanicum MG | ecosystem: Host-associated > Plants > Peat moss > Unclassified... | reverse complement strand
AGCAGGATCGTCGACTGCACCAGAACGTTGGCAAGATTGGCCTGCGACGTGAAACCCGGCGCGAAGAGCCCGAAGGCAAGCGCCAGCGCGATCAGGACGAGGGCGACGCCTGGGATGCGCGCGAGGGCCAAACCGGGGGCTGCGGCCAGCTCACGCATGATGCATGCCGAGCTTCAAGATATTTTCCTCGGTGAGGTCTTGCCGGGAAAGCTCGCCCACGATCCTGCCTTCGCGCATGACATAGGCGCGATCGCAGACATGCACGATTTCGGGCTGGTCGGAGCTGATCATCAAGACCGCCGCGCCGGCTTGGACGAGCTGGTCGATCAAAGCGAAGATCTCGGCCTTGGCGCCGACGTCGATGCCGCGTGTCGGCTCGTCGAAGATGAACAATTTCGATTGCGCCGCGAGCCATTTGCCGATGACGACCTTCTGTTGATTGCCGCCGGAGAGCAAGCTGACGTTCTGGCGGGTGCTCGGCGTCGCGATGCGCAATTGCTTGATCAAGGCGTCGGAGCTGCGCAAGGCTTGGCTTTTGTTGAAGAGGCCATTGGGAAACAGCTTGCGCAGGCCCGCGACGAGCAGGTTGTCGGCGACAGAGCGCAACGTCGCGAGTCCTTGCGTTTTGCGGCTCTCCGGAATGAGCGCGAGGCCTTGGCGCACCGCCATATCGGGCGCGCCTTTGCGAATTTCGCCGAAGACGCGGATCTCACCCGATATGACCCGGTCGGCACCGAAGATCGCGCGCGCGACCTCGGTGCGGCCGGAGCCGACCAGACCGCAGAGTCCGACGATCTCGCCGGCCCGGATTGTGAGGCTCACATCCGTGATGCCGTTCGCGGCGCAGAGATTTTTGGTTTCCAGCACGATGTCGCCGGGGCTTTGGCAGAACTTGCGGCCATAGGTCGTATCGACCGCGCGGCCGACCATCATGCGCACGAGATCGTCCGGTGTCGTCTCGTTCGGGCGCGTGCTGCCTACTTTGCGGCCGTCGCGCAGGACCGTGATGCGATCCCCGAGCTCAAAAACCTCAGCGAGGCGATGCGAGATATAGATAATGGCCGCTCCCGCCGCCTTCAGCTTGCGCACCATGGCGAAGAGGCGGGTGATCTCGTGCTCGGAGAGCGCGGCAGTGGGCTCGTCCATGACGAGGATCCGCGCGTTCTGCGACAGCGCCTTGGCGATTTCGACCATCTGCTGCTGGGCTATTCCAAGCGTGTGGACGGGTGTCGCGGGGTCGATATCGAAGCCGATCTGATCGAGCACGCGTTTGGCTTCGGCGCGGATGCGGCGGCGATCGATGGTGCCGGGCAGGGCGCCGCGAAATTCGCGGCCGAGAAATATGTTTTGCGCGATATCGAGATAGGGGACGAGCGAGAACTCCTGAAAGATGACGGCGATGCCGAGCTTTTGCGCGTCGGCCGGGCCGCGTATCTGCACCGGCTCGCCTTTGAAGAAGAAGGCGCCTTCATCCGGCGTATAGGCGCCGCACAGCACTTTCATCAGGCTCGACTTGCCGGCGCCGTTCTCGCCGAGGAGCATGTGTACCTCGCCGGCCTCGACGGTGAAGGAGACATTGTCGAGCGCCCTGACGCCGGGAAAGCTCTTGCTGATTCCGCGAAGCTCGAAGAACGGCGCCGACTCAGCAAGAGCTTTCCCGGCGGCCGCCTCGGCTTCTAGCTCGCGCGCGGTCATCGCGTCGCTCATCGAACCCTCCCTCGGCCGCGCCTCGCTCTGCGAGGCTTCGGCATGTTCTATTCAACGGCGGCGAATGAAGCCGACTATATGCGATCGCTCGAAGACTGCCGCGCTGGAGAATGGATCGGCTTGATGGAATTTCTCGACGCTCGCGCGGTCGGGCGCTTCGACGACGAATAGGCTGCCGATCGGCGTCTCGCCGTCATCGGCGACGAGCGGGCCCGACATGACGATCTCCACGCCGAAGCGCTGCGTGTCGTTCAGAAAGGCACGATGGGCATCGTAGTTCGCTTGCCGCACCGGCAAGGCGCCTTGCCTATCGAAAGCTTGAACGGCGAAAAGCATGCTGAGATCCCAGTCCGATCGCTGGCCGAATTAAGTCTTCGGCCTCGGATGCGTTTCGGTCAAGTCGCATCGGGCTCGCCCAATCCGGCCAGCATCTCGGCCTGCTTGACGACGGCGATGAAATCCTCATCGCCGCGACCTTGTGCGGCCAAGGTCGAATAGGCTTCGCGCATCAGCGCGGCGAGCGGCATGGCGATCTCGGCGCTGCGCGCGGCGGCGAGGATGAGATCGAGATCCTTCGCCATTTGCCGGCTGGAGAAGGTCGAGGAGAAATCGCGCTTGGCGAGCGGCGGCACCTTGTATTTGACGAAAGGCGAGCCGACCGCGCTCTCGGCGATGACGTCGAGCATCGCGCCCCAGGCGATGCCGCCTTTGCGCGCGAGCACCAGCGCTTCGGCCATCATGCCGGCGGAGACGGCGATCATCAGGTTGACGGCGAGCTTGGCATAGCGCGCTTCTTCACCCGAGCCGAGCCAGGTCTGCGCCCGCGTCATTGCGCCCAAAATCGGCTGCAGCGTCTCGAAGGCGGCCTTGGGGCCGGAGGCGAAGCAGGTGAGCGTGCCAGCTTCCGCGAGCACCGGATTGCCGGACATAGGCAGCCGGATATAGGCGATCTTGCGGGCCTCGGCTTCCGCGCCGACGAGCGAAGAGGCCTGCGGGCTCACCGTGCTCGTCTCGGCATAAATCGTGTCCGGAGCGAGCTTGGCAAGAAGACCCTCGGGTCCCAGGCAAAGGCCGGTCAGCACCTTATCGTCGGGCAGAGAACTGAAGACGATCGAGGCGCCCGCAATCGCTTCGGCCAATGTAGCGCGCGGTGTGACGCCGCGCGCGGCGGCGAGGTCGCGGCGCGCGGTCTCGCGATCATAGCCTTGCACGATATGGCCCGCTGCGGCGAGACGGGCCGCCATGGGCAGGCCGAGCTTGCCGAGGCCGACGAAAGCGATGGGAGCTGCCATGCGTTTCCTCTCGATCAGGCGCGCATCTTCTGTGCTGCGCGGTTTTAGATTTAAGCCGCCTTTTCCTTCTGCACGAGGCCCAGCGCGGCGGCAATGCGCGCGCCTGAGCGCGTCAGCGCCGCCTGCTTCTGCGCAAGATCCTCGACGCACAGGCGCCCGTCGCGCTTCTTGAATTCGCCGGCGACGAGAACGGCGTCGATATTGGCGAGGCCGGCCTGCATGAGAATGCTCGCCACGGGATCGAGCACGGGCGCCATGTTGAGATCGTCGGCCCTATAGATCGTGATATCGGCGAATTTTCCCGGTGTGAGCGAGCCGATGCGGTCGTCGAGGCCGAGCATGCGCGCGCCGTCGATCGTGATCCAGGCCAAGGCCTCACGCACGGTGATCGTGCCGGTATCGGGAATCGTGCCGGTACGGGCGCGGTAGTCGCCATTGTCCAGCATGCGTTGCGCGCTGAGCGCGATCCTCGCAATGCCGAGCATGTCGCCGGCAAAGACCGATTCGAGATCGATGCCGAGCGACGGCTTGGCGTTCAGCTTGCGCAGCCGGCCGATGATCGGTGTCCCATGGCCTTGGGTCATCTCGTTTTGCGGGGTGAGCGAGAACGAGACGCCGAGATCGACGAAACGCGCGAGCTCGTCATCGGTCAGATCGTTGCCGTGCACGATGTTGGTACGCGGCCCGACGAGCCCTTCCTCGACGAGGAGCTTCCAGCCGCCGGGCGTGCGTGGCGGGCCGCCGCCTTGATGCATGGAGGCGACGAGATCGAACTCGCGCGCGAGCTTGAAATCCTGGCGCGCGACATCGAGCGTCGAATAATGCGGTCCGAGGATCGCCATGCCGAGCGTGACGAGGCCGTCGCGCTGGCCGAGCGGCCCAGAAAGCAGCCGTTCGATCTCGTGGCGCGGATGCGCAACTTCCGAGAAATGTGGTTCGCCGGGCTTGGGGTCGGGTTTCGGCGAGCCGTGGAAGAAGGCGGCGCGGATGCCGGATTGCAAGAGCGCGTCGATCGCCGCATCGGTATGCGCCGGCGTCGGATTGTTGTGGCACCAATCGACCAGAGTCGTCGTGCCGCAATTCAACTGGTTCAACGCGCCGAGGAGGGTTGCGATGCCGATATCCTGCGGCGTGAACAGAGTCGCGAGACCAGCGTGAACAAAGCGGAAATATTCGAGCAGCGTCCAATTCGCGGCGAGCCCGCGCAAGCTTGTCTGCCATGTATGCATATGCGCGTTGACGAAGCCCGGCGCGAGGATGCGCGCCCGCGCATCGACGATTTCCGCGTCGGGCATATCGAGTGACGGCGCGATGTCCGCGATGCGCCCGTCGACGACGAGCAGATCGGCCGAGGCAAAATCGCCGAGGCGATCGTCCATCGTGACCAGGCTGCCGCCCTTGAACAGGAGAGGCCGCTTCTGCATGGGATGCCCTCGAGGAATGGCGCGCCATCATCATCGCCTGTAGCGTTGAAAAAACAAGCGAAATGGATGTCTCGCGGGATGCGACCTGCACTGTGTGAGAGTGGCCTCGAGCTTCCAGGCTTGCCTTCAAAACGCTTTGAAGGTGAGAATCGTGCGGGTATCGACGATGCCGGGAATGACCTGTACCTTCTCGCCGACGAAATGGCCGATATCGACATCTGCGTTCAAGTAGAACTTCGCGAGTATGTCGAAATCGCCGGCAATGGAATAGATCTCGGAGGCGATCTCCGCCTGTGCGAGCGCGTTGGCGACTTCATAAGTCCGGCCCAGAGCGCATTTGATCTGAACGAAGAAGGTCTGCATGGCACGCGCCTCAAGGGATAGGCGATGGAGGCAAATCTGCGATGCGGGGGCTTCCCGCGCAAGCCGAGGGCCGAGACCCGATCCTTATGAAATCTCGATCTATCGGCAATCGTGCAAATCGCAGGTTGTCATCTTCATTTTGCGATGATCTCGACATCGTGGTCGAGGGTCGAGACGACCTTGAAAAGGGTCTGATAGGTCTTGCTGTCGTGCCGGGCGATCGCGACATATTCGCCTTCGGCGAGGACGAGCGAGGGGAAGGCGCCGATCAGCTCGCGGATCACGTCGCCGCCAGGGGTCAGAATTGTGAAAGCCGTATTGGCGAGCGCCTCGCCGCCCGGGTTGCTGACGAGCTTCAAGGTCATCACCGCCGCGCGGTGGCGCAGCGACGCGTCGGTGAGCTTTCCTGCCTGCACGCGGAGATCCGCATTGATGACGGAGTTGGTGGTGGTGGCGTTGCTTTGCGCCAGCGCGCCTGGACCGGTGACATCAAGCAACGTCGAGACGACGTGGTAGATGCCTTCGGGGAGGCCGATGGGCTCGCTCGCTTTGGCATTGGCGACGACGAGCTTGGCTTCCGAATTGCCGCGTTCCGGCACATAGATAGAGATGCGGAGCTTGCTCGGATTGATTGCCTGATCGCCGAGCAGGCCGGTAATACGCAAGGCGCCGGCGTTGAGGACGAGGCGCTCGCTCACCGGCTCCGCATTGATCCTGACGCGTTTCGTCGCGCCGGCAAGCCCGAGCGCTGCGTGGACGATATAGGTGCCTTCCGGCAGCGGCATGGCAGGCGCTGCGTCCTTCGATTCGGCAACCAGCTTATGCGAGCCGTCGGCTTCCGCCGCTTCGTCGAAAATGCGCCATTTGAGCCCGGCGCGGACGGGTTGGGTGTCGCCTGCGGCGCGCAGCGCCGAAAGATAAAGCGTGCCGCGCCCGCTCTCGACAGGCAGTGGGCCGGGCGTGGTGGCGCGGGGGCTCGCCGCAGGTGGCGGGGAGCCTTGCTGGGCCAAGGCCGGCGCGGCGCAGAGGCTCGCGGCAACGAGCCATGGAAGCACGGACGACGGCGATGTCGGCAAGCCAAATTCCTCGAGAGCGTCGGATGCTCTAGTCGTCAGTGCGATGCAGCAGGCCGCCGGCGGCCGCCATTAGATTGGCGGGAGACAGCGGATGGAACGAGAATTGGACGACGTGATGGCCGGCCGGCACCTCGACGCCGCGAAACAGGATGTTGGCGCGCAGGACCGGCGCCTCTTCGCCGTCGATGCGCACTTCCCAGCCTGGATAAAAAAGATCGTGCAGGACGACGACGCCCGCCTTGTCGGTCTCGAGGTCGATATCGACCTCGCTATAAGTATATTTAGTAATTGCGACATGCGCATGCGCAGGCGTGTCGTCTTCCGCGTGCAAGGCATCGGGTGACAGAGTTGCCATGCTCGCCTGATCGATCAGCACTTCATTGTTCTGATCGAAATCAGGGATGGCGTGGGAGTCGAGGACGTTGTCGCTGTCGATCGGCGTGACCTGCGTGGCGAAATAGGCTCGCGGCGCGACCCTGCCGAGCTTGTAGATATACATATCGTCGCTCGCATAGAGCAACGTGGCGGCGGGGCGCGGGAAGCGGCGCGGCAATTTCACGAGCGGACGGCCGAGCACGAGATATTCGAGACCGAGCAGCGCGGCGAGCTTGCAGCGATAGCCGCGGAACGTATCGGGAAAATGCCGCAGATTGAGGTCGGCGGCGTTCTCGCCGGGACCGACAGCGCGCTCGTAATCGGCGATGCGCAGCGGGTTGTAGCCGAGCGTGTTCTCGAGCTTGAAGACCATCGAGGCGTTCTGCCATGGGCCGTCGAGGCCGAGAATCTCGACGCGCGGGCGATTGCCGTCGCGCGTCTTGGTGGCGATCTCCTGGCGCAGGATCTCGAGCCCGGTGGCGCGCGCTTGCCCCATAGTGCCGAAGACCGCGTAGTGGCTTGCCGGCTCGGCATTGAGCGGGGAGGCGGCATTGCGCCAGATAAGCTCGCCTCCAGTCGCCGCGACGAGGATCGCGGCTGCGAGCGCGCGGCGGGGTCGCGACCGCAAGACGAAGAGAGCGAGCCCCGCCGCTGCGAAGAGGCCGAGCGCGAGCGCGAGCTGGACCAATGAATCGGTCAGATGGTTTTCATGCCGCGAGAAGGCGAGGGCGCCGAGAAGGGCGAGAACGCAGCCGGTGAGGGTAGCGGCTGGGAGCATGGCCGAAGCAGCCATTCGCGGCAGGTAGCGGAAAGGCCGTGGCAACCCGTCTTCGATATAGCGATGCAGCAGATAGCCGGCGCTCAAGGCGAGCGCGATATTGATAAGGAAGGTCGCATCCGCCGGCCGACGGTAGAGCGAGACGCCGGGTATCCAATCGAAGGCCAAGCCGAAGATGGGCGTGTAGCGGCCCACCGCATAAAGAGAGGCACCGGCGAGAAGCACGCCGAAATAGGCCGTGCCGCGGCAAAAGAGCCGGCCCGCGGCCAAGCCGTGCCAAACGATCAGCAGGATCGGAACCGTGCCGATGAAGAGGTAATTTATGGTGCGGTCGGTCCAATCGGCCTGGGCCAGCGCTTCATAGCCCGGTCCCCAATAATCATAAGGCCTGTTCAGCGAGCCGAAAATATCCGGCACGAACAACGTCATGAAATTGACCGGCGCGAGCGATCCCGCCACGGCGACGCCGAAGGGGATGCCGGGTCGGTTCGACGCGTGCAAAAATTGCAGTGTGAGCAGGCTCGGCACGATCAGAAGCGCGATGGCGAGGCCGCCGCCGAGCGCGAGAATGCCGAGGCGCGCGCGCAGATAGGCGCGCGCCGCGCCGCTCTCGAATGCCATGAAAAAAGCCCGGCCGACGAGAGCCCCGCAGAGGAGGAAGGCGACCTGATCGCGCCCGAGCGCCATCAGCGCTGCGAGAATGCCGAAAAGGACCGCATAGCGCATCTGCCGGCGTGCCAGCGCGACCTCGAGGCTGAGCAGCGCGAGCGGAAAGAAGGAATAAGAGATGATCATGCCCGTATGCTGCAGGCGCGAGGCCGCCGAGCCGCCGAGCATGAAGATGATCGCGGCGAGAACCGCGCCCGCCGGGTGCCAATGGCGAGCCCGCACGATGCCGACGACGCCGAGGCCGCCCATCACGAGATGGGCGAAGACCGCGCCGTCGAAAAGCTGCATCGAGGCTTGCGGCGCGATGAGCGCCAAGAGCACCATGCTCGGCGTGAAGACGAGGGACTGCGGGTCGGCGATCGTCGGATGGCCGCCGAAATGATAGGGATTCCAGAGCGGGATCTCGCCGCGATGCAAGGCCTCAGCGAGAAAACGGAACATCGGGTAGAAGTGGTTCTTCGCGTCCCAGGGAACGACCATTCCGTTCCACTGCCAGCAGAGGAACGACGTCGCCGCGAAGGCGAGGACGCACCCCATGGCGCTCAGCGTCATCCGCAGCGTCCAAGCAGGCGTCGTGAGAAGATCGGCGCCGAGCGCCGGGCCAGCGCGGCGCTGCGTCCGCGTTCCGCCTGCGGCGACGAGAGGAGACGCGGTACTATCGAAAAGCGACATACGCAGTCCGTATTCGAGGATCGGGCTGGCGCTTCCCAGCGGAAAAGCCAATGATGAAGCGGCGGCTCCGGCTCACACGGGGAAGCTGACGGATGGGTTGGCTACCGACACGCAAAACCGCATGCGCGCCGGGATCGGAAGAGATGCCGGCCTTCGATTTTCTGAGTGATGCACGTGAAGTTCCCCGCCCCTGGAAAATCCCGAAATCTGAGCCTAAGCCATTCCGGTGGGTTTACAAACCGACCTTTACGCCTTTTCTGCGGCCCGCCGGTTGCCGCGGCGCGGAGGGGCTTCTATCAGAGTGATTGTGTTTCCTTCTCTAAGCCAGGCGGCGTGAATTCCCGATGAACGAAACGATCGATCTTTTGAAACGCCGGCGCTCCGTCCCGGCCGTGGCGCTCGCCGAACCCGGACCGAGCGCCGAAGAGCTCGAGACGCTGCTCGGCATCGCCGCGCGCGTCCCCGATCACGGCAAGCTCGCGCCGTGGCGCTTTATCTTGTTTCAAGGCGCGGCGCGCCTGCGCGCCGGCGAGATCATCGCGGCCGCCTACAAGGCGGCGCATCCCGAGGCCGATGCCGAGCGCCTCGCGAGCGAGGGCAAGCGGCTTGCGCTCGCCCCGCTCGTCGTCGCCGTCGTGTCGCGTGCGGGCGCGCATGAGAAGATTCCGGAATGGGAGCAGGTGCTCTCGGCCGGCGCCGTCTGCATGAATCTCATCGTCGCCGCCACTGCGATGGGCTTTGCCAGCGTCTGGCTTTCCGAATGGTATGCCTATGACCGCGTAGTGCTCGATCAGCTCGGCCTCAACGCCGGCGAGCGCATCGCCGGCTTCATCCATATCGGGCGGCAACCGGAGCCGCGCGAAGACAGGACCCGGCCGGCGCTTGCCGACATCGTCACGTATTTCGGCTGAGTTTTTGCGCGGCACCTCGCGTTTCGGAGCTTTCTTATGTTGTTCTACGAACCGCAGTCGCGCGACAAATCGGTGCTTCCGCACGATCCCTTCAAGGCATTGATCGCGCCGCGCCCGATCGGCTGGGTGACGACCTTGAGCAAATCGGGCGCGGTCAATCTGGCGCCCTATTCCTTCTTCAACGCCTTCGCCGACCGGCCGCCGATCATCGGCTTCTCCTCGGTCGGCCGGAAGGATTCCGTGACCTTCGTCGAGGAGACGCGCGAATTCGTCTGGAACATGCCGACCTATGATCTGCGCGACGCGATGAACGCTACTTCGGCGCCGCTGCCGCGCGGACAGAGCGAGTTCGAGCACGCGCATCTGCCGCAGGTCGCCTCGCGCCTCGTCGCGCCGCCGCGCGTCGCTGCGAGCCCGGCGGCGCTCGAATGCAAGCTGATCGAGGTCCAGCAGCTCAAGGACATGAACGGCGCGCTCGTCGACAATTTTCTGGTGCTCGGCCAGGTCGTCGGGGTCCATATCGACGAGCGTTTCATCAAGGACGGCCTCGTCGACATGGCGGCGATGCAGCCGATCGCGCGCTGCGGGTATATGGACTACGTGATCGCCGATCACGTCTTCACGCTGAACCGCCCGATGACGCCCTGAACCGTTCCCTCATCGTGAGGGCCTGCGCTTCTATCGCTTCAGCGCGGCGGCCTGTGCCAAGACAAGCTGCGCGCGGCGCAGATGCGCCGCGTCCAGCATCGCGCCGCCCTCGCCTCGCACGCCGCGTGCGGGATCGGCGGCGAAGGCATCGACGACCGCCTGCGCTTCGGCGAGGGCTTCGGGCGAGGGCGTGAAGACTGCGTTGATGATCGGAATCTGCGCCGGATGCACCGCCATCTTGCCGGCGAAGCCGTCGCGCCGCGCCGCTTCGCAGACGGCGCGCAGGCCGTCCTGATCGCGAAAGGCCGGATAGACCGTATCGATCGGTGCCACGCAAGCGGCGCGGGCGGCGAACAGCGCGAGGCTCCGGAGAAGTGCGAAAGGCGGTGTCCATGCCCCGTCGGGCATTTGGTTCGTCTCGGCCCCGAGATCGGCCATGAGATCTTCGGCGCCCCAGGCGAGGCCCGCGAGCCGGCGCGAGGCGCCGATAAAGCTGCCCATCGTAAAAAGCGCCGCGGCCGTCTCTGTGAGCGCGACGATGCGCGTCGCGCCGTCGGGCAAGCCGATCTCGGCTTCATGCACGGCGAGCTTGGCGCCGAGCCGCTGCAGATCGGCGCCGCTGCCGGCCTTCGGCAAAACGAGTCCGTCGGGCGCAGCCGGCATGATCGCGGCGAGATCGGCCTCGAGAAGCCCGCTCGCGAAACTATTCACCCGCACATAAAGCGCCGGCCGCGGGGTTTTCGCGCGCATCTCGCCGAGGAAATCCGCAGTGAGCAGGCGCGCCGCGGGCTTGGCGGCCGGCGCGACGGCGTCCTCGAGATCGATGAAGAGACAGTCGGCGCCGCTCGCAAACGCCTTGCCGAGCTTCGCCGCGCTGTCGCCCGGCACGAAAAGCTGCGAGCGCATCGGCGCCTAGCCCCGCGGCGGGCGCGGCCGCCGCGAGCGCCGCATTAAGCATGAATTTACCATGTTCGCTCATTTTCGAAGGGCGCCGCTGACAGCTTGCGGCCCCTCACCCGGCGGATCGCTTCATGATCGTTCGACGATTTCTGCAATGGGCGCAAACCGCGGCCCCGACGCAGCGCGCCGATGGGGCGAGCGCGCTTGCCCGCGCCTATCTTTATGCCGATCTCGATCCCCTGCAACATGCCGAAGCCGAAGTCGCGCTGACCGGGCTGCTCGACGATCCCTCGCCGCTGGTGCGCCGCGCGCTGGCGGAAAGCTTTGCGAGCGCGGTCGCAGCACCCCATCACATCGTCCTAGCGCTCGCCGACGACCAGTCCGACATTTCCTCGATCGTGCTGGCACGCTCGCCGCTTCTCGCCGACTCCGAGCTGATCGATTGCGCCGCGATCGGCGATCCGATCGCCCAGGCGGCCGTGGCGATCAGGCCCGCGCTCTCGGCCTCGGTCGCCGCGGCGCTCGCCGAGATCGGCGCGCGCGAAGCCTTGATCACGCTCGCGATCAATCCCGCCGCCGAGCTGCCGGTTTTTTCGATGCGCCGCATGATCGAGCGCTTTGGCGCCGATGGCGAGATGCGCGAAGCGCTGCTGTCGCGTCCCAATCTGCCGGCCGATTTGCGCAGCGACCTCGTCGCCGCGACGGCGCAGGCGCTCTCGGTCTTCGTCACCGAACGCGCCTGGATGTCGCAAGAGCGCACCCTGCGCGTCACGCGCGAGGCGCGCGACAAGGCGCATGTGATCATCGCCGCGGCGAGCGAGGACGAGGAGAACGGGCCGGCGCGGCTCGTCGCGCATCTGCGCGCCTCGGGCCAGCTTACCGCGAGCCTCGCGCTGCGCGCGCTTTTGAGCCGCAACGCGAGCCTCTTCGAAGCCGCGCTCGCCGAGCTCTCCGACATGCCGAGCGCCCGCGTGGCGGGCCTCGTGCGCGATTTCAGGGGGGCGGGATTCGCCGCGCTCTATCGCAAGGCCGGCCTGCCGGAAGCGCTTCTGCCGGCTTTCCGCGCCGCCCTCGACGCGCTCGAGACGCTCGGCGCCGATCCCGACAGATCCGCACGCCTCTCGCGCCAGATGGTCGAGCGCGTGCTCACCGCCTGCGCGGCGATGAATGGCGGCACGCTCGACAAGCTGATCGCGGTGCTGCGCCGTTTCGAGGCCGAAGCCGCGCGCGAGACCGCGCGGGATCTCGCTCAAAGCATCGCGACGACGGCGCAAGGCGCCTGGCTCGCGCGCGAGCCGGAGCCGCTTCTCCTCACCGATCTCGACGATGCGGCGGCCGTGCCAAAGGCTGCGCCGCGCGGCCAGACGCGCCCGAGCCTGCCGCAACAGGGTTTCGTCATCGATTTCGCCGCCCTCGAAGCCGAGCTCGCCGCGGCGTGAGGGCCGGCAGGGTTGAATTGCTTGCGCAGCAGCCGCTCCCTTATCCTGAGGAGCGAACCGCAGGTTCGCGTCTCGAAGGATCGGCAACTTGCGAGCGTCTGCCAGGGGCAACCGCTTCACCCTTT
>Ga0116227_10014019_pt1 | contig 12381 bp, 9 predicted proteins | sample S1TSphgellanicum_FD_89693 | JGI IMG/M metagenome (GOLD analysis project Ga0116227, IMG submission 89693) | Host-associated microbial communities from peat moss isolated from Minnesota, USA - S1T2_Fb - Sphagnum magellanicum MG | ecosystem: Host-associated > Plants > Peat moss > Unclassified... | reverse complement strand
TCAGGTTATTAAACCCGAAAGTTTGCAGGTAAGGCTTGAAACGAGCGGAGCGCAGCACATAAAATGCCATGGTAATGCCCATGATCAAGCGATCGGTAAAGGTGGCAATACCCACTCCGATTACCCCCATCTTTGGCATACCGAATAAACCGTATACCAGGGTGATCCCAATCACGATATTCAGGAGGTTGCCGACAATACTGATGTTCATCGCCTGGCGGGTAAATCCGAGTCCTTCTGCAAACTGTTTAAACGACAGGAACAACATTAACGGGATAAAGGAAAATCCCAGGAAACGCAGGAAGGGGCGGGCCTGCTCGGCTACGTCGCTTTCCTGGTGCAGGAAAGATAAGTGGTTACTGCCAAAATAGATGACAGCCGATAATAACACACCTACTACCATGTTGATGATCAGGCTATGGCTCAGTAAATGACCAATGGCGCCTTTGTTACCGCGCCCGTTTTCCTGGGCAATCAGCGGAGTGAGACCGTACGACATCCCGATACCGGCTACCATAAATACGGAGAACAACCCGTTTCCCAGTGATACCGCTGCCAGTGGCACTTTCCCGGTATGTCCAATAATAATACTATCCGATAATGCTACTAAAGTATGTCCCAGTTGGGAAATGACTACAGGATAGGCTAAACTGAAATTGTCTTTGTAATGGCCTTTGTATTTAAAATACAGTTGTTTCATTGATTGTGCTGTTATTGGTGTTGAGGGTTTCCTCTTACAAAACCCATAAAAAAAGCCGGCGATCATATCGATGCCGGCTTTAGCTATATCTTTTATCTGCTAAAAAGGAGCATCTTCAAATCCTTCATCGAAGTTCATGTCATTCATCTTGGAACCCTTCTGTATGTACAGTTTCGCTTCATCATTGCCTCCGCCACCTTGCTGTGGCCGGGTGATTCCAGCGGAATAATTGTTGCCTCCACCAGGGTTATCAATGCTGCCATCATCTTCAAAACGCTGGAATTCCAGTACGGCCCTGAGTCGGATGGTATCCAGCTGACCATTACGGTGCTTGGCTATACGAACGTGGGTTTCACCTTTATTGGATTCGCCCATTTCATTGGTGTTGATTTCATAATATTCTGGCCGGTACAGGAACATTACCATGTCCGCATCCTGCTCGATCGCTCCGGATTCACGGAGATCACTCAGCTGGGGCATTTTGTTACCGTCTTTACGTTTTTCCACATCACGGCTCAACTGGGAGAGGGCGATCACGGGTACCTGTAACTCCTTGGCCAGTCCTTTCAGGTCACGGGAAATTTTACTGATTTCCTGTTCACGGTTGGTGCCTTTACCATCACTACTGCCGCTCATAAGCTGGAGGTAGTCGATGATAATCACGCCTACACCGTGGTTGTGTACCAGTCGGCGGCATTTGGCGCGTAGTTCAAAGATGTTGAGGGCCGGGGTATCATCGATGAAGATGGGTGCTTTTGCCAGGCGTTCGATACCGTGGGTCATCAGCTTCTTCATTTCATATTCTTCCAGTTTACCACGGGAAATCTTTTCCAGCTTTATTTCCGACTCGGCCGAGAGGATACGTTGTACAATCTGGCCGGAGGACATTTCCAAAGAGAATACCGCTGCTCCTTTCGGGAAGCGGGGGTGAAGGGCCGCGTTACGCGCGAGGTTCAGCGCGAAGGCGGTTTTACCCACAGATGGACGGGCGGCGATGATGATCAAATCCGTAGACTGCCAGCCATAAGTCACCTTGTCCAGTGAAGGGAAGCCGGAAGGCACCCCGGTAATATCATCTCCCTTGTTACGCAGATCCTCGATACGTTTCATGGTGTTTACCAGTACACGGTCGATGGAATCGTAGTTTTTACGAAGGTGATTATTGGTTACTTCAAATAATTTGGATTCGGCACTGTCCAGCAGGTCAAATACATCGGCAGTGTCTTCATAAGACTCTGTGAGGATTTCACCGGAAATGCGGATCAGTTCCCGTTGAATAAATTTCTGAAGGATAATACGGGCATGCGCTTCGATATTCGCGGAAGACACCACCATGTTGGTGAGCTTCATAACGGTAAATGGTCCGCCGATCTGCTCGAGAGAACCCATGGATTTGAGTTCTTCTGTTACAGTAAGGATGTCCACCGGCATTGACTTACCCGCCAGGCGGGTCATCGCACTAAAAATAATCTGGTGAGCTTCTACATAAAAACACTCCCCTTTCAATATCTCGATAACGGAGTCAAAAGCCCCTTTTTCCAGCATTACGGCTCCCAAAACAGCTTCTTCCAATTCTTTAGCCTGTGGTGGTATCTTGCCATACACCAAGGATGACACATCAATGGACGGTTTTCTGCGCACATTGCGGTCCTTCTTAAGATTGAGATCCATTTATGGTTAGTGTATTAAAAAAAGTTAATAAAAGGTTACTGTCAATGGGCCTTTCCAGTTGTTTTTACAATCGATATCTGCATTTTTCCCGCATTCATCAGGGGTATAGCTACTTTAAGAAATTGTAAACTTTTGCAAGCCGTACAAACTAAGGTAAAGGCATTTTTTCGATTAATACCTCCTCCTTCGTTATTATATTTATTAAGTCTCACACACAGGTTATCCACACACAAAATGTCAGTTATCCACTGACAGCGCTATGGTTATCCACCAAAACACCAGAAATTCCCATGCAAAGGTCCGATTATTCACACACATTGTGTAAAAAGATTTTCCACATGTGATGCGAATGCGGTACCATAGCCGGATTGGGGCTAAAAAAACGTAAAAGAACCGGAGGAAACCCAACCCGCTGGCCATTTCCGCTTTCCGAATTTCCCCTTCTCCCTGCGCCCCCGCCGCTTTTTGCTTTATGCCTTCCGCTTTTTGCGCTATTGTTGTTAACTTTACGCCACTTATATAAACCGAGCAGATAAATGACGATTTCATACAACTGGCTATGTGATTATTTACCGGTGAAGCCTACACCGGAGGAACTATCTACCATTTTAACCAGAATAGGGCTGGAGGTAGAAAGCCTGGAGAAATTTGAAGCAGTAAAGGGAAGTCTGGCTGGATTAGTGATCGGAGAAGTACTGACGGCTGAAAAACACCCCAATGCGGACAAACTGAGACTCACCACCGTTAACACCGGCAACGGTGAACCGCTGCATATCGTTTGCGGCGCCCCCAATGTGGCCGTAGGACAGAAAGTAGTCGTAGCCCCCATCGGCGCTACCATCTACCCGGTAGACGGCGAACCGCTCACGATGAAGAAAGCAAAGATCCGTGGAGAAGAAAGCCAGGGAATGATTTGCGCGGAAGACGAAATCGGCCTGGGTAGTAGTCACGACGGCATCCTGGTACTCGACGCCGCCCTGCAACCCGGTACCCCCGCCAGCGAAGTGTTTAAACCCGCTCAGGACTATATATTCGAAATAGGACTGACCCCCAACCGCATGGATGCCATGAGCCATATCGGCGTGGCGAAAGACGTTTGCGCTTTTCTCAATAATATAGAACACACGCATAAATACCAGGTACAGCTGCCCGAAATAAAGGCCCTGCCAAAAGCAGATATCCCTTTATCCATCAGCGTTACCATCGAAAATACAGATGCCTGCCCCCGGTACAGCGGTATTTCCATTACCGGCGTACAGGTAGCCCCCTCACCAGAGTGGCTGAAAGAAAGGCTCACCGCCATCGGGGTTCGCCCGATCAACAACATTGTGGATATCACCAACTTTATCCTCCACGAAACCGGTCAGCCGCTGCACGCATTCGACGCCGCAGCGGTGAAAGGTAACGCCGTAGTGGTAAAAAACCTCCCGGCAGGTACCCCTTTCGTGACCCTGGATGATAAAGAAAGAAAACTGGATGCCTCCGACCTGATGATCTGCAACGGCGCCGGCGAAGGCATGTGCATCGCAGGCGTATTCGGCGGCGCACATTCCGGTGTATCCGACAGTACCCACAACATTTTCCTGGAAAGCGCCTTTTTCAGCGCCGGTGGTATCCGTACCACCTCTTTCCGTCATGGTTTACGTACCGATGCCGCTACCCGCTTCGAAAAAGGAGTGGATATCTCCAACGTGGTGTTTGCCCTCCAACGCGCAGCCAGTCTCATTTGTGAGCTAAGCGGCGGTAAAGCAGCGTCAGAGATCACCGACGTATACCCTTCCGTAAAAGTGAAAACACAGGTAGAAACCACGTATAGCTATATCCGTAGACTCAGCGGCGGCAACTACCCCGACGATAAGATCAAAAACATCCTGCGCAGCCTGGGCTTCGACCTGTTATCAGAAACCGCCGAAGGCTTCCGTGTAGCAGTGCCTTTCAGCAAACCGGATATCAGTCTCCCGGCCGACCTGGTGGAAGAAGTAATGCGTATCGACGGTCTCGATAACATTGAAATACCATCTAAAATAGCCATCTCCCCGGCACTCTCTGCCCAACCCGACGCGGAAAGCGTAAAGGAAAAGGTAGCAGATTACCTGGCAGCTAACGGCTTCAACGAAATATTTACCAACTCCATCACTAACAGCAAGTACTATACGCCGGAAGTGCTGGAGACCGCGGTGAAAATGATGAACAGTCTCACCGTAGAACTGGACATCATGCGTCCTTCCATGCTGGAAACCGGCCTGGAAAGCGTGGCGCATAACCTGAACCGCAAAAACGAAGACCTCCTGTTCTTCGAATTCGGTAAAACTTACCAGGTACTGGAAAAGGGCTATGGTGAGAATAACCACCTGGTACTGTACCTGACGGGTAAACAAACCTCCGAAACGTGGCTGCACAAATCCAGCCCGGTGGATTTCTATTTCCTGAAAGGTTTTGTGATCAATATCCTGAAACAACTGGGGTACAAGCAATTCGTATGGGCGGAAAACACCGAAGCGGGCTTACAGCCGGCCTGGGATATCAAGGTAAAGAATCAGGTAGTGGTAACACTGGGAGGCGTTCCCACAGCCAAGCTGAAGCAGTTCGATATCAAACAGGCCGTATGGTTTGCGACGTTTAACTGGGATAAAATACTGGGACTCTTGCAAAAAAGTGATAACTTTTACAAGGAAATTCCGAAATTCCAGGCGGTTCGCAGGGACCTGGCACTCGTGCTGGACAAGTCAGTGAAGTTTGCCGCCGTGGAAGCTGCTACCCGCAGTGTGAAATCCACCCTGCTACAACAGGTGAATCTGTTTGATGTTTTTGAGAGCGAAAAACTGGGCACTAATAAGAAGTCTTACGCCGTGAGCTTTACCTTCCTGGATCCTCAGAAAACGCTGACAGATAAAGAAATTGACAGTGTAATGGACAAACTTATCAAAACGTTTGAAACGCAGTTACAAGCGGAGATAAGAAAATAAGTATCTTAAATGGTTCTGGAGCAATATATTCAACGCGTAGAAGAGAAGTTGCATCTGCTGGTAAAAAAGCTCCAGCAGGTGCAGGCGGAGAATGTATTGCTGAAAGAGGAAGTAACCATACAGCAACAGGCGCTGCAACAGCAGCAACAGGCGGTACAGAGCCTGGAGGAAAGGCTGCAACTCATGAAGATTGCGGCCACCGCCCAGGGAGGTACCACCATAGCAGCAGAAGACGAGGCTTTCAAAAAGGAGATCCGCGGCAAAATCAATGATTACATCAAAGAAATTGACCGTTGTATCGCGTTATTGAACAGCTGACCTAAAATCATACATCATGGAGCAACTCATTCCTGTTAATATCATCGTAGCAGACCGCTCTTACCGGATCAAGATCAAGCCGGAAGAAGAAGCGGAGGTACGTCGTATTATGAAAGAAGTGAATGAGAAGATTGTCGATTTTAAAACAGCCTATGCAGGGAAAGACCTGCAGGACTATATTGCTATGGCCCTTATTATGTACGCCACACACCCTGTTACCAGCGGCGGCAAAGCGCAGGCGAGCACCGCGCCTTTTTTGCAGGAGAAGCTGGAAAAGCTGGAAGAAATTATCAACCAGGCACTGGGTTAATCACGTTACCCATTGCTTAACAATGAATTAGCTAATTGGCTAATTATCACGTATCAAAGACGCTTTAACTGCTATTTTTTTGTATTTTCGCGGGTCAGTTCTCGCCCCTGTCGTGTTTTAGCAGCGATCTGGGTATGAGAATACTACATAAATCAAGTATAAATAATTCATATGGATGTTACACTAACAATAGCTGCCGTATTAGCATTAATCATAGGAATTGTGCTGGGAAAGGTGATTTTTGCCAAAAATACGCAGCATAAAATAGACGAAGCTGAGCTACAGGCTAAGAAGATCATTGCAGATGCACAACTCAGTGCAGAAACCCTGAAAAAAGACAGGCTCCTGGAAGCCAAAGAGAAATACCTCCAGCTGAAAAGCGAATATGAGAAAGAGGTATTGCAGCGTAACCAGAAACTCGGAGAAGCAGAAAACCGGATCAAGCAGAAAGAACAGGGTGTAAATCAGAAGAACGAACAACTCCAGAAGCAATTAAACGAAAACGAAGCCATTAAAGATGGCCTGAACCGCCAGATGGAACTGGTGACCATCAAACGTACCGAACTGGAAAAACACCAGGAAGAACATATCCGCCGCCTCGAAAAAGTGGCCGGCTTAACCGCAGAAGAAGCAAAACACCAACTGGTAGAGAGTTTAAAAGAAGAAGCCCGCTCACAGGCCCTCTCTCATATCCAGGAAATCATCGAAGACGCCAAATTAAAAGCGAACAAGGAAGCCAAGAAAATCATTATCCAATCCATCCAACGTACGGCTGCGGAGCAAACCATTGAAAATACCATCACCGTATTTACCCTGGAAAGCGATGAAATCAAAGGTCAGATCATTGGTCGTGAAGGTCGTAACATCCGTGCCATTGAAGCTGCTACCGGTGTGGATCTGATTGTAGACGATACCCCGGAAGCGATTGTATTATCCTCCTTCGATCCATTGCGTCGTGAAATTGCGCGTTTATCGCTGCAACGACTCGTACAGGACGGACGTATCCACCCTGCCCGTATCGAAGAAGTAGTAGAAAAAACCAAGAAACAACTGGAAGAACAGGTAATGGACATCGGTGAAAGAACCGTGATAGAACTGGGTATCCATGGCCTCCATAAAGAACTGGTACGTCTGGTAGGTAAAATGCGTTTCCGCTCTTCCTACGGTCAGAACCTGCTCATGCACTCCAAAGAAACCGCTAACCTTTGCGCGGTAATGGCTGCTGAACTGGGACTGAATCCTAAACTGGCCAAACGCGCAGGCTTACTGCACGATATCGGTAAAGTACCTGACGAAGAAACTGAACTGAGCCACGCCTTACTCGGCGCCAAGCTCGCTGAAAAATATGGTGAACACGCTGCTGTAGTAAATGCTATCGGCGCCCACCACGATGAAATGGAAATGCAATACGTGATTTCCCCGATCGTTCAGGCCTGTGATGCGATCAGCGGTGCCCGTCCCGGTGCACGTCGCGAAATCATGCAGAGCTACCTGCAACGTATCAAGGACCTGGAAAACCTGGCACTGGCCCACGATGGTGTGGAAAAAGCCTACGCGATCCAGGCAGGTAGAGAATTACGTATTATCGTAGAAAGTGATAAAGTATCTGACGGAGATGCGGATCGTTTATCTTTCGAAATCGCCAATAAGATACAGACTGAAATGCAGTATCCTGGCCAGATTAAGGTAACCGTGATCCGTGAAAAAAGAGCCGTGAACATTGCAAGATAGTTTTCAGATTTAAAAATTCACGAATTAGACCTTATATTGGAGTCCTCCGGTTTTACCGGGGGACTTTTTTTTATAGATAAACGGGGTCATTCATTCATTTGAAAATCACTAAATCTTAGCAGTGTTATGAAAAAAATCTTATTCAATGGCGTACTGGGCATGGCCCTGTTACTGGGAACCGGCGCATACGCGCAGAAGGCACAGTCCTTATTCAATGGTAAAAACCTCGACGGCTGGAAAATACACGGCACCGAAAAATGGTATGTAGATAAGGGGGAACTGGTCTGCGAAAGCGGTCCGGATAAAGAATACGGCTACCTTGCTACCGACGGACAGTACAAAGATTTCGAACTCACCGTACAATTCAAACAGGAAGCAGACGGCAACAGTGGTGTGTTTTTCCACTCTTCCCTGGAAGGCACCAAAATCACCGGCTGGCAGGCAGAAGTAGCGCCGCTCAATATGCACACCGGTGGTATCTATGAGTCTTACGGCCGTGGATGGCTCATTCAACCCGATAAAGAAAAAGAAAAATACCTGAAGATGGGAGAATGGAACACCATGAAAGTACGGGTACAGGGCGACAATGTAACTACCTGGCTGAATGGTCACGAAATGATCACCCTGAAAGACGATAAAATCGGCGCTGCCAATGGCCAGATAGCCCTGCAGATCCATTCCGGTGGTGGTATCAAGGTAAGATGGAAAAACATCAAACTGGTACCTTTAAAGTCGTAAACAACATCATCGAATGCACTTTACGGATAAAGTTATCCTTATTACAGGCGCCAGCTCGGGTATAGGCCATGAGCTGGCGCTTTTGCTGGCGAAAGAAAAAGCCCGGCTCATCCTCGCTGCCAGAAACCAGGCGGCCCTGGAAGCTGTGCGCAACCAATGCAGGTTATATACCCCGCATTGCGAAATACTGCTGATGGATGTTACCGACGAAACCCAGGTAAAAGAAGGCGCGGAACGCGCTATTCAATACTATGGAAAAATAGATGTGCTGGTGAATAATGCCGGCGTTACACAGCGGTCTAAATTAATAGACACTTCTGTAGCCGCCGTACGACAACTAATGGAAGTCAATTTCTTTGGTGCGGTGATGCTCACGCAGGCGCTGCTGCCGCATTTCAAGGAACAGGGCGGCGGACAAATCATCGTGATCAGCAGCATGGCCGGTTTAATGGGCTATCCCTGGCGCTCCGGTTACAACGCTTCCAAACATGCCCTGCAAGGGTATTTCGAAACTCTGCAAACAGAACAACCCATTCCCCGGTTATACACCACCCTCGTTTGCCCCGGCCGGATCCACACGCCCATCACTTATTCCGCCATTACAGCCGATGGAACACCCTTTGGCAAAATGGACCCGCACCAGGCAAAAGGATTATCCGTGGCGTTTTGTGCCCGGCACATCCTAAAGGCCATGCGTAAACGAAAAAAAATAGTGCTCATCGCCCGCGAAGAAAGGATCCTGCTGTGGTTTAAAAGATATTTTCCCCCCTTGTTTTATGTGATTGCGCGCAAAGGGAATTAATTTGCAGCAAATTTCAAGCACATATGGACCTGTTACTGCAACAAATAGCTGCGGCTACCGCTTATCTGCAATCCTTTTCCTTTGAAACCCCACGCGTGGGTGTGGTATTGGGAACTGGTCTCGGTGAGCTGGTAAGTCATATCAAAATAGCGCATTCCATTCCTTACCAGCAGATTCCCCATTTCCCGGAATCTACGGTAGAATCCCATAAAGGACACCTGATACTCGGACATATCAATAACACGCCCGTAGTGGCAATGCAAGGCCGCTTTCATTACTATGAAGGCTATACGATGCAGCAGATCACGTTCCCGGTAAGAGTGATGAAGGCGCTCGGTATCCAACAGCTGTTGCTGAGCAATGCCGCCGGCGGTATGAATCCGGCGTTTAAAAAGGGGGATCTGATCCTGCTGGACGATCATATCAACATGCAGCCAGAGGACCCGTTACGCGGACTCAATTTCCCTGCCTATGGTCCCCGTTTTCCGGATATGAGTTGTCCTTATGATACCGTGCTGGGAGAAAAATTACAGCAGGTAGCCACCGCCATGGGACATCCCCTAAAAAAAGGTATCTATGTATCGGTGATGGGACCTAACCTGGAAACCCGGGCGGAATATCGCTTTCTGCGCATGATAGGCGCCGACCTGGTAGGTATGAGCACTGTGCCGGAAGTAATTGTGGCCAATCAGCTGCAACTCCCTTGTGCTGCGGTTTCTGTGGTAACGGATGAATGTGATCCGGACAACCTGCACCTGGTATCAATTGAAGAAATTATCGCCGTAGCGGGTAAGGCAGATAAGCGCCTGAGCAGCCTTTTTGCGGAGGTAATTGCAACGTTGTAAACGAAGCTATCCGCAAAAAAAAGTTAACATTTCACCTGGTAAAATAGACGTCTGCGTACTTATTGAAATAGTCCGGGCATATACAAAAGAGCGGCTGCACCGATCAGGTACAGCCGCTCTTTTTATAAAAGTATTTATTATTTCCAGAATCCTTCGTCGTCATCGTCTTCTTCCTCATCCTCTTTTTTGTCGTCTTCTTTTTCCTCCTCATCCTCTTCTTCCTCCTCTTCCTGTTCTTCTTCCTCTTCACCTCCAACTGACAAGAGTTTCTCGCCCATGATGGCTTCTTCTACCATGTCGTCCGGATCCTTGTCACTATCATCGTCTTCTTCGTCTTCGTCCTCCTCATCTTCTTCATCTTCATCCGCGTCGTCTTGATCGTCTTCTTCTTCCGCCTCTTCCGCTATCGTTGTTTCTTCAGTTTCTTTTCGGGAGATGCTATCCTCCACGATACCATCCGGATCTTCATCCTTTTCTTCTTCTTCTTCTTCTTCGGGAATAGTTGCTGCGTCAGTATCGTCGTCATTTTCTTCGTTGCCACCGCGGAGTTCTTCATTCACTTCTTCGATGATATCATCAAAGCGAACAATTTCGTCGTCGGGTTCAACTTCTTCGTCTTCCGACGCTGGAGGCTCTTCTTCGGAGGGGAGGGAAGCGGCTAGTTCATCGAGTTTATGATCGGGATCGAGCAGTTCTCCATCTTCAGATACCATCAGGGAATGCGCGGTTTCGGCGGTATGGGTACTATGTTCTCCACGGCCAAGGGTAGCGGTTTCGTCGGTGATGAGGGTAGGTTGTACCATTTCTTCATCAAACAACTCCTTCAGTTTTGGCAGATCGGCCATAGAGGCGATACCAAAATAGTCCATAAAGGAGCGGGAAACGGCGTACAGCAATGGTTTACCGGGTTGATCTTCGCTACGGCCGGTGATCACGATCAATTCCTTTTCCAGGAGTTTCTGGATGGAATAATCGGTACTCACGCCACGGATATATTCAATTTCGCCTTTGGAAATGGGCTGCCGGTAAGCGATGATGGCCAATGTTTCCAGGGCGGCGGTAGACAATCGTTTCAGGAATTTATCGCCATTCAGTTGGGCAACTGTCTGGTAATATTCTTTTTTGGTGAGGAACTGGTAGCCCCCGCCGCTGCTGCGTACTTCAAATGCATAAAATTCAGAGCTGTATTTCTCTCTGATGGCTTCCATGGCGGCTTCTACCTGATCCAGGTTGGTGCGGTCTTCCAGGAAGGCCAATGCGTTATTGAGCAGATCCACTATTTCCAGCAAAGGCAACGGCCTGTCGGCGGCAAATATTAATGCTTCCACGTGCGGGATGATCTGTGATATTTCCATACGTTAACAGGAGATGTGGATTTACAAAAAAGGTCAAAGACCGAAAATACAGTCTTTGACCCTAATCTGAAAATATTAATTCAGTTGTTGACTTAGTGTTAATAATGTCTTACAAAGCTTAGCTTGCCAATGCTGCCGCACCGCTCACGATTTCTGTCAGCTCGGTGGTAATGGCGGCCTGACGTGCACGGTTGTAAGAGATCTTCAGGGAACGGAGTATTTCGCTGGCGTTCTCTGTTGCCTTGTCCATCGCGGTCATCCGGGCGCCATGCTCAGAAGCATGAGAATCCAGGATCGCTTTAAAGAACTGGGTGTTCAGGATCTTAGGCATCAGTTCTTCGATCAGGGTGTCTTTTGCCGGTTCGAAGATGAAGTCTGCTTTCAGACCATTTTTTTCGTTATTCTCTACCTTAGCAATAGGCAGGAACTGTTCTGCTACAAATACCTGGGTGGCTGCGTTTTTGAATTCGCTGTAAACGATTTCAACGGCATCGTAGGTACCATCGATAAATCCGTCCAGTGCTACTGCTGCGGCCTGTTTCACGTGATCGAAAGTCAGACTGCCGAAAAGCTGCCAGAACTTATCATTTACTTTATACCCATTCTGTACAAAGTGATCGTATCCTTTTTTACCGATTGGTAAGATGTCTACTTTGCCTTGTTCAAACTGCTCTTCGTACTTCTCGCGGATCACGCGTTTAGCCGTTTTGATCAGGTTGGAGTTGAAGGCGCCGCACAAACCTCTGTCGGAAGTGATCACCACAATCAGTACTTTTTCAACAGGTCGCTGTGCTGCCAGTGGCGTATCGATATTGCCTTCGCTGTTGGAAACAATATTCTGTAACATTTCCTGGAGCTTTACAGCATACGGACGCATCAGCATGATAGCATCCTGTGCACGTCTAAGTTTAGCAGCACTTACCATTTTCATGGCTTTCGTGATCT
>Ga0116227_10014017_pt1 | contig 12382 bp, 11 predicted proteins | sample S1TSphgellanicum_FD_89693 | JGI IMG/M metagenome (GOLD analysis project Ga0116227, IMG submission 89693) | Host-associated microbial communities from peat moss isolated from Minnesota, USA - S1T2_Fb - Sphagnum magellanicum MG | ecosystem: Host-associated > Plants > Peat moss > Unclassified... | reverse complement strand
CGTCGGTGCGGCCGACGTTGCGATAGTGCCAGGCGCTTCCGTCGTGCGAGGCGAGGTAGAGGTGCGTATGGCCGCCGGAGACGACGAGCGCGATAGCTGATCCCTGATCCCTGGGCCCTGTTCCCTGCTCCATCATCACGGCGTGGATGTGGCCTTCGAGGTGGTTTACGGCGACAAGCGGTATGTCGAGGCCGAAGGCGAGCGACTTGGCGAAGGTGATGCCGACGAGGAGCGCGCCGGCGAGCCCCGGGCCTTCGGTGACCGCGATAGCGTCGAGATCGGAGTAGGCGATGCCCGCCTCGCGGATGGCCTCGCGCACGACGGGGACGATGTTGCGGAGGTGCTCGCGGGAGGCGAGTTCGGGGACGACTCCGCCGTAGTTGGTGTGCAGGGCGATCTGCGAGGCCACTATGTTCGACAGCGTACGAAAGCCCGCGTCAACAACGGCTGCGGCTGTCTCGTCGCAGGAGGTTTCTATGCCGAGGATGAGGCCTGTGCGGCCGTTTTCTTGCATCTCATTATCATAAAGAGGACTTCATGCAGGTCGATTCACTGATGCTCCGTTCCAGCCCTCATTACTGCTCCGCCCTTTTCGTGGCTCGCGCGCTGCGCGAGGCGGGCCACAACGCCTACTTCGCAGGCGGCTGCGTGCGCGATCTGCTGCTCGGGACCGCGCCGAAGGACTTCGACGTAGCGACGAGCGCGACGCCCGATGAGGTGATCGCCCTGTTCCCCAGAACACAGTCCGTCGGCGCGCACTTCGGCGTGGTGCTGGTGCTGGATACGCAAGGCGATGAGACGATTGCCACCGAGGTGGCTACGTTTCGCAACGACGGGATCTATACCGACGGGCGGCGCCCGGATGCGGTGCGGTTCTCGACCGATCCGCGCGAGGATGTCGTCCGGCGGGACTTTACGATCAACGGGATGCTGCTCGACCCCGTCGTGTTCGACGCGGACGGCGATCTGGATGCGGCAATTCTGGATTATGTCGGCGGCCGTGACGACCTGAAAGCGAGGGTGCTGCGGGCGATCGGCAATCCCGAGACGCGGTTCGCCGAGGACAAGCTGCGGATGCTGCGGGCGGTGCGGTTCGCAGCGCGGCTGGAGCTGGAGATCGATCCGGCGACCTTCGCGGCGATGCGGGCGCAGGCTGCGGGCATCACGAAGGTGAGCACGGAGCGGATCGCGCAGGAGCTGACGCGGATGCTGACCGAGGGCTACGCGCGGCGTGCGTTCGAGCTGCTCGACGCCTCGGGGCTGCTGGCGTATGTGCTGCCGGAGGCGGCGAAGCTGAAGGGCGTCGAGCAGCCGCCGCAGTACCACCCCGAGGGCGATGTCTGGGTGCATACGCTGCTGCTGCTCGAAAAGCTGTCGGCCGGATGCTCGGCGACGCTGGCCTGGGGGGCGCTGCTGCACGATATCGGCAAGCCTGCCACCTTTACTCCGCCAAAGCCGGGCGTTCCGGGCGACCGCATCCGCTTCAACGGGCATGTCGATGTGGGCGTGCGCATGACGGAGGTGATCCTGCACCGGCTGCGCTTTTCGAACGAGGACGCGGCGCAGATCGTCGCTCTGGTGAAGAACCACATGCGCTTCGGCGATGTAATGGAGATGCGGCAGGCGACGCTGAAGCGGTTCGTTCGGATGCCGCGGTTCGAGGAGCACCTGGCGCTGCACAGGATGGACGCGACCTCCTCGAACGGCGACTTGAGCAAATATGAGTTCGCCAGGCAGCACTTCGAGGACGATCCGGCGGAGGAGGTGCGGGCCAAGCCGTTCGTGAACGGGCGCGATCTGATCCTTGCGGGGTACCGGCCGGGGACCCAGTTCAAGGAGATGCTGGAGATGGCCGAAGACGCGCAGTTGGACGGGCTGGTGAGCAGCCGGGAGGAGACGCTGGCCCTGCTGAAGGAACGGTTCGGGGCGCCGCCGCAGGCGTTTACGACGCTTACTTCGGCGTGACGTGTTCCCAGATGTGCATCCAACGAAATTGAAATTCCAAAGGTCATCAACCCGGCTGATGACGCGTTTCCACCTCTGCTAATCTTTGCAACGAAGGCATACGAACTCTATGAAGCGTTTACTGAATACACCTCTGCCGACGGACACCGATCTCTTTATCAGCCTGAACGGAACGAAGATCGCCGCGCGCACCGGCGAACTGCTGGTTGAAGCGCTGAACCGCGCCGCCGGACCACACGGCAAGAAGGTGCCGCAGGTGTGCTATCAGCCGCAGATGGGGCCCATCCAGAGCTGCGATACGTGCATGGTGTCGGTAAGCGCCGCGGCAGGGCAACCAGCCAGGCTGGTCCGGGCGTGTGCGACGCCGGTCGCGGCCGAGATGAAAGTCGACACCGAGGGCGAGGCGGTCGATATTGCACAGCGCGAGGCCTTCGACCGGATCCTGAAGAACCACATGCTGTATTGCACGGTCTGCGACAACAACAATCAGAACTGCACGATCCACAACACGACAGCAGACCTGGACGTCAAGCACCAGTCGCGGCCCTATACGCCCAAGCCGTACGCGAAGGACGTGTCGAACCCGTTCTATCGCTACGATCCAGACCAGTGCATTCTCTGCGGGCGCTGCGTGGAGGCGTGCCAGAACGTGCAGGTGAACGAGACGCTGACCATCGACTGGGCCATGGACAACCCGCGCGTGCTGTGGGATGGCGGGATGCAGATCGAGGGATCGAGCTGCGTCTCCTGCGGCCATTGCGTGACGGTCTGCCCCTGCAACGCGCTTATGGAGAAGTCCATGCTGGGCCATGCAGGATATCTCACCAATCTCCCCGCGAAGGCGCTGAACGACATGATCGACGTGGTGAAGGGGATCGAACCTCCGATCGGATATGGGCCTATCCTTGCGCTCTCTGAGATGGAGTCGGAGATGCGCCACGAGCGCGTGAAGCGGACCAAGACCGTCTGCACGTACTGCGCCGTCGGGTGCAGCTTCGAGGTTTGGACGCGCGACCGGCACATCCTGAAGATCGAGCCGACGCATGGCCCCGCGAACGGCATCTCGACCTGCGTGAAGGGCAAGTTTGCCTGGGGGCATATCAACTCCGACGACCGGCTGGTGCATCCTCTGCTGCGGGACGGGGACACCTTCCGGGAGATCTCCTGGACCGAGGCGCTCGACATCATCGAGACCAAGTTCAAGCAGGTAAAGCGCGACCACGGGCCGGACGCGCTGGCGTTCATCTCCTCGTCAAAGACCACCAACGAGGAGAGCTACCTGATGCAGAAGCTGGCGCGGGCGGTCATCGGGACGAACAACATCGACAACTGTGCACGGTACTGCCAGAACCCGGCGACGACGGGCTTGCAGCGGACGGTCGGCTATGGCGGCGATTCGGGATCCATCTCCGATATCGAGACGGCGGGGTTGATCTTCATCGTGGGAGCGAACCCGGCGGAGAACCATCCGGTGCTGGCGACTCGGATCAAGCGCAGCCACAAGTTTCGCGGGCAGCGGCTGATCGTCGCGGACATTCGCAAGCATGAGATGGCGGAGCGCGCGGACATCTTCTTCCGGCCCAACCCATCGACCGATGCGGTGTGGATGAACGGCGTGGCGAAGTACATCATCGACCACAACCTGCACGACAAGCCGTTTATCGAAAAGTGGGTGCACCACTTCGACGAGTTCGCGAAGTCGCTGGAGCCGTACACGCTCGAGTACACGGAGCAGGTCACGGGCGTTCCGGCGGACACGCTCATCACGGTAGCGAATGAGGTCGCGGCGGCCGACGGCGTCTGCATCCTGTTCGCGATGGGCGTGACGCAGCACTGCGGCGGTTCGGACACGGCGACGGCGCTCTCGAACCTGCTGCTGCTGACGGGCAACTACATGCGTCCGGGCGCGGGATCGTATCCGCTGCGCGGGCACAACAATGTGCAGGGCGCGAGCGACTTCGGGTCGATGCCGAATGTGTATTCGGGCTACCAGAAGGTGGACGACGAGGCCGTCCGGGCAAAGTTCGAAGCCGGATGGGGCGTGACGCTGCCTACCTCGACGGGCAAGGACAACCACCAGATGATCGACGCGATTCTGGATGGCTCGTTGAAGTCGCTCTACATCAAAGGCGAGGACACGATCACCTCGGACTCGAATGCGGGCTACGTCGCGAAGGCGCTGGCGCAGCTTGAATTCTTCGTGGTGCAGGACATCAACTTCTCTGAGACCTGTAGATACGCCGACCTTGTCCTGCCGGCGGCCGCGTCGCTCGAAAAGGACGGGACATTTACCAACACCGAGCGGCGGATTCAGCGGATCTACAAGGCGCTGGAGCCGCTGGGCGAGTCGAAGCCGGACTGGGAGATCATTCAACTGATTGCAAACCGTATGGGAGCAAAGTGGCACTACACGCATCCATCGGAGATCATGGCCGAGGCCGCGTCGCTGACGCCGCTCTTCGCCGGTGTGAGCTATGAGAGGCTCGAAGGCTTCAACTCGCTGCAATGGCCGGTGCACGCGGACGGGACGGATACGCCGCTGCTCTTCAAGGACAAGTTCCACTTCCCCGACGGCAAGGCGCGCTTCTATCCCTTCGAGTACATTCCTCCGTCGGAGGAGACGAGCGACACCTACGATCTTCATTTGAACAACGGCCGTCTCCTGGAGCACTTCGAGCAGGGGTCGATGACCTACCGCACGGCGGGGATCAAAGAGATCACGCCGAACAGCTTTATCGAGGTCTCGCCGGAGCTGGCCGCCGAGCGCGGGATCACGAGCGGGCGGCATGTGCAGATCACTTCGCCCTATGGCCGCGTGCGAGTGCAGGTGGTGGTGTCGGACCGGGTGCAAGGCAAGCAGCTTTATATGTCGCTGAACTCGGTCGACGAACCGGTGAACAAGCTCACCAGCTCGCATACCGACCGCGTGGTGCACACGCCGGCCTTCAAGGAGACGGCGGTCTCGATGACCGTGCTGCCGGAGCAGGGCGACAACCCGCTGCCGCGAAGGAACTTCAGATACGGCACGAGAACGCCGACAAGCGGCGTCGAGATCGAGCGCAAGTGGGCGAGGGCGGACTACCATGTTCCGGGATCGAAGCCGGCGGACAAATTGGTTCAGATTGCTTCGACGCATGTGTAGAGACAGTGATTAGTTGTTAGTTGTTAAGTGCGAGGTGTTCAAAGATGGCTGCGCCGCTTACGTTCAAACCGCTTCCCGTCGATCACAAGAAGGAGCTCGCGCGCCGGCTTGAGGCCGCTCCAGTCGAGCATGGCGAGGCGCTGCTCGTGCTCTGGGACCTGCTCCAGACGGCTCACGATCAGGGGATTCTCGATCTGCTGGACGGCATGGTGTCGGCCAAAGACACCATCGCGCTCACGATTGCGAAGTACGCGAAGACACCGGAGGGGATTGCGGCGGTGCGTAATCTGCTGACTGCGGTGAAGATTCTGGGGTCGATCGAGCCGGAGCTGCTGGAGCATCTTTCATCGGCGATCACATCGGCGAGCGCGGAGCAGAAGCGCGAAGCGAAACCTCCGGGGCTGTTCGCACTGGCCAGGCGGGCGCTAAGCGAGGACAGCCGGAGAGGGCTTTCCTTCGCGACGTCGATTTTGGCCGGATTGGGCCGGGGCCTGAAATAGATTTGCCCCGCTCGGTATATCTGGGTGAAGATGGATCGCAAATGAAGAGCCACTTTTTTGTGAAGCTGATCCCTCCGCGGCCTACTTTCAATCTGGACATAACGGCCGAGGAGGCGGCGATCATGCAGTCGCATTCGGCCTACTGGGCCGGGCTTGCGAAGCAGGGATCGGTGCTGGTTTACGGGCCGGTGCTGGACCCCGATGGCGTTTATGGCATGGGCGTGGTGAGCGCGGAGAGCGCCGAAGAAGCACAGAGGTTGATGGCGGGCGATCCGGCTGCGTCGCTCATGACGTTCAGGGTGTCGCCGATGCGGGCGTTCCTGCCATCGTAAGGGCCTCTACAAAAGGTCGAAGAACTTCAGCTCAGGGACCGGGTGGTCTTTGCGGTTGCGATCCCATTGCGGTCTCCCACTGCCATTGTGACATGCTGCCACCGGGCGGTCTATGTTCAAATACTTGCTGTGACTCAGACCTTTGCTATTGGTAGTGGTGCGACGAAGATCCCGGTGGGTCAGGGTTCTCTCTTTCTTATCGCCGGGCCTTGCGTACTCGAATCCGAGGGCCATGCGCGGATGCTTGCCGACGCGATTCAGGCGATTGCGGCGGAACTGAAGATGCCGTACATCTTCAAGGCGAGCTACGACAAGGCGAACCGGACGAGCATCCATAGCTTTCGCGGTCCGGGGCTGGCGGAGGGCTGCCGGATTCTGAAAGCGATCGCCGATTCGACCCGGCTGCCGGTGCTCACCGATGTGCATACTCCGGACGACTGCGCGCGGGTATCGGACGCCCTGGGCGGCGCGGAGATCGTGCTACAGATTCCTGCGTTCCTTTGCCGCCAGACCGACCTGCTGATCGCGGCCGCGAAGACCGGGCGCGGGGTGAATGTGAAGAAGGGGCAGTTTGTCGCTCCGGGCGACATGAAGCACGCCGCGCAGAAGGTGCGGGACTCGGGGAATGACCGGGTGTTTCTGACCGAGCGCGGGGCCAGTTTCGGATACAACAACCTGGTTGTCGACATGCGGTCGCTGCCGATCATGCGCGGCTTCGCGCCGGTGGTCTTCGATGCGACGCACTCGGTGCAGACGCCTTCGGCGGGCAATGGCGTAAGCGGCGGCCAGCCCGAGTTTATCCCGGTGCTGGCGCGCGCGGCGGTGGCGGCGGGAATCGACGGCATCTTTCTTGAGGTGCACGACAATCCGGCCGAGGCGAAGTCTGACGGGGCGAATGCGCTGCGGCTGGATGGATTGAAGTCGCTCCTGGAACAGTTGCTGGCGGTCCATGCGGCGGTTTCGCCTCGCACGGGCCAGTAAGATCAAATATCTACATCCCACCCCACCCATCGCATAAGGCAAGAGCGCGATGGATGGAGCACATCAGCAGCTTTCACGCGAGCAGCTTCAAGGATTGACGATGAGACCGTTCTTCCAGAGGGCGAGGACTACGTCCATCTGAGCGGCGTGGGCAAGTTCTTCGCCTGAGGTGACTTCGGCCCAGAGGGCGGTCACGGTACGGTGTGTCCCGGCGCGGAGGAGTTCAACCGCCTTTACGCCATAATGGGCGTTGCGGTTTGTCGGGGTGCCTTCGGATGCGGCAGTTCCCTTGCCTGCGCCGTTGCCTACGCCGTTGCCTACGCCTTTGACGAGGCCGGCGCCGCAGAGGCCGAGGAAGACGCTCTTCGGCGCACCCTTCTTCTGCATATAGGGCTTCTCCGGGTAGAGCTGCCGGACGGCTGTGTCCCACCGCTCAGCGGGAGTCACCCGTTCCGGGACTTCAAGGCGGGCGGCAATCAACGCTGCCTCGCCGTATTTGTTCGCCATGCAAAGGCCCTCTTTCCCTGCTCGATTCGACCGCAGCTTCCATTGTATGGACTCATGCTTCGTGCGCGGGCAAAGACCTGTATTCTGATCGTCATGAAAGTTCTTGTTATCGACATCGGCGGAACCAACATCAAGGTCGCTTCGACCGACCTGCGCGTTCCCATCAAGATTCCCTCAGGACCGCACATGACCGCGAAGACGATGGTCGAGGACGTGCTGAACGCGACGAAGGAGTGGAAGTACGACTGCATCACGATCGGGTATCCGGGGCCGGTGAACCACGACGCTCCGACGATGGAGCCGCACAACCTGGCCCCGGGATGGATCGACTTTCCCTATGCGAAGGCGTTCGGCAAGCCGCACCGGTTCATCAACGACGCCGCGATGCAGGCGCTGGGCGGCTACAAGGGCGGCAAGATGCTGTTTCTGGGGACGGGAACGGGGATGGGCTCGGCGGTGATCGCGGACGGCCTGATCCTGCCGCTGGAACTGGCGCATCTGCCGTACAAGAAGGGGCTGACCTACGAGGAGTACATCGGGCTGGCGGGGCTGGAGCGGCGCGGGAAGAAGAAGTGGCGAAAGTCGGTGCTGGACATCATAGAGCGGCTTAAGGCCGCGATGGTATGCGACTACGTCCTCCTGGGCGGAGGCAATGCCAAGCTGATGAAGGAGCTGCCTCCGCATGTGATCCTGGGAGCGAACAGCAACGCGATCGATGGCGGGATCAAGCTGTGGGAGATGGATGCTCCGGCAGCGAAGGCTGCGGGAAAGAAGCGGAGTTAGGGGGAGTCCCGGACGTAGAGCTTATAGCCAGATCCAGGATGCGGCGGTTCGCTTGTTTGTTCGCGATAGAGCCGATAGTTCCGGCGCAGGAAGTCTTCAAACTGGGGCCAGCGATCTACCTGTTGATAGCTGTTGATGTTTCCCGGCCAGGTGTCGGCGCTGAGAACGATGACCTGCGGCGGCAGCCGGTCCACCTCTTCGAGAAAGCGCTTCTGAAGCGGGGCCGTCACCTGGTTCGGGCGCGAGGGAAAGAGATAGAAGTCGTAGATGTAGCCGGTGGACTGGAGGAGCTTCATTCGGTAGAGCACATCGATGCAGGCCGCCTCAGTCATGTCGAGACATTGCACCTTTCCGGAGAGAGCCGGCCCGCCGAGGGCGTTCAGATCGGCTTCCAGATACGGCACGTTACCCAGAGTCCCGCTCCACGCGTAGATCGAGCGAACGAGCATGGGAGTGACGGCGATCATCGTGACGGCGAGCGTCGCGGCTGCAAGGATGCGGACAGATTTGCCTCCACGCACGCCGCGATCGAGCTCAAGCAGCCCCCAGAGTGCGGCGAAGATCATCTCGGGGTAGCGGTGATAGGGCCATCCCTTGCCTTGCACGAAGAACAGCAGCGTACCGCTGAGCATGGCGGCGAGGAGGAACGTCGACTCCCAGCGGCGCCAGGATCGGCACAGGACAAAGACGGCCAACGCTCCGAGAAGCAGGGGGATCAACTGCTGGTTGGGGGCGCGCCGGGCGAGGTGCAGGAAGCTTAACCGGTCAAGGCTGCCATACCAAGGGACGAGGCCGCGCAGGATCGAGAAAAACTCGCGGACGACGCCCCAACGCAGCAGGAAGACCGCGACCATCGCGGCCGGCACAAGCGCGCCGAGGAACGACCAGAGCAGCAGAGTCGGAACGGTTGCGCCTGACCGTTCGGGTGCGCCCACGGGTGTGCGCTTGTAGGCGATCCAGCAGGCCGCGGCGAGAAACAGAAGTCCAATCCCGATAACTGGCGGCTTGATCGCGGCGGCAACGACGCAGAGGCCCATGAAACCCGCCATCCATTGCGGACGGTTGCGCCTGAGAGCGGCGAAGAGACAAGCCATCGCAAGGGCGAGCGAGACCGCGACGATCCAGTCCCGCTGCCCGAACTCCTTTGGGCCGTCTGCGAGATGAATCAGGTAGGCGAGCGCGCCGGCGGTCGCACCCGCGGCGCGGCGGCCATGGCCGGCGATCCAGAGGCAGGCGGCAATGCCGACGAGGCCTGAGGAGGTGTCCCAGAGCCACCAGCCGAACGGCCCGCCGCCGACAATGTGGACGATCAGCCAGTCCAGCATGTAGGTGCCTGGCATGTTCATCTCCACGATGTCGCGGTAGGGAGCGCGGCCGTGGTCCATCAGAAAGACCACGTAGTGCATTAGCGGAGCGTCATGGACCAGCGGCCATCGGATTGATGCGCGGAGTGCAAAGGCGACCGCGATGAGAGCCAAGGCACAGGCCGCGGCGAACAACCGGGGAGCTAAGCCAGTTTCTGCAGCCGCGGCGAGTCCCGCTCCTGAAGAGTCTTCGGCGGACAAACCCCATTGGCCCATGGCAAATGATACCGCAGCGAAATGGCGGCGCTTCAACGCGTCCCTGTTCCATTCAAGATGAGAGGAGGACGTTCCAATCGAGCTTGAGACTCAAGCGTGTTCCGGCGGGACGATCGGGCCGTTGAGCATCTCGTCTTCAAGCTCCTTGTCCATCGCGCGCCATTCTTCTGTAGTGGGAAGCGTGATCTTGCCTTCCCAGGCGTAGAGGAGTTCTGCGCGGGGGCGTTTGGGCGGGGTGGGCGTTGGCTCGAACGGGCGCGGGGCGATAAAGAGCGAGGGTTGGCCGGGGCGCGTGAGTTCCACCTCTTCGCCGGTGTCGATGGCGGTGAGGATGTCGGCGAAGTGCTCCTGCGCGTACTGAGCGCTGATCCTCATGGGTTTAGGGTGGTGGAGCGGGGTTGCGGGGTCAATCGGGACTATTCGCGTTCATCGCACAACCGATACTAGTGCGCAGGTCTTTGCGTCTTGATCGCATTGAGGGCGTCGTCCCGCATTTTTTGGAGCCGTGGATCGTCCAGTAAAGCCCTCAACTCGTCGGCAGGGACTATGGTTGAAATTCCGCTATTCGCACTCGCTTTTCCTTTCAATGTGGCTGCGAGTTGCAGATTGAAATTTTCATCTTCAGTAAGCATACCGTTTACGACGCCCAGCAGGTGGTAGTCATCGCCAGCCATGATGTTACCTTCGCGGAAACCTCCCAAGTTGAAAAATACGGGCGAACCGCTATTTCCGCCGAAAGCATGGGCATCGGCTAGGTAAACCTGTTCAGCCATACCGCCGAAGGGAACTTTGTCGCTCGGCATCATGGAGATAATTCCCTGACGAACAATAGGTTCCATCCGTTCTCTACCCGGGAACTGGTAAAAGAACCCCGCAAAGAATATCGGTTCGCCTTCCGTTACTCGCCACCGCTTCAGGTCAACGTTTGAGGCAAAAAGACTAAGAGGAATCTGCACAAAATCGCACACACTAGGATTAAGTGCAAGGCCAATGACTGCCAAGTCAACAGAGTCATCTTGGGGAATGATCCACGGTATGTTCCCATGGTCGTTCAAGGAAACATCCTGAGAGAAGATACCGTCAGGGCTATCCCTCCCATTCAATGTGATGCCGATGCTTTCTACTTGCATGGGATGACCTAAATCATTCCAGCAGAGAGCCACGTGGCGATTTGTGACGAGGTAATTAAAAGACCCGTCGTTAGGTAGTCTAGGGTCCGGGTAACTTACAAAGAAGCCCGTACCGCGAACATCAAATTCTTGTCCTGCGTCACTGCAACGCAGCTTGATAAAGGTGACGGACTTGCGGATCTGGGTGATGGCAGGATCGGGACGGGGGTTGGGTTGTGCCGGTGCGGCAGGCACGGCGGGTATAGTTTGCGCTTGGACAGTCGCAGCCGCGAAGATAAGCGCGTACAGTGCCACCTTTGCTTGGGTCATATTTGATCCTCCTGCCCATTAGAACGGCTGAAGTCGAAGAACTTGCATAAAAAGTGGGGCTGAGCCGTATATAGGCGGTGAAGCAGTCCGCCCGTCATTAATTGACGACCAAATCACCGTGACTCCGTCGTCAAGTGTAAAACAGCAACGGGCGGACTCTTTCGAGTCCGCCCGTTGTTGTTTGTTCTTTGGCGCGAAGCGCGTCCGCTGCATGCAATGCCTACTCGGCGGCGAGTTCTTCCTGTTCGCCTTCCATGCGCATCTGTTCGGACTTTTCAAGAGACGCCGGTGACGATCTGACGGAAGATGAGCAACGGAGTCATGCCATAGGCCGTGGCGGGTCGTCCGAGCCTTCTAGCGAGAGGATTGAGCCGGGTCATCAGGTCGAGGAGGTTGTTGGTTCCGAGAGTGTCTTTTGCGGGGTCCGCTCCCGTTTCGGAGTCGGGGAAGGCATCCAGGATGCCGAGCATCTTCCATTCGCCTTCAACCTGGGTCCCGTATTTCAGGAAGATGCTCGCGGCCGGCGTCTCGAGGCCCAGGTCGTTGAGGACGGCCCAGATCGTCTGCTCCCCGGTATTCAGGACCGCCTGAACGGGATGGGGCATGACGCTCAACAGCTTCAGAATCTCGGTCCGCTTCTTCGGTGTCTGCCGGGCGGAGCTGTCCTTGACGCCGAGCTGGGTCAAGACGTCTTGAAGCAGCTTCGGTTCCGGCCACAGCCGCTGCAGGATTGCGAGATCGAAGACCTGCAGGCTGCCTGACGCGAGAACGATCTGTCCCAGCCGGGCATCGTTCAGATGACGCTTCATAAGACCGGCGTTTTGGAGATAAGCGAGGAGCGAGATCGCATTGACCCAGAGCGGATCGTAGGCGCGTTCGGCGCTGTGTGAGTTGCTCTCCGATGCCTTGTCGTCGGCGGAACCCTCAATTTTGACCGCCGCCAGGTTGAGGGTCGGCTTGAGGTGCTTACCCGATTCAGAGGACTCGGAGTAGCCGTCCAAGTGCTTGATGGATTGCAGATGACCGGACGGGTCGAACTGGGCCAGCAGCGAGCCTACGCGGCGAACGTCCTGATAGAGGAAGTCATAGACTGAAGGGCCTGCCGCTGGCCCTTGCTCCACGTCCGATGTCACTTCTCGTTTTTTCGACATTG
>Ga0116227_10014016_pt1 | contig 12383 bp, 8 predicted proteins | sample S1TSphgellanicum_FD_89693 | JGI IMG/M metagenome (GOLD analysis project Ga0116227, IMG submission 89693) | Host-associated microbial communities from peat moss isolated from Minnesota, USA - S1T2_Fb - Sphagnum magellanicum MG | ecosystem: Host-associated > Plants > Peat moss > Unclassified... | reverse complement strand
TCCCGGCGGCATCTCGATCGGCGATTGCCGCGGCATCACAACGACTTCGCCCTTCGTCGTGAAGCCTGGATCGTCCCCGTCATCTTGCCGCCTCGGCAGCTGCTTCTGCGAGCTGCTGCCAAAGCCGTCGCGCCGACTCTGCCGGATCGTTCATGATCGTCTTCGGCAGACGGCACGCCAGCGCGCATCGCCCCCCCGCCAGCGCGTCGAACATCCCCGCGAGGTCCGCCTCCAATGGTCCGACCGCAACGCCAACGCCGCCCGCAGCCTCAATCATCGAGGCGTGCGACCCATGCACAACCGCCGCCCCGCAGAGTTGAGCTTCGACCAAAGGCATGCCGAAGCCCTCGTAAATCGAAGGCATCAGGAACACCTCACATCCCGCATACAACGCCGGCAAATCGTCATCGGGCACAAACCCCAGCCGCCGCACCCAGCCGCTGCGCTCCGCGCTCGCAACCAGCGCCTGGATGCTGCCATCCTGCCAGCCGTCCCCGCCCACAAGCACCAGCAGCGGCAGCGAAACTCCAGCGTTCTTTCGGCCTATGTACGCGGCAATCATAGCTCCGAGGTTTTTTCGCGGCTCCAAAGTTCCAACCGTGAGCAGATACCGCTCCGGCAACTTGTATCTCGCAAGGGTCGCCTCCGCGTCCGCTCTCGTTGCGGCGCGAAAACGCGCAGAGAGCAGCGGATGGATAATGCAATCCGCCTTTCTCCCATATACGGATTCAACGTCCGCGGCCGTCGCGCCCGACACCGCGATCACTCGATTCGCCAGCCGCACCGCGCGAGGTTGCAACAGACGCCTGCTCCATCGCACCATGCGCGCCTGCGTCTGGGGCACGAAGACCTCTGCCAGGTCATGTACCGTGACGACCGTCCCGATTCCGCGAAGCCTGTAGGGTGGAAGATAACCGTTCGAGCCCCAGAATGCCTGCACCCGGCTCTTCGCAAGCATCCGCCCCAGTTCGATCGTATGCCACAACGGCCCACGCAACCGGGACGGTGCCGCGTTGACAATCGCATTGGGCATTCCCGCAAAGGCGACCGTTGTATTGCTGAACAGCGTGACACTCGCCTGAGGATACTGTTCACACATTGCGCTCAGCAGCGTGGCAACGTAGTTCCCCACTCCGGTCCTCCCCGGGCCCAGAGGAGATGCGTCCACACCTATCCGCAGCAATGGCTCACTCATGCGTTCGATCCTATGTCGATACTGTCCCGGACGCCAAGCCGAATCCTCGTAGCGACCAGGACCTCCGCCATTCGATAAGCAATCCCTTGACCGGCAAGATAGCGCCCGGCGACTTGGCAATGCCCTCTTACGATACAGGCCGGGCGAACCGTGTGGTATTTACTCCTACTCTATGCCGCGTCTCCACCTGCCGAAGAAGCCGGGTCGCTTAAGCCCGAGGCTCCCGCCTTGCTGTACAGCTTCGGTACATTCTGGATTCACGCGCGCATTTCTATAGACTCTGCATGATAATAAAAAAGTCACTTATGCCGAATCCTCGACATGTCTACATGGTTCTCTCGCCACGATCTTTGAGCTATTCCCGGGGTGCCTTAGAAACTCTCTTTCGTAACTCGATCGAACCGATCCAGCTAAGTCTCATCACCGATGCAAAGCGCGACAAGGAAGAACTCTCCGAAGCCGTATCGGCCCTCGTCACGGGCCCGCATCAATGGGCGGTCTACTCTGAGGAAGATCTGGCGGAGCGCGGGCAAACGCTCTTTGCCGGCCACGACTACCTGCGCGCCTTCCGTCACGGTCACCCCTGCTGGCGCAAGATCACCGACCCGTTGCTGCTAAGCGCTCCCGGCGAAGAGCTCGTGCTGCTCGACCCTGACCTCTACTTCCCCAACCGTTTCCAATTTGAAGAGACGCCGCGGAGCGGTGTCCTGTTGATGTGGCAGCACCCAAACTGTCTCTTTCCGCCCGACGTCGTCAAGACCGCCATCCATCAAGGCATCCGCCTCGCGCATCACGTCGATATCGGGGTCGCCCATTGGCGCGCCTCCGCGGATCTGGACTGGCTGAATTGGCTGGTAGGCCGACTCGGCGGTTCGAACTTACCCAGAAGCATGCATGTGGAAGCGATCGTCTGGGCGGCTTTGGCGATGCGCATCGGCGGAGGACACCTCGACCCGGACTACTGGAAATGCTGGCGCCGCTCGCCGGCAAAGCGCATCCGGATTAAGCTCGGCGCAAGCGGGCCGGGTATTCTCAGTTCTGAACCCTGGGCTGCTTTGAAGTGCTTTCACGCCGGCGGCGAAGCGAAGTGGTGGTTGAGCGCCGTACGCGAGTCCATGCCGCCGCAGGGCCAGGCCACCCACTCCACGCCCGGCCGCATGCTGCCATTTGTGGAATTGACGCCATCGCAATACGCTCGAGAACGGGCTTTCAAGCGAGTGCTGCAATCGTTAGGCTATTACCACATGTTTCGTCCCGCGTGAGTCCATATGCGAATCTGTATTGTCGCCGAACACGCCTCGGAGAACTTCGGCGGCGAGGCAATTCTTCCGGTCCACTACTTTCGTCTGTTGCGGTCCCTCGGCATCGAGAGCTGGCTGGTTGTCCACTCAAGGACGCGAAACGAATTGTCTAAGCTCTTTCCCCATGACGCCGACCGCATCGAGTATGTCCCCGATCTCTGGATTCACAAGCGTATCAATGATCTGAGCCGCTATCTGCCGCGGCGTTTATCTGGAGCGACCGTAGGGCTCTTCAGTCAGCTCATCACGCAATCTTGTCAGAAGCGTATTGTGCGCCGGCTCGTCGGCGACAACCACATCGACGTGGTTCACCAGCCCATACCGGTAGCTCCCCGCTTCCCTTCTGCGCTTTATGGCCTCGGTGTGCCTGTGGTGATCGGACCGCTGAACGGAGGAATGAACTACCCGCCAGCTTTTCGCCGCGCCGAGCCTTGGATCGCCCGGGTGGTGGTCGCGGTGGCAAGAATGTTCGTAAATCTGATGAACCGCTTGCTCCCTGGCAAAAGGCTCGCAGCGGTGGTCCTGGTGGCAAACGAACGGACCCGGCTCGCCCTGCCCGCGGTGATTCGTGGACGAGTCATTGAACTGGTGGAAAACGGGATCGACTTCAGCGTTTGGCAGGCTACTCCCGTCAACGCGGAAAGCTCAGCCAATCGCTTTGTCTTCCTCGGGCGCCTGGTCGACTGGAAGGCCCTCGACGTCGTAATCCACGCGCTGCAGGCGGTTCCATGCGCCGAGCTCGAGGTCATCGGCGACGGTCCCATGCTGGAAGTCTGGCGAAAGTTGGCTCAGGTGCTGGGCGTAGGCGAGCGCATTTCTTTCGCTGGTTGGCTTCCGCAGCAGCAATGCGCAGCCCGCCTGCAGACCTCGCTTGCGCTGGTTCTGCCAAGTATCTACGAGTGCGGAGGCGCCGTTGTCCTCGAGGCCATGGCCATGGGCAAGCCGGTAATTGCCACCCGCTGGGGTGGCCCGGTCGACTACCTCGACGAATCCAGCGGAATACTCATCGAGCCAAAAAGCTATCCGGATTTGGTTGCCGGCTTTGCCGAAGCGATGACCAGGCTGATCGACTCCCCCGAACTCGCGAAATCGATGGGCGCCGCGGGACGCAAAAGGGCCGTTCGCGATTTTGACTGGCAAACCAAGATCCAACAAGTAATCAGTATTTATCGCTCCCTTGAAAATAGGGCGCAGGAGCAGTCGCGAGACTTAACCGAAGACCCGCTTTCTCCTCCAGCCGCTTCGGGCAGACAATGAAGCGATCTTCTGGCGACGCGCTCTCGCGCTCCCGCGAGTTATCTTCTTGTCTTTCGAGCATCTGTGTCGAGCATCTCCTTCAAAAGGACTACCCTCTGCCGATGCATCTCCTGGTGCGTCATCTTGCACTGGCGACCACTTCTTCGAGGAAGCCGACGAAGTCCTGGCTGGAGTGACGGGCAGCGGTCTTGCCGTGCACCCGGCCGCTGGCCGTTTCTAGCGCCGCGCACAGCGACAGCGTTCCGTGACGGCGGTAGTAGAAGCCGTCGCGTTCGATGCGTCTGGGGGGAGGGCAAGACGGGATCGAGCCGATCGAGGCCCTGAATGGCGTTCTTTTCGTCGACGCAGAAGACGGCGGCGTGCTCGGGCCGCTGAAGTGTAGCGCTCCAGGCGGTGTGGCTTCAACCCCGCTTCCCGCCACACACGGCGCACCGCGTCCTTGCCGATTCCCAGTGCGGCGGCCAGCTTGTGGCAGCTCCAGTGGGTCAAGCCGTCCTTGGGCGGCTTGCGCATGGCATTAAGAATCCGCGCCCGCAGCTTGGCGTTTAGCACCGAGGGTTTCTGATTTCTGTCCCGGATGAGCCGTATCCAGCCCGTCCAATCCCCGCCGCAAGAAACCGCCCCTTCCAGCGGCTGATGGTCGGCGCGGCGGTTCCCAGCTGCAGCTTGATGGACCTGTACTAAGCGCCTTCGGCCAGCAAGAGGATGAGTTTGGCGCGAAAGACGTACCTGGCAGGCAAAGACCGGGACTGGGCGATTAGGCTGAGTTCCAAGCGCCGGTCGTTAGAAAAGATTACGCAATCAGTGGTCACACAGGATTAGACGTTATTGGATAAGTACTGTTTACTCTGCGACAATTCCACATATAGATGGCAAAGAAGCGATCTTCTGTCGGACATGCTTTCGTTTGATCGGGTGGCAGTAGCCACATCTGGCTAAAAATGATGCGGAAACGAGGACGCGACACTTGATTCTGCCCCGGGAAGGTGAGAGATTACACCAAAGGGCTAATGACAGAGGCTTCGATCCACATCGTGTACCCAGACCCTGGTGGAGAGGGGTATCTCTGCATATTGCATATGGCGCGCCTTGCCGCCGAGCTCTTGAATGGGGAATTGATCGTTTTCAAACCAAGGCCCCCGGCACTCACTGACAAGTTGAGTGGCATCCTCTTGCCTCGGAAAAGATCGCATACCTCTTGCCTGTTCATATGCACCTCGCCCGCCGACCTCAGCTCCATGTTGCACGTCCAGGACTGGCGAAAAAACTACGGCCGCGTTGTCGCCTGGGTCTTTGACTCCTTCTGGACAAACTGGATTCCACCCTGGGTCCGCGCCTCGCGCATATTCGACCACGTCTTTGTCACGGAACGCGAGGACCTGAACACCTGGCGCCAGACATTACATGCTCCCGTGGACTGGCTTCCCTGGGGCTCCGATGTTCTCAACCTCGGATCGTCCGCTCCTGATCGGCATCTTGATTTGGTCCGGTTCGGACGTCAGCCAAAGGAATGGGATGACGACTTTGTCAACGCCCAGGCTTGCCAATCCTTAGGGTTAACGTTTCGCGGGCGCCCTCCATCCTTCAGCGATGCGACTGACAACGAGCGTGGACTCATGGAAGTGTTGAGCAAAACCAAATTTGCGCTGGCCTTCTCCAACCGCGCAAACCCGACGATACAGACCCATCCCGAGCGCGAATATATCACTGGCCGCTGGACTGACGCGTTGGCCTCCGGTGCCACGGTCGCCGGCATTCCCCCCCGCAGCGAGTCTTTGGATTCCCTTTTGTGGCCGGAAGCACTGCTCGATATAGGCACCGTAGATCAAGCCGAAGGACTCAAAGTGATTGCTTCGGCCGCAAGGCAATGGACCCCGGAACAAGCTCAACTGAATTACTTCAAGTCTCTTGAAACCTTCGATTGGCGCTGGCGCTTCAAGACCCTCACAGAGGCGCTGGACACCCACTCATCGAAACTCGACGCCGAGTTGGCACGTCTGCAGAACGCCATCTCTTCCGCACAGCCAAGTGCCACGATTTCCTGACACAATTGATTGACACGATGGATGAAATAGACACACCCCTCACAGACGGTTAAGGTGCTCCGGCATTCGGACTTCTAAGGAGACGTCATTTGCCACACTTAGGTGTGCAGAACCAGGACACAATTTGGGATGTCGCCATCATAGGGGCCGGGATGGGAGGTGGCTTCACGGCACAGGCTCTGGCCAAAGCAGGCCATCGGGTCTTGCTGGTCGAGCGCGGCATCGAGGAAAAATCCCCGCCCGCTGCTACCGACTCCGATGACCCGGAAACGAGAATCGCCGCCGGCAGGTGGCCCACGTTAACCGCCTTTGAGATTGATGGTGTGCTGAACCGGTGCTACGCTCCCTTTGGGTCGGGGCTCGGTGGCAGCACCAACTGGTACGCCGCGGCCCTGGAGCGGTTCGCAGACCTCGATATAGACTCACTGCCCAATGCGCCCCATCCGACTGGCGGATGGCCCATCAGCTCCCAGGAACTCCTGCCATTCTATGAGGAAGCCGAGCGGATGCTTCACGTCGCCGGAACCGCCGACCCACTCAGCGATCACTCGACCAATCATCTCCTCGAACCGCCGCATTTAGGGCCTTGCGATACGGAGTTTGTGCGCTTGTTCGAGCAAAGCGGCCTGCATCCCTACCGGCTGCACGTGGGCATTCGCTATCTCCCCGGATGCGATGAATGTCTCGGCAGGTTGTGTTATCGGAATTGCCGGGCAGACGTACGCTCCGTCCTCGCCGAGGCCCCGGAAAAGCCAACCATTATGGCTCGCAGCGAAGTCGTGCGGCTTGAATCCACCCCGGACCGCGTAACCTGCGCAATCGTGGCTCAAGGCGGCCGGCAGATCAGGATTCAAGCCAAAGTCTTTGTCTTGGCGGCGGGCGCAATCCACACTCCAAAGCTGCTTTTGAAGTCCGCGAACGACCATTGGCCCAATGGTCTCGCGAATCGTTCCGATCTGGTCGGCCGCAACCTGATGTTTCACGCAGTCCAGAACTTCGCGCTATGGCCGGCTAAAAAGCTGCCCAGTTCGGGTCCGCGCAAATCTATTTCCTTGCGCGATTTCTACGCTGCGGAAGGCGAGCGTTGCGGATGTATTCAATCGACCGGCTTCGAACTCGGCTACGGCGAGTACCTGATGCACTTGTATCAACGCTTCGATCGCAGCGCGCCGTCCTATCTCAAGATGTTTAGACCCTTATTGAGAATTCCGGCGAAGCTGACAATCGAGACTCTCGGTCGCGCCACGATCTTCGTCAACCTCATCGAAGACCTACCCTACCCGGAGAATCGCGTCCTGCTCAACGATGACGAAGCCGACGGCGTAAGCGTGAAATACACCATCAAAGCGGAGTTGCGCCACCGCGCCGTTCACCTTCGCAAGCTCTTGGCTGATCGCCTCAAGGGAAGGCGATTGACGTTCCTCTCGCCGGAGATTGAGCTCAACTTCGGTCATCCTTGCGGCACATGCGTAATGAGCAATGACCCTTCCACCGGGGTAATCGATCGAGACTGCCGGGCGCACGGCATCGCCAATCTCTTCATTGCAGACGCTTCTTTCATGCCAACCAGTGGGGCGATCAATCCCTCCCTCACGATCGCGGCCAACGCTCTCCGCGTCTCCGCTGCGATGGATCGCGTTCTCTTGGCGCAGCGCGAGTTGGCTGACCCAATCAGCGGGCGCTGAATAGGGCCCTGACTTGAACCCTCCCGCAAAGGTGCCGCTGGCCAATCCGGCCTAAGATCAACCCATAATTACGTCGCGGATTGAAGTGGCCGGCCCTGACTCCAGGCTTGAGCATTCTGGAACGAGTGCTGAGGCACCAACTCGTCGATAGATTCAACGTCGTTACCATCGACCTCGACCGAGATTGCCTGCGAAAGCGTCGAGACCAGGATCACAAGGCGAAACTTGTTTTGGATCCGCACAATCTGCCCTTCCACTCCCGCCAGAACTCCTCTCTTGACCCGCACCCTGGTCCCCACTGGGGGTAGCTCGCACTTCGCGCACGGCAGGTTGCTATCCAGCGCGCGCCGCAGAGATTCGATCTCGACGTCGGCTACCGCAGTGGGTTGATGGTTGTCAGGCAGCATCCGAAAGACGCCGAATGTATTCAGTATGGAAGAGCGGCTGCGGAGAGAAGAGTCATGCCGCAGGAAAAGATAACCACTGAAGGCCGGGATGTCGATGATCTTGGTACGATCTGTCCATTGCCGCGCTTCATGCAAAAGTGGCAGATACGCCGTGAAGCCCTTTGCGGTAAGATCGCGCAACACCCGAAACTCATGTTTGTAGGCGGTCTGAATGGCAAACCACGCCGTGCCGGGAGCCTCTTCGCGAGTCGCACCGCTTCCAGCGCCCGCATCTCTCGATAACCGACCGTCTAATTCCATCTGATGTTCTTGGATATTCACTGAACGCTCGCTAAGTAGTTTCTGATTCCTCACACTACCTTAGGTCGCTATCGAACACCATTGATCTATAGTAATCCTCGCAAACCAAAGATAGGTCACTTTACAGTTACTTCCGGGGATAACCTTCCTTTGCTTCGACACCTGGCGCCCTTTGGTATGCAGGCGCAGCGCCGCTTCCATCCAGCAACGGTAAGACCCTGGCAAACAACCCGCACAGGCATTCCCAACCGCCAATCACCCCCACGGGGCGGCCTCTCGAAACAATGCGAATTTCATCTTGACGTTGCCTATCGAACCAAAGCATACTTGCCCCTCAAACTCGGTTCCGCATGGAACCAGTCGCTTAGTTACCACAGGGTTACCCCGCCTCCAGGATGCCGATTGCACATCTGGTTAACGGCGGCAAGTCATGGGGCATCCGGCCGGAAGAACTGAAGAGATCATGACAAGAAAAGTAGGGCTCTCCATCGCGGCCGTCGTAACCATCCTGCTCGCTGCAGCCGCTTTCCAATGGGCAAAGCGAAAATTCACGATCGACCTGCCGCAATATCCGCAGGCAACGAATACCGTTTGGCTCGATCAGAACTGGACCGCAAAACAACGCGACTGGTTCCACCATGCCGATCAAGGCACCCAGACCTTCGGCATTCCTTACGAATGGTTCGTCGCGCTCGAACAGCCCCGGCTTTCCTTCACCGCACCCGGCCTGCTGAGCGACCCCGTTTACCTCGATCGTTACGGTTTCATAGCCTCCGACGCCGCCTCCGGCAAGCCGGAACTCCCGGTCGGCTTTGCGCACGGAGGCCCCTTGAGCGACGCCAACGGCGCTCCGTCGCGAAACCCGCAAACCAACGCCAGCCTCACCTCATTAGGCCTGACTTGCGCCGCCTGCCACACTGGCCGGCTGACCTATCAAAACACTTCCCTGCTTATTGACGGCGGCCCGTCCCTGTTGAACCTCGACGAGTTTCAAACCGGTGTCGCCTTGTCCCTGCTCTATACCCGCTATGTGCCCTTCCGGTTTGACCGGTTTGCCGGCCGCGTGCTCGGCCCTGGCGCAAGCGGCGAAGCGAAGTCCGCGCTGAGCCGCCAATTGGATCAGGTCGTCGCTCAGGTGAAGATGATCGCCGGCCTTGAAGACAAGGTCAAACAGCAGAGCGTCAAAGAGGGGTATACCCGGCTCGATGCGCTCAATCGCATCGGCAACACCGTATTTGCGGTAGACCTCAACGCTCCCGCCAACTTCGCCGGCTACTCGGCGCCCGTCCATTACCCGCGAATCTGGAACGCCTCGTGGTTCCAATGGGTGCAATACAACGGCTCGATTCAGCAGCCCATGACCCGCAACGCCGGAGAAGCTCTCGGAGTCCTCGCCCACGTCAATCTGACCGGCAGCAAGGACGAATTGTATTCCTCTACCGTCCAGGTCTCCGCCATCTACCAGATCGAGCAACTTCTCGCCGGAAGCCCGCAGCCGGACGCTCAATCCGGCTTTCATGGGCTCGTTTCGCCAAAATGGCCGTCGCAGATTCTGCCGCCCATCGACGCCGCTCTCGCCGAAAAAGGCGCGGGACTCTATAAGGAGCTTTGCCAGCGCTGCCACATGCCGCCGGTCACAGACGCCGCGTTCTGGAACTCCGCTCGCTGGTCGGCCCCAAACGCCGCCGGCGAACGCTACCTCGATCTCCTGCAAATCGACATCAGTCACGTCGGGACCGATCCAGCCCAGGCCCAGGACATGGCGAACCGTCGCGTGGCGACGCCGCCCGGCTTAGCAATTACCAGCAACGAGTTCGGACCGGCGCTTGGCCAGGTCGTAGAGAACACCGTAAATCATTGGTACGACAGCCAACTGCCGCCGCTCTCCGCCGCAATGCGCCAACAGATGAATGGCAACCGCCCCAACGGTCTGCGGGCGTTACTCTCCTACAAGGTCAGGCCTCTTAACGGAATCTGGGCCACACCGCCATACCTCCACAACGGCTCGGTTCCAAATCTCTATGCGTTGTTGTCCCCGGTCGAGGAACGCCCCGCAAAGTTCTACCTTGGCAGCCGCGAATACGATCCGGTCAATGTCGGCTACCGCGTCGACAAGTTTCCCGGCGCCTTCCCCTTCGACACGACAATACGAGGCAACAGCAACGCGGGCCACCAATTCGCCGACGATCCGCGGAAGCCCGGCGTCATCGGCCGCGGGTTAACTCCCGAGGAGCGAAAGGCCCTTATTGAGTATTTGAAAACCTTATGAGCCTCGCTCAAGGAAATCGCAATCGAGGCCTGGCTTTGACCTTAGGAGCGTCGCATGACCGCGTCCGGAACCTCTGCTGCAAAGCGATTCGCGCTTGGATTGGCCGCTGTACTCATACTTGCCGCCGGCGGCGTCTTCTTGTTCCTCCACAACCGCTCCTGGCCGGAGATCGCCGTACCCGGGCTCACGCAGGTCAACTCGCCGCTCTCCGCGAATGACATTTCCTGGCTCTTTCCAGCTCCGGTAAAAGCCGCGGACTTCTCCAGGCTGATCGCAGTTCGCGACCTCACCACTCCAGACCCCCAGGACCCCGCGAAGCGAGACCCCGTCTGGTCCGACGCAGCCTTTCAGCAGTTTCTCGCCATCATCGCCAGCCCCGCAGGGCAAGTCGCAGGTGCAGGCGCCGCCCTCGGCCTGCCGCCTGAGGCGCAATCGGTCGACGCCTGGTACGTTTCCGGCGTCCGCATCGATGCCGGAGCGCCCGGTCTCTCCCACGAGATTCGCGGGCAGTTCGGCCAACTGCCGGAGATTCGCCTGATTATTCAACCGGTGATCCGCAACGACGACGGCACACCCAAGGTGCTGGATATCGCCGCTCATCTTATCTTCGACTTCATCCTTCCCCAACAGGATGCTCCCGCTCAGACAGGTTGTCTGCCCAGGCCGCAGCCCGACCTCGACGCATTCAGCGCGATCGTCAAGGACGCCATAGCGTTGAAAACGAATCTGAGTGAAGGGAGGCTCGGCGCCGACATGGTCACAACCGCCGGAGCTCCTCTCGGCGTGCACCCCGGGTTGAACAACCCGGCAACCGCAGCCAGGGTTCGCGACGAGATGAAGGCGCTGCTCGAGAAACACATCTCCGCTCAACGCCTCGATTCCATGGCCATCGCCGGACTTCCCTCAGGAGCGGCCTCGCCCTGGATATTCTTGTCCATGCAAAAGGTGCCGCCCGGAGCGGTTCCGGCGCTCCCAAACGGCGGATTCGTCCCCGTCCACGGTCCCACGCTCGATGGCCAGCAGTTTTCACAGCTATTGGAGCATATCTTGAAATTCCCCCGGGTCGCTCCCGCTCCGCATACCAATAATCTCAACCCGATCACTTGCCAGAACGCCGCCGTGGCCGCCAACCCGCCCATCGCCGCGCGGCATGGCGTAGCCACCGCCGACATCTTCGGCCTTCTCCCGCCAGCGTCGACCGCACAGATCAAAGAGACTCTGAACGTGATCGCAGATCCCACCCGGAGCCACTTTTTCAATACCGATTGCGTCAGCTGCCACACCGAGACCCGACGCGCAATGGAACTCTTGCACGTAAGAGAGATTCCCGGCATCGATCCAGCTGTCATGCCCAACGGAGCCTGGGATGTCCGCAACTTTGGCTGGTCGCCGCCCGCTGTCGGACCCGCCCAGGCAACGGTGACCCGCCGCACGGCCGCCGAAACAGCCGCAAATGTGAACTATATTGACGCTGAGTTACTCCCAAAGCAGCAGCGGTAGAGACACGCGCTCCTCTCGCCACCGGTCATTGCCATGGAAGCCGCGACGTCGCGTACACTCCGACCTCGGGCACGACTCCGGCCGGACACCCGCTTCTCGATCCCGCCGCAAACGGACTCTCCAACTAGCGCCAAAGCTGGTATCGTGGTTGTGTTTCCTTGGCGGGCTCGGGAAAATGTTTACTGCACTCGTCAAACTTCCAAAAACAAACCAAATCCGCTGGAGAGCCAACCGTGTATTCCTCGCGCCGTTTCCTGACCATCCCGCTGCTCGCCGCGACCCTCTGCGCCATGATCGCCCCGGCCCAGCAGCCCACGCCTGCGCTCTCGATCGATGTCGCCAGCGTGAAGGGCAAGGTGAGCCCCCTGCTCTACGGGCTGATGACTGAGGAGATCAACTACTCCTACGACGGCGGCCTCTATGC
>Ga0116227_10014015_pt1 | contig 12383 bp, 10 predicted proteins | sample S1TSphgellanicum_FD_89693 | JGI IMG/M metagenome (GOLD analysis project Ga0116227, IMG submission 89693) | Host-associated microbial communities from peat moss isolated from Minnesota, USA - S1T2_Fb - Sphagnum magellanicum MG | ecosystem: Host-associated > Plants > Peat moss > Unclassified... | reverse complement strand
CTTATAATAATGAAGAAAAACCCTACTTGAAAAAGAATGAGGTGTATCTTCTTTCTCCAAACTTCAAACTTGCATCCAAATAAACAAAAATATAAAAGTGAAAAAAAAACACTTTATTTTTATTATACAAAATAATAATAAAAAAACACATTAAAAAAAAGAAAAAAAATTTCTAAAAAAAACTAAAACATGAACCAAGTTTAAAGAAACTAAGGGACTTCACAGTGCTCGAAGGTCATAGGTACCCATTAGTACTCTATAATGAATCTAAACACAATATCCTTGCCTTGGTAGGCAAAGGCCAAGAACAAACCCCTAAGGCCAACAAACCCCTGGTGGTCCCTTTTGACTGCCCAAAGGAAAAGCTGTTGGAAGAGAGCTGTTGTGATAATAAGACAGAATTCAAACCACTCTCTCAGAACTCAGTCAAAAAATCAGTTTGGGTGTTGTGAGATTGGGTGCTCTGTGTGTGTGTGTGTGTGTGTGAGAGAGAGAGAGAGAGAGAGAGAGAGAGAGCAGTAGGAGAAGTCTGGAGGAGAATAGTTACATTTGCAGTTGTCTGTTGTCAGTCGAAGGAGTTTCTTGTCAGCAAGAGTTTCAAGTAAAATCTCCAAAAGAGCATTTGTTGGGTGTTGTAAGATTGGCGTTTGAGAGAGAGAGAGAGAGAGCTTAAGGTTGGGTCTTTATACTTCAGAGAAGAGCAAATGGGTAGTAGCAGCTTGTTGTCAGCTGGGAGATGTGGGGTGGTACTATTGCAGGTGATTTTTGTGCTCAGCTGTTGCTGCTGCTGCATGGGAGTAAGAGGAGACAAGAACGTGGCTTTCAGTCCCTGTGATGATACCACAGTTGAGAAGGGAGATGGATTCACGTTTGGATTGCTTATCGGTAGCAACGCTTCCTTCTTCTCCCAGAGCAGAAACTATGTCCAGCAGCTGTCTCCTTGCAACGCCGTCAACTCGCATAGCAGCAGCAGCAGCAGCTTGTACTCCAATCGCTTGTCCGTGTTTCGCCCCAAAGTAGATGAGATTTCACTGCTCGTTGTGAACTACACCGAACTGAATCCTGTGAGTATTCTTCATTCGCTTTTCTTGCTTTCTTCCTGTTCTTCTTCTGCTGCTCCCCTTAGAAACAGGGTTTGGATATGGCGGGTAGCTCAACAGTCGCAATCAGCCACCTGCATCATGTTTTAGCGCCACCACCTTTCGTGCTGCAGCTCCTGTTTGTTTCTGAGTCTTCTTTGCTTGTATGTAGGGCACATCTTGTTGCCGACCCTAGCTCATATAGTAGTCGGTTGTAGTGCCACTCCTGTTATGCTTGTGGCACCTTGACAGACAGCAGCTCTTTTGTCACTCGTATTTCTCCAACAACTTTTCTTCTTCTGCAATGCTGTGCTGCAGAGCTTGACTGGTATAATGTTGAGAGCTACATTGATTGCTCTAGTCAATGCATTTCTTGATGGTGGACAAATGTGGAAGAGTACTTGTCTGTCATGCTATCCATCTAGGTTTTCCATCTTCACACCTTGTTCTGTGCAATTGTTTTGGCAGGAAAACTTTTCGGGTGGAAGTTTTGCTGTTGTTTATGCAGGGAGCAAGTTTGCAGCTGTTTCATCCCCCAAATTTGTAGCCAACTCCAGCTACCACATCACCAGCCTATCAATGGTATTGCTCCTTTCTAACTTGCAGCTTGGATGCCATTTCTTGCCTGACTTTTTCTGGGCTGCCTTGTGTGAAGCAGAAACTAGGTTTTGGTGCCTGGATCAACTTGTTGTTGCTCCATGTCTGGGGCTTGCTCTCTTGATGAACTTATCATCACCGAAACCTAGTGGTGTTTGGGTTGAGGATTCATGTGGAGAATTGCCGAGCAATGTGACATGGAAGAAATGCATTCTCAGCCTGTGGATGATGAGTAGGACTTGAAGAAATGAAAATCACAAAGTTACATGTGTGCAGGTGCTGGAGTTTGACACAGGTAGACTTAAAACCCCGATATGGAAGAGTGATGGATGCCAAGCGTGTCAAGGAGTCTCTCCCTTTGTCTGTGTGAATGGAGAGTGTGCAATTCGAAGTCAAGATTGCAAACGATCTGGAGGTGTACAGGACTGCAGTCTTAGCATCCAACTCACATGGGCAGGCACAGATCGGCGATACCAAGTTTTCAATTCATGGTATCAGATAAACAGTCTGGGCCAGTACTCTCTCTATAAGCTCTACACAAGTCTCAAGGACAGCCTTACCAAGCAGTACAACTCCATTTTTCATTGAGTTGTAACAAAGGCTTATGATGCTGTTTTTCTCAACACAAAGACTTTGCTGCAAGCCTTGTGACCATATAAACCATACAAACTTGTGTGTTTTGGGGGATAATGAGGGGAAGAAAGCAAGCTAGGGAGAAGCAAACCAACTGGCTTGTAACTTTTGAGTGCTCAGGTGTGAATCGGTTGATGTTTCTCAACTACACATCATATCAGCAACAAGGAAGGATGCAACCATGAGGAGATTTTGTCACCCAATTGACAAATTGTGTTCTATCAGGGAGTTAAGGCTAGACAAAGCTCACTCCTGAGAGGTGACCACTTCACTCTACTCTTTGAAGTCTAGTTGGGGTGCATTGGCAACAGAATGTGTGGGTTGAGATGCATGCAGTTTACGCTTCTGTCCATACATTAAGACATTCACTATCATTTTCTCTCTATCTTTTTGGGTAGCTATCTGCTGGGTATTCAGCCATCAGCAATTGTGAATTCTGGAACTATTGCTTGGCATGAATTGACATTTGTAAGGCTGCTTGTTTCTCAAGTGTGCTGTATTTTCATGCTTCAAGCCTGCACCCATGTTTGGTTGAGATAGGTCAATTATTCTAGCAAACTTTATCATCGGTTAAAGTGGTAAGAGGCATCCTTGAGGGACATGGCTCAAACTTCAGAAAGCTTGGCGTGCAGTTTGTGCCTATTTAGTACCATGGAATGGACCACATAGGAAGGTGTGGAGCAATCTGGTGGTGCGAGATGCTGTTGGGTGGTAAGGGGTTCTACTGGGGCCTGGTTCCAGAATGTAAACATGGATCTCCAATTCCCATACCTATTGTGTTTGCGACTGTTGATTCACATCACAAGTGGAACTCTGCACAATCAAAAGTGGAACCAGCAGGTGATGATATCCCATCTAGGAAAAACCTAAAGATGCAGCTGAACAAGACACCAAAACCAGTTACATAATAGAGATATCCGTGAAGTCAGGAAAAGACAGCACCAGTACCCTGAGTTTGGTCATACACAGGGTGAGATTCAAACAAAACCTGCAAAAAAGTACATTAGCATTCAAGTGGGGGTGAAAGTCAGGAAACCGTCAATTTTTATGGTTTCCTAAGTTTCACCCGTGTCTTTCCTTTTTTCCTGAGCGCCTCCACTGCTTCTACATATATTTTCACTGCTCCTAACTGTACAAACTACTATAAGTAGTCTCGAACTTTGTGCATTAAATGCTGAGTTTCAGCATTTCATACCGAGATTTTATAAAATGTCTTTACCAGTTTTTAAACAAAACACAATTTAACAAAGAGAAAGTGTGAAAGTGCTTCTTTATTATAGAGGAGGACATGAGGACACCTTACATGGTGCAAGAGGGGTCTCTGTTATGTTGGGGGTGGCACATTACGATTTGTAAGGTGAGGCTGCCTCCTCTTGTTTCCCGCTGTTTCTTTGTTTGAAATTTTACACACAACATAATGCTGGGTGGTACCTAAGTTTTAGAGCATTCCCAGAATTCAGGGCCAAGAGCCTTAAATTTCAAAACATCCCCATCCTAGGGCCCTTAAACATGCATGTCATAAGCCTGAGGGCTTAGCTACTACATCCTCTTTCAAGCCATAAGGTGTGGCGAATGTAGGTCTCAGAAGCCCCATTGTGGTCCACTTGGGTTTCCCATGCTTGGGCCCCAAGGAAGGTCTTAGAAAGCCCCAAGGTTTCCCCTAAATCTCTTATGCTCCAAGTCATTTTACAATCTCTGGCCCCAAGGTTTTTCTTAAACCTCTTTTGCTCCAAGTGGTTTCACAGTCTTGGGCCCCAAGGAAGGCCTTTTTGAAAGCTCCTAGGGTTGTCCCTGAACCTCTTTGTCTCCATACCTAGACAAGTGCAATTTCAGAGAGAGAGTGGGAGAGAGTGAGGCAGACAACCCGCGCGCACTTCCTCCTGTTGCTGTGCAGCAGCAGCAGCATCCATGGCGGCCTCTTGGGATTCACATCCGGTTATGATGTCTGCTGTCGCATCCCTTGCATCTGCATCCTTCTGCAATTCTTCTGTTGCAGCGGTCTCTGCAGGGAGTTTGGAGTTTCGCTCGTTGGAAGCTTAAACCCTAAATTAGGAAGTTCTGGATTTTGAGAGTGTTCTGGTCGACAGGCTTCTTCTTCTCTTCTTCTTCTTTCTAGTGTAGGAGATTCTGAGGAATGGCAGGAATGGTGGGGCATGAGGTGGAGGCGAGGCGATGGCTTCGCTGTGCTGTGTGGCAAGCACCGATGTCATCTTTTGTATGGCTACTCTGGGAATCTCTCTTCTCGAAAGGAACCTCCTCCAGCTACTTTGGATTGGTCCCTTCTTTGTGGACGTGCTTGCGCTTTCTCATCTTCCAAGCTGCACAGCACTTGTTTCTTCTCGGGGAGATTCTGGTCACGTCTCCTCAAGAGAAATCGGTGGTGTCTCCCAAGGATTTGGTCTCAAGGATATTAAAGCTTACTTGGAAAGCAGTCATCGGCTCGCCTCTCGATGGAGACGCTTCCAGGGAGCTCTATTTCAAAATCAACGCCACAAGAGATTACATTCTCTTCACATTTCTGTGTGGACTTTCGGGCTTCATGTCGCTGTTCTCTCTCACCAGCGCAACTTTGCCGATGAAGACACTGGGGGGATGGTATGGCATGGGATTGCGAGGAGCAGTTCTTGGTGTTCTGTATGCACTTTTGCATTCCTATCAAAAGAATAGTGTACTCTCATTCCCTATCATTCAGGTCAGAACTTCTGCACTGCAATATAGCACAACAACACTGTTCTTTGCTCTCTTGTAATCTAAACCCTAAACCCTCAACCCTCAAATCATGTAAACCTTGGTGGACAGGTTGGTGATTGATTGTTGTATATCATCTCCTCTCATCTCTCTCTTGCAAATTTGCAACACACTATCCCTGATCAGGTGATTCAAGAAAGTCACTGTGCATCTAGCTTTGAATATTCCCCTAGATGAAATGATTACCAACAATGTTGCTGATTTGCTTGCCAATTTTTACTGCAGAGAGGTCTCTTCTTCAGTTTCAAAATGGGCATTCGGCAAATATTGGCAAAAAGTGTGAAATTAGCTCTGGCAGCAGCACCTGTGGCAGAGCTTTTTGTTTGTGTGTGCAGCTATTCGAAGAACTCTATTCTTATTATGCACATGAGGCAGATGCTGTGGCTTCAGTTTGTGTTTGTAGCTGGAGCTTTTTTTACAACTCTTTGCTGGGAGCTGTGCAATCATTTGATTCAGGTACAGTGGTGGTAAAGACCAGACTTTTGCTCATAAATGTCCAAAGGTATTTGGGGAATTCATGACACAACAATCAGGATCCAACCAAACAAGTACAATGGTCGATCCCTGGTTTTCCTCTCTGGAAGCCTTTGCAGCTGTTCTGGAAACTGCAAAGTTGTTTTACTGAGTACTGTGTTTGTTCCCCTCACTTATGTTGCTTCATGACAGGGTTGCAGCATCTGAAGTCATTTTCATATTCTAAACTCCTTCCATAGTTGCACATGGGCAGACAAAAGAGCAAAGTTGGATTGTTTTAGGTATAGGGTTTAGGGTTTAGTCTCATATCCAAGGAGCTTGAGATGATGGTTTGATGTACTATTGTAGGTGATCCACACACAGCGGCATTCTTTTGCACCACCTCTGGGCTCATCTGCAGCTGAATCCCAACCAAGTGAAACTTTACTGATGGTATTGGAGGAGTCAGCAAGTGGATCACTGTCTCAACACCTTGCCTACCTTGACCTTTGCAATGTTGCTGAAAGCAATGTGGACTCATGGCGGAGAGCTGCCTTTTTTGAGGAGACAGGAGAAACGTACAAGAGAGTAATCGGAGCGTGTTTGAGGCCACTTGACAATCTTTCATCAAGGCTTGCTAAGGGTCTTGAGATCTTTGAATCAGATAGATCAGGGGACTTCTTGAGGCAACAATTGCAAGTACCTGGGGTAGACAACAAAGGGTTTCAAAGCGGCATTGTAAAGGATGTTTTCAGAGACTTTCAGGTTTGTTTATGCTCCCATCTATTAGTCAATTTAATTCCCATCACTAAAAATTTCCTTGTGTAGTGCCCACATGATGGCCCATGTCAGATATTGTTGAGTTATTATGAACGTCTTTCATTACAGACTTCCAGAGTTGTTGATCAATCTTACATCTGATTTTGATATGACTCCTCAATTCAGGGCACATTAGGTGAATGTTTACTCTGTACAGGCCAAGTTTTGGAGACTGTAAAAATTGGAGGTCTAACAGATTGTCCCCTGCAGGATGTCCTTTGGGATGGTCTAGACTAAATTAAGGGAACATAAGTCAAGCAACCAGAACCAGATGTGGCATGTTTTCAGCAATCCAATGTATGGCAACTGATTATCTTGGTGAACTTTTTGGCTGGAGAGTTGTATCTCAGTGTGCTCAAATGAGAGGAAGCTGCTGACTATCAACTCTTCATTTTGGCCTCCTCAGGGTTCTTCTTGTGCAGAGCACAGTGTTAAACTTCCTGCAATTGTGGGTTCATAATGCATATGCCTGCTATGCATAACAAGTTTCCTCCATCTGTTTTGCAGCTTTGCACCTTGTGTGCAAGAACTGCGGTGTCTCTCATGGCATGTTCACGTCTTGAGGACCGATATGGGGTTGCCCAATTAAGTGGATCCAACATACTTGTACTTTCAAGCCTGCTGTCATGCCTCCTTGCTGTAGAGGTCTACCTTGGGCGTCGCAGCAGTGTTAAAGGCATTGGTATTGTGGGTCCAAACAGCATTAAGTGGACTGTTCCATCAAGAGGGACTTCAACAGAAGTTACACATTGGAAGGGCTTCCCATTTGGAAAGGGCTCAGCAATGCATAGGAAGGCCTATGCCCTTGCTGATGTTCTCCGAACAGCGATTTACCAAATTGTTTCTGTTTTTGGTGAAGAGATGGTTGTAGGCAACTCCATGAGTGGGAAAGGCTTTGCCATTGCAGAACGGGATTGGCTAAGTCAGAAAAACCCATTGTATGGGACTCAAGAAATGCACTTACAGAAGCTTAGCATGTTTCTAGAATATCGAGCATAGATAGCTTCCTCTATGAATGTGCAGGCAAGTAGACAGATACGAATCCTCTGTGCAGAGGTGAGGGACTTGGAATTTTTTTGTTGAGTGTTGATTGCAAATTTTGGTATGGATATCCTAAATTGTGCCATCTATTTGGGGTTTCTGTAAAGAGAACTAGTTTTAGGATTGTAATCATTGGGTAAGTCTGGAATGGCAAAAAATGTCAAATTGTGTCTTTTTGCTCTGCATATTTGAGAATTGAAAATTCACATTGTTCATAGTTGCGACATGCATCTCGTGAGGTTTTTTCTATGCATGTAAAGTTTTGCAGTTATTGATTTCATCAAAATTTCCAACTTCATAATTGAACAAGTAGGAAGTTTGAAATTTTCTAATGTTATTGAATGGAGTGTTGACTTTATAACATTATGATTGTCAATTCTATTCAGGTTGCCTTAAATTGAGGGCTTGAATAAGGTTCTCAATATGCATGATGATATATTAATGGGCATTGTGTGAAGTAATGTAGGTGCTTGGCTAGATCAATTTTGTTGAAATCTTGAGTAAAATGCAATCAAGTTATTGTTGGATGCTTTGAGCCAAACCTGTGTCACAAGATATTTCAAGGTAGATAGTCTGGAGTTTTACTTGTGAATAGAATGCAATTATAGCAGATCCACCTTGACCTACAATTGAGCTTGGAGAATATAAGGGATTGGAGAATTCATAAAACTGCTTGTTTGTGAATTTCAGTGCAAGTTTAGACTCTTTGTGCAGAAAGACTTGTGCAGAGAGCTAGATTGCACTTACAGGATTAACTTTGAGTTGGTCATGAAATGTACATCTCTCTCAATGTATCACTATATTTGAAGCATTTGTTGCAAATTGAAATCTTTGAGGTATGCAAAGAGTTTTTACCATAAATACCGCTTCGATCAGTTTGAAAATGGATTAGTTCTCTATTTGCTACATGTTTTTTTAATGAATACTAAGTAATGGGTAAAACATTCAACAAAGTATGGTAAACAGATTTCTTAAGCATCTTCTAAATTCCTTAAGACGCACCAAAAAAAGGATAATTGGGCAAACTAAACCACAAAGAGTCACTAGTCCTTGATCTGCAATCTTCTTGACAAGTAAGCCAGTTGCAAGCTCTGTGTAGGACACACACTTCTCTAGTACTGCACATTCACAAGGAAAGGAGGCACACACTCTAATGTTTCTGTAGTATTTACAACTGTGAAACAACAGATTAGAGGAGCATGTGAGCACCACTGATGTAGATGATATAGAAATTTCATGATCTGTTTCAAAGGACCAGTTGTTTCCCAGTAGACTGACTGTGATGAGCTATTGCTAAGCTTCAAGAATTTGTATTAACTGCTAATGGTTTGCAATTGTTAACTGAAGCACCAGCAGCACCAGCAGCAAGAGCTGGTAGTTCTGCTTCAAGCTCTCATACAGCTGACACTTTTGTACCCTTCACAATACTCACAGGCTGCTTCAGCAGATTTGCAGTCTTCAGCAGCAGCCCAAGCTTGATAAAGTTGCAGCTAGATACTAGATTTGCAAGCCTTGTCCTGGAAGCTTGATGAAGGTGCTGCTAGATGATGGATTTGCAAGCCTTTTCGTGCAAGGTTGATGAAGTTTCAGCTAGATAATGGATTTACACACCTTGTCCTGCAAGCTTGATGAAGTTGCAGCTACTAGGTATGGATTTGCAAGCAGTCTTGACCTGCAAAGCTTGATGAAGTTGCAGCTACTAGATATGGATTTACATGCCTTGTCCTGCAAACTTGATGAAGGTGCAGCTACTAGATATGGATTTACAAGCCTTGTCCTGCAATCCTGATGAAGTTGCAGTTACTAGAAATGGATTTACAAGCCTTGTTCTGCAAGCTCGATGAAGTTGCAGCTACTAGATATGGATCTGCAAGCAGTCATGTCTGGCAAGCTTGATGAAGTTGCAGCTACTAGATATGGATTTGCAAGCATTCAGGTCCTGCAAGCTTGATGAAGTTGCAGCTAGATATGGATTTGCAAACCTTGTCCTGCAAGCTTGATGAAGTTGCAGCTACTAGATATGGATTTCCCAGCTTGTCCTGCAAGCTTGACCACGGCCTTGTTACTGTTGTTGTTGTTGTTGTTGTTGCTGCTGCTGCTGTTTTCCTTGTTTTTTGTTTTCAAGAATCCGACCCACAAGGGCAACCTGATGAGTCTCCCAATTCTACAATTCAAGGCTCGAGTGTCGAGTCCAATGACAAAGCAGCTGCTGGGTTGAGTCTGTTGATCCGGCATACAGGACTTCACGACTCTTGTAGAAGGACCATTCCATAGAGGCAGAGGGATAAGCTTGCTAACCTTCGCGAGCACTTCCACCACTTCACTCATGCTCGGCTGCTGCTGCTGCTGCTTCAAGCTGCTGCTGGAGCGGCTTGTAGACGTTGGTCGAAGCAAACAGCGAGCAGCAATGGTTGCCATGTGGTTCAAAGCCGGGATGCACAAGGGCGGGGGAAGGCGAATCCGAGGATCGCAGATGGCCAAAGTGTTTCCCTGCTTGATCAGTGGCAAGGCCCAGTCGATGAGACTAGATAAACTGCAATCCGGATTCTGCGACATCGCGTTCTTCCCAGTAATGATCTCCAACAAGAGCACGCCGAAGCTCAACACATCGGTCTCAAGCGTCCTGAAAACAGTTGCAGCAGATCCGCTGCTGCTGCTGCCGCCGCTGCACTGATCTGCGGTACAGCTTCTGCAGTTAGACTTATGATCGCAGCAGCTTTCAGCAGCAGGCTCACAGCTCATGCTCTCAGGGATGGAAGACAAATGGGTTTTTCGCGGACTCGGAACTGCAGCTGCTGCTGCAACTAGTAAATCTTCTTCTGCGTCTTGCAATACATGGCGAGCAAATCCGAACTCCCCGAGTCTTGCATTCCAGTTTCGATCTATGAACACGTTCATTGCGCGTATGTTGCGGTGCACAATTGGAGGAGAAGAAGAGTGAAGAGCACGGAGAGCTTTCGCGGTCTGAAGAGCGAGATGAACGCGAAGGGGCCAGCTTAACAAAGTGGTCCTCGACGGCGGCGCGGGACGACTGTGATGCTCCTCGACATCGCTGCTGCTTGTGGTATGAAGCTGTGAATGCAAGCTCGCGTTCTCCATAAACTCCACCACCAAGAGCTTCACCTTTCCGGCTGCATCTTGGTTGTATCCCAGCAAGTTCACTAGTCGTCTACTGAAAACTTTGGTGAGAATCTCCACTTCGTTCTCGAATGCGTCTTCATCCTGTTGCCACAAGATCGACCGCCGTCGTCCTGCTGCTGTAAGCTCAAGGGTGGACGATATCGACGGCCTCTTCACTGTCACTACCCTTCCATCGCTCAATCTTCCCTTATACAGTTCGCCATGGCAGCTGGATGTGCCTATCCGATTGGCCTCCGCAAAGCCTCCTGTTGCTGCCTCCAGATCCTTGTATTTGAACAACTCAAGCTTCTTCTTCACACTAGACTTTTTCTTTGAGGCCGGGCACTGCAGCTCTGCAGCACAGGAAGAAGTCGAACTTTTCATGAAATCACTCGCGGTGACTAACTGGCCAGAAGAATTCGCTTTACATGAAATACCCATGTATCCGAATTTCACCGATCACTGCAGCAACAGCATGAGCCACACATGCAACTCAATTCTCGAGCTTGATCTTCTCTCATTCACCAGCGATCATTCGAACGCGTCAGCTACAACAGCATCCGAACTTCACAAGGCAGCTAGCTACCCATCAAGCTGATGATAATCGAGATACGACTCACTCCGCATCTGCTAAGCCACCTACAAGAAACTAACTACCTGCAGTTCTGCATTCTCAAATCAACAAAAGCTCATGTCGGAAAATCTCTCCTACAACTGCTGCTTCCCTCCTTAATGCAGCTCCGCTAATTCCCCAAGCCTACTACTACTACTACTACTACTGCGTCGAAGGATTGTTGTGTGCCGCTGCTGCTGCTGCTGCTGATGATGATGATGATGATGATGATTCTTCTTCTTCTTCTTCATCAGAGAAACAGTCCCTTTGTTGGGACCTCCTCTTCTTCTTCCTCCTCCTCCTCCTCCTCCTCTTCTTCTTCATGTGCAGCACTTTCTTCCTTCCTCCCTTCCTTCCTACACGACAAGAGTAATGCAACAGCGATTCCACACTCCACCGAAAGTGCCTCCTTACTCCTTACCTGCCTACCTACTGACCTACCTACCTACCCATTCTTCTTACCTACCTACCTACCCACCAAGCTCCTGCCAGTGTTGGGAGGGTATTTGATTTTACTGATAACCGTCAGTTCAGTTCCCGACCTTCAAAAAAAGAATGGGTCAGAATCGCAGAGGAAGTCGGTTTCTGCTGTTTTGAAAGGAAAAAACATAAGGGGAAAAAAAAAACAAAACAAAACAAAAGAGGGAGAGAATTTAAGAACTGCCCGTTCTCGTCATTTCAGACTTACCAGTTTCGGGCAGGTATTTAATATTTTTCTGATAACCGTCAGTTCCGGGGAGAAAAAGGAGGAGGGAGAGAATCTAAGAACTGCCCATTGTGGTCATTTCAGACTCACCAGTTTTGGGCGGGTATTTTATTTTTATGATAACCGTCACTTCTGAATTTTTTTTTTAAAAAAAATTAAAAAAGGAGGTTCATAATTACAGAACAGTTGGTTATCCTGTTTTTGAAAGGAAAAAAAAAAAGAAAGAAAAGAAAAAAGAAGGAGAGAATCTAAGAACCGGTCATTTCAGACCTACCAGTGTGGTTGGGTGGGTATTTGATTTTGTTGATAACCATGAGTATTTCAGAATATTCTCAGAATCTCACAGAGTAGTAACATAGTCTGTTCTGATTTATTGGGGGGGTGGGGAAAAAAAAAAGTATCAAAGAAATTCCGAGCAGTTCTGGATTTTAGAGGAATGATGGAGGCGGAATTTGAATTATGTAAACGCCGTAACTTGTCATCCTTCAACTCAAAGTTTCATCATTTCCACTAACTTGAGCATATGATATAATAGCATATAATATGCAACTCAAGCTTCTTTTTTTTTTTTTTT
>Ga0116227_10014014_pt1 | contig 12384 bp, 10 predicted proteins | sample S1TSphgellanicum_FD_89693 | JGI IMG/M metagenome (GOLD analysis project Ga0116227, IMG submission 89693) | Host-associated microbial communities from peat moss isolated from Minnesota, USA - S1T2_Fb - Sphagnum magellanicum MG | ecosystem: Host-associated > Plants > Peat moss > Unclassified... | reverse complement strand
GTGTCCGTACAAAACGGCCAGCTTTGACGCAGGTTCAGGCGGGTTTGACGAAACTGTCGATCACCCGCTTGCGCCCGCCATTGTCGAAATCGATTTCCAGCTTGTTGCCGTCCTGTTCGGCGACAACGCCATAGCCAAACTTGTCGTGAAACACGCGCGCGCCGGCTCCAAGGTCGGCCCGCGGCTGGGCGGCGAAGCTGGCGGCGCTGCGCGAGGGTTCGGCAACGCGGCGCGGGATCACTTCGATCGGCTGCGCGGCGGCGCGTTGCCAACCGGGGCCGCGACTGGCAACGCGTGACGGATTGGTGCGGGCGACATCGGCAAACGGATCCGCGTGTTCGGACCAGTGCGCGCGCCACAGCGAGGCGCCCCCGCTCAGCGTGGTTTCTTCCTCGATGTGGTCGCCCGGCAGTTCGCCGACAAAGCGCGACGGGATCGAACTGGTCCATTGGCCATAGATGCGGCGGTTGGCGGCGTGGATGATGGTGCAGCGCTTGCGCGCACGCGTGATCGCGACATAGGCCAGCCGGCGTTCTTCCTCCAGGCTGGCCAGGCCCCCTTCGTCGAGCGAACGCTGGGACGGGAACACGCCTTCTTCCCATCCGGGCAGGAACACCTGATCGAATTCAAGGCCCTTGGCCGCGTGCATCGTCATCAGCGTGACTTTGGCCTCGTCGGCGTTGGCGTCGTTGTCCATCACCAGGCTGACATGTTCGAGGAAGTCGGACAGCGTCTCGTAATCCTCGATCGCGCGCACCAGTTCCGACAGGTTTTCCAGCCGCCCGGTGGCTTCGGTGCTGCGTTCGGCCTGGAGCGCGGCGGTATACCCGCTTTCATCGAGCACGGTGCGGGTCAGTTCCGCCGGGGTCAGCGTCGCCGCGCTGTCGCGCCAGCGGGCAAAATCGCGCACCAGCGCGACCAGCGTTCCGCGCGCGCGGGTCGGCAGTTCGTCGGTGTCGGCAATGTCGTGCGCCGCGCGCAGCATCGGCATCGCCTGCGCCCGGGCAAACCGGTGCAGTTTTTCCAGCGTCTTGTCGCCCAGCCCGCGTTTCGGCGTGTTCCAGATGCGTTCAAACGCCAGATCGTCGGATGGCGAGGCGATCAGCCGCAAATAGGCCAATGCATCGCGGATTTCGGCGCGTTCATAGAACCGGAAACCGCCGACGATGCGATAGGCCAGCCCGATCTGCAAAAACCGGTCTTCGAATTCGCGGGTCTGGAACTGCGCGCGGACCAGAATGGCGATGGCGTCGAGTGCACAGCCTTCGCGTTCCAGCCGTTCGATCTCTTCGCCCACCCGGCGCGCCTCTTCGGGGCCATCCCAGACGCCGATGACGCGCAACCGGTCGCCGCCGTCGCGTTCGGTCCACAGCGTCTTGCCCAGACGTTCGGAATTTTCCGCGATCAGCCCGGATGCAGCGCCGAGGATATGCGGCGTCGAGCGATAATTCTGTTCCAGCCGGATCACTTTTGCCCCGGGAAAATCCTTTTCGAACCGCAGGATATTGGCGACTTCCGCGCCGCGCCATGAATAGATCGATTGATCGTCGTCGCCCACCACGCACAGATTGCGGCGGTTCTGCGCCAGCAACCGCAGCCACAGGTACTGCACCGCGTTGGTGTCTTGATATTCGTCGACCATGATATAGCGGAACCGCTGTTGCCAGGATTCCAGCACTTCGCGTTCCTTGCGAAACACGTTGAGCATGTGCAGCAGCAGGTCGCCAAAGTCACAGGCGTTGAGTGTGCGCAGCCGGTCCTGATACAGCGTATAGAACCGCTGACCTTTGCCATTGGCCCAGGCCTCGTTTTCCAGCGCGTCGAGATCGGCGGGGTTGAGGCCCCGGTTTTTCCACCGGTCGATCAGCCCGGCAAGCTGGCGCGCAGGCCAGCGCTTGTCATCCAGCCTTTCGGCTTGGATCAACTGTTTCAACAGCCGCAACTGATCATCGGTGTCGATGATCGTGAAAGTGTTGGTCAGGCCGACCAGTTCGGCATGGCGACGCAGCATCTTGGCGGCGATTGCATGAAACGTGCCGAGCCAGGGCATGCCTTCGACCGCCGGGCCGATCAAAGTGCCGACGCGTTCGCGCATTTCGCGTGCCGCCCGGTTGGTAAAAGTCACGCACAGGATCTCGCTCGGCCAGGCCAGACGCTGGCGCAGCAGCCAGCCGAGGCGCGCGGTCAGCGCGGCGGTCTTGCCGGTGCCGGCACCGGCCAGCATCAGCACCGGCCCTTCGGTCGCGAGCACCGCCTCGCGCTGCGGCGGGTTGAGCCGGTCAAGCCAGTCGGGCAGCGCAGCAGAGTCGCGCGAAGGGGGGGAGGGAGCTATGGACACCCGGAACAAGTAGGGAACTTGTCCCAGAGAGGCAAGGTCTGGCGAACGGTATCAGGCCCCCGGGACGTGCGAGAGGGACTCGCTTTGCAGTTGATGTCCGATTGCACCGGTGCGGGTCGGTATTCGCCGAAGCGACCCTTGCGCAGTTTTGCGGATAGCGTATCGGCATCTGCGCAAAGACATTGGCGAGCATCGACGGGGGTATCCGGGGGCATCATGATTCAGCAGCACACCAACCCGGTGCGTCAGCACGCGCGCATCCTGATTGCCAGTCTGGTCGGCACGGGTGTCGAATTCTACGATTTCTACATCTATGCGACCGCCTCGGCGCTGGTGATCGGGCCGTTGTTCTTTCCGGCGCAATCGCCGGCGGCGCAGACTCTGCTGGCGTTCATGACATTTGGTCTGGCGTTCATTGCGCGGCCGGTCGGGGCAATCGCGTTCGGGCATTTCGGCGATCGCGTCGGGCGCAAATCGACACTGGTTGCTTCGCTGTTGCTGATGGGCGGATCGACCGTCGCGATCGCGTTTCTGCCGACTTATGCGATGGCCGGGCCGATCGCGCCGACGCTGTTGTGCCTGTTGCGTTTCGGCCAGGGGTTCGGCCTGGGCGGCGAATGGGGCGGGGCGAGCCTGCTGGCGGTTGAAAACGCGCCAAAGGGCTGGGAAGCGCGGTTTGGTGCCGCGCCGCAACTGGGCGCGCCGCTGGGCTTTCTGGTCGCCAACGGGCTGTTTCTGATTCTGGCGATGACCTTGCCTGCACCGGCCTTCGTCGCCTGGGGTTGGCGCATTCCCTTTCTGGCGAGTGCGGTGCTGGTCGTGCTGGGGCTGTGGGTGCGGCTGAAAATCGGCGAAACGGCGGCGTTTCGCGCCGCGCTCGAAACCGCGCCGCCGCCGCGCGTGCCGATCGGACGATTGTTGAGCGGGTATCCCGGCGGGGTTGTCGCCGGCATGGCCGGAGTGGTGGCGTGCTTTGCCATATTCTACCTGTCGACCACCTTTGCATTGTCGTTTTCGGCAAAGCTGGGATACGCGCGGCAAAGCTTTCTCGAGGTGCAGTTGATCGCCAATTTTGCGCTCGCGGCGGGGATCGTGTTTGCCGGTTTCTGGGCCGACCGCACCAACCCGGCGCGCGTGCTGGCGATCGGCGCGGCGCTGACGATGGTATTCGGCCTGGTGTTCGGCAGCGGGCTGGGATCGGGTTCGCTGCCACTGGTGCTGGCGACGCTGGCGGGCGGGCTGTTCGTGATGGGCCTTGTCTATGGTCCGCTCGGGGCATGGCTGCCGACGCTTTTTCCGACGACGGTGGGCTATACCGGCATCTCGATCGCGTTCAACGGCGGCGCGATCATCGGCGGCGCGCTGGCGCCGTTTGCGGCAAGCTGGCTGGCGTACAAAGGCGGGGTGGTGTTTGTCGGCCTGTTCCTGACCGTGGCCGGCGCGGTGACGCTGGCCGGCGTTAGGCTTGCGCCGCCGCAGCCCGCAACAAGGTAATCCGCGCCTTGCCCACCTTGCGATCGGCGTCGACGACATAGCCGTCAATTTCGACCGGTTCGTTGGCGGCAGTTTCCAGGCTGATCCAGGACGCCGGTCCGATCCAGCCGAGCCGGGTCAGCTTGTCGATCGCCACCACGCCTGCGCCAGTGCGATAGGGCGGATCGATCAGCACGAGATCAAGCGGTGCGCGCGCCGGGCCGAGCGCGAGAACGGATCCCGCCCGCACGGTCGCGCGGGCCCCGGCATCGAGCGCGCGAATATTGGCGCGGATCGCATCGAGTGCCTTGGCATCCTGTTCGACAAACAGCGCGCTTGCCGCGCCGCGCGACAATGCCTCCAGCCCCAGCGCGCCCGATCCGGCAAACAGGTCGCCCACCGCCAGCCCGTCAAAGCTGCCCAACCGGCTGGTCAGCATCGAAAACAGCGTTTCGCGTGTGCGGTCGGCGGTCGGCCGGGTGGTGTCACCCACCGGCGCAACCAGCTTTCTGCCGCGCCATGCGCCGGCAATCACTCTCACAGTTTCAGCGCCTTGCGGAATTTCTCGACGTCGTTCTGGCGCACTTCCTCGGCCGCGCCGCGCGGCAGGTCGCCCAGCGGGAACGGGCCATAGGCGGTGCGGATCAGGCGCGAGACTTGCAGGCCCAGGTGTTCGAGCACGCGGCGCACTTCGCGGTTCTTGCCCTCGGTCAGTGTCATTTCGACCCACTGGTTGCGCCCGGTACGCCGTTCCATGTTGGCATTTATCGAGCCATAGCGGATGCCTTCGATCTCGATCCCTTGGCTCAGGTCTTCCAGCCGGGTCTGGCTGATGTCGCCGAAGGTGCGCGCGCGATAGGTGCGCGGGATGCCGGATGCGGGCAATTCCATCGCGCGTTTCAATTCGCCGTCGTTGGTCAGCAGCAACAGGCCCTCGGTGTTGAGATCCAGCCGCCCGACCGGCATCACGCGTGGTGTGCCGGCCGGCAAGGCGTTGACCAGCGCGTTGTAGATCGTCGGGCGACCGCCGGGGTCGCGCTCGGCGGTGATCAGGCCTTCGGGTTTGTGAAACCGGAACAGGCGGGGCGGGGCGGCCATCGCGACAGGCTTGCCGTCGACGGTCAGGCCTTTCAGGTTTTTCAGCACCGTGGCCGGGGTGGTGATGACTTCACCGTTCAGGCTGACGCGCCCTTCGGCGATGATCCGTTCGACCTCGCGGCGGCTGGCAATCCCGGCGCGGGCGAGCAGCTTGGCAATGCGCTCGCCTTCGCGCGGCGGGGCGTCCGGGTTTGGGGTGGCGGGCGCGGTGGGACGCGGGGCGTGGATAGCGGCGGGCCGTCGCGGGGGGCTGCTTCCGGGTTTCAGGGGACGAGACATCGCGCGCCCATACCCTGCCTGCGCCCGCACGTCACCCCTTTGCTAAAGGACTGGCGCGCCAGGCGATCGGCGCTAGGGTCGTTGCCTGCACAGGGATCGACAAACAGGGTGGCAATGTCCGAACACTTGAAGGGCTGGCGATTGCTGCGGGTGGCGCTGGCCAATCGCAAGGCTGGAATCATGCTGGCGCTGGGGTTTTCCTCGGGACTGCCATTTGCGCTGCTGATCGGGACGGTCAATGCGTGGCTGGGCGAGGCGCATATTTCGATGGCGACGATCGGTGTATTTGCGTGGATCGGTCTTGCCTATTCGTTCAAATTTTTGTGGTCACCATTGGTAGACCGCTTGAAACTGCCGGTGATCGGCGCGTTGGGGTGGCGCAAGAGTTGGATTCTCGGCTGTCAGGTGGTCCTGGTCGCTGCGTTGATCGGGCTTTCGCTGACTGACCCGGTGGCGGCGTTGGGTCGTTTCGCACTCATCGCCATGATCGCAGCGTTGGCCTCTGCAACACAGGATGTTGCGATCGATGCATGGCGAATTGACGTGGCCGATGACGTGTTGACGGTCGAATTGCTCTCATCGCTCTTTCAGCTTGGCTATCGGTTGGCGTCACTCGTTGGCGGGGCCTTTGCGCTCTTTTTGGCGGCTCGGTTGCCGTGGCCCACGGTCTTCGCGATTATGGCTGGCCTGATGGGCGTTGTCGCATTGGTGACGATCACCGCACCCGATACGCCGCGCCCGGTTGCCGGCGGTGCCGAGGCCATGGCAGATCAGCCCGCGCCCGTGTTGCGCGCCTCTGCGCTGGTCGTGGTTGCATTGGGCTGGGGCTGGGCAATTGTCAGCATTGCGCTGTTCATGGTCGACATGCTCGGTGCTGCCGCGCCCGGCGTGGCACGACCTTCGGCGACCGATTGGATTCGAGGCCACGCACCTTTGATCGTGCTGGCGACAGTCGGGTTGCCGCTGTCGATCGCGGCGTTGACAAATCTTGACAGACGAAAGGATGGTGCCAGCGGCCAGGGTAAATTCGCGATCGGCGATCAAATCTGGTTGGCAATAGTGGCGCCCTTGGCCGACCTGACCAGGCGGTTGGGCTGGCGCGTGCTGGTGCTGATCGGCCTGATCCTCAGCTATCCGCTATGCTACAATGTGTGGGCAAGCTTTGCCTATCCATTTTACCTTGATTATCTGCATTATACCAAGGATGAGGTGGCCTTTGCCTCAAAGATATTCGGTATTTTCATGACCATGGCAGGGATTGCGATCGGCGGTGTGCTGTTCGCACGTCTGGGGCGCATGCCGACAGTTTTGATCGGTGCGCTGCTGCCGGTCCTGGGCAATTTTGTCTATGCGGACCTTGCCGAAGGGGCTGGGCATATCGATGCTTTCGCGCGGGCAAGCGGGCTTGCCGTGGCTGGCGGCATGTTTGGCGTCGATGCCCGGATGTTGCGCCTGCTGATTGTGATCAGCATCGAGAACATCTCGGTCGGCATTGCCGGAGCGGCCTTTGTCGCGTTTGTTTCGGGCCAGGTAAATCGTCGCTACGCCGCTGTGCAATATGCTTTGCTGTCTTCGATGACCTTGCTTGTCGGATCATTGGGCAAAGGCGTTGCCGGGGATGCGATCGATCATCTCGGCTATGCGACGATGTTCCGCTGGACCGCCGCCGCAGGGCTGGTCGCGGTGCTGTTTGTCGCGCTGGAATGGGTGACATGCGCAAATCCTCCCCGGACCGGCTAGGCGATTCACACATCTCGGTCACGTGGATCTTTATCCATATAAATCATAATGATCCGTTCGTGCCGAGCCTGTCGAAGCACGCGCGGTGCAGTCGATCCGGGCACATTGCAAGCGTACCTGGCAAACCGCAGCGCGCATGCTTCGACAGGCTCGGCACGAACGGATCTTTTTTAAATCAAATCCGTGTCTGTCGAGTGCCGCAGGCTCGTCACCAACGCGGTGGTTCTGGGACCGGCGAAGATGTCGATGAGAGAATCGATGCACCGGACGTGTGCATCCCTTGGCCCGTGCCGGGGAGGATTCTCAGTCCGGAATCTCGCCGTTGCGGCGCAGGACATCGCCGGCCAGATAAAGTGATCCGGTGATCAGCACGTCGCCGGTCGGCGGTAAAGCCGACAGCGCGGCGGCGACGTCGGGCGCGCTTGATAGCGGGACCGTGCTGAACGGCGCAAAGGCGGCGGGGCTGTGGGCATCGTGGCCGGGGGCGGGGACAATCGTCACCGACAGCGCGCCGCTTCCGAGCGGGGCCAGGATTGCGCCGGGGTCCTTGTTGGACAGCATGCCGATGATGACATGGACCGGCGGCTGGCCGGCCAGATGCCGGGCGATCGCCGCACCCGCATCGGGGTTGTGCCCGCCATCGAGCCAGACCGTGCGCGTGCCCGCCAGCGCCGTCAGCGGCCCCGCGCCGAGCCGTTGCAGCCGCGCCGGCCAGCGTGCGGCGACAATCCCGCGCGCCATCGCGTCGGACGAGACGGCGATGGCATCCTGATGGCGCAACATGGCCACCGCAAGTGCCGCGTTGTCGGCCTGGTGCGCGCCGGGCAGGCCGGGCAGCGGCAGGTCAAGCGAACCCTGGCCATCGCGATAGGCGATGTTCGCGCCGATTTCGGCGTGCCAGTCGCGACCGCGCCGGACCCACGGCGCGCCAAGCGCGGCGGCAGTGGCTGCAACCGCGTCGGCAGCGACCGCGGGATAGTCCTGGGTCACCAGCGCCACACCGCGTTTGGCGATAGAGGCCTTTTCGAACGCGATCCGCGCCAAGGGGACTTGCGGCACGCCCGCTTCGGGAGTCAGCAGAAACGCCTCGTGATCGATCCCCAGCGTGGAAATCCCGCAGACGGCCGGGCGTTCGAGCACGTTGGTCGCATCGAACCGGCCCCCAAGCCCGGTTTCGATCACGCAGGCATCGGCCGGCACCCGCGCAAAGGCCATGAACATCGCTGCCGTGGTCACTTCGAAAAAGCTGGGCGCCAGATGTTCGCCCGCATCGAGCGCCTCGGCCAGCAGCGTGGCCAGCAGATCGTCGCCGATCAACTGCCCGGCCAGCCGGATACGCTCGTTATAACGCACCAGATGCGGCTTGGTCGCAGTGTGGACCGTCAGCCCCTGCGCTTCGAGGATGAAACGCAGATAGGTGCAAGTCGACCCTTTGCCGTTGGTGCCGGCCACATGGAGCACCGGCGGCAGGTGTCGTTCGGGATGGCCGAGCCGGGCCAGCAAGGCGCGGATCGTGTCGAGCCCCAGCCGCCCTTGCGGCACGGTCAGCGCGCCAAGCCGGTCGAGCTGGGCCTGCACCGCCGGGTGGTCGGAAATCGCAAAATCCCTCACGATGGCGCCCTGGTTCAGGCCGCGCGCGCGCCGGTCAGATAGTCGATCAGGTTCGCCAGTGTCGCTTTCATGTCGTGGCGGTGCACCACCATGTCGATCATGCCGTGGTCATACAGGTATTCGGCGCGCTGGAACCCGGGGGGCAGCTTTTCGCGGATGGTGTCCTGAATCACGCGTTGCCCCGCAAAGCCGATCAGCGCGCCCGGTTCGGCAATCTGCACATCGCCGAGCATCGCATAGCTGGCGGTAACCCCGCCGGTGGTCGGATCGGTCAGCAAAACGATATAGGGCAGGCCCGCCGCATGCAGCCGGCTGATCGCCACGGTCGTGCGCGGCATCTGCATCAGCGACAGGATACCCTCTTGCATGCGCGCGCCGCCTGCCGCCGTGACCGCGACAAAGGCACAGTTTTCACGGATCGCCAGCGTGATCCCGGCAACGAAGGCATTGCCCACCGCCATGCCCATCGATCCGCCCATGAACCCGAAATCCTGCACGCCGACCACCGCCGCCTTGCCATCGATCGTGCCGTAGGCGTTGGTAAAGGCGTCGTTGTGCGGGTTGGCCGCGCGCGCCGCCTTGATCCGGTCGGTGTATTTCTTGGTATCGCGGAATTTCAGCGGATCTTCACGCACCACCGGCGCGGGCAGCAGCGCAAAGCCCGGATCGAGCAGTTGCGCCAGCCGCGCGTCGGTGCCGATGCGACCATGGTGCTGACAGCGCGGACAGACCGACAGATTGTCTTCGTATTCCTTGATGAACAGCATTTCGCTGCATCCCGGACATTTGATCCACAAAGTGTCCGGGGTGTCGCGCTTTTGAATGAACGACAGCGAATTGCGGACTTTGGACAGCCAACTCATGCGACCACGCTCCTTGCGCTGTGCACGGCCTGCGCCAGTTCGGCGACGAGCGCGCGCACCGGCTTTGCGGCATCGGCGCCATGCGTGCCGACCAGATCGACAATTGCCGAGCCGACGACAACCCCGTCGGCAACGCAGGCGATTTGCCCCGCCTGTTCGGGGGTGCGCACGCCGAAACCGACCGCGATCGGCAGATCGGTGGTTTGCCTGAATCGCGCGACCGCCGTTTCGATCGAAGCCAGTGCGGCCGATTGCTTGCCGGTGATGCCCGCAACCGACACGTAATACAAAAAGCCCGACGATCCATTCAGGACGGCCGGCAAGCGTGCCGCATCGGTGGTCGGTGTTGCCAGCCGGATCAGGCTGATCTCGTGGGCGCGCAACGCCGGGCCCAGTTCGGCATCTTCCTCGGGCGGAATGTCGACGCAGATGACCCCGTCGACGCCCGAATCGGCGGCGGCATCGGCAAACCAGTTGGCGCCGCGCGTTATCATCGGATTGGCATAGCCCATCAGCACCAGCGCGACATCGGGGTGGCGCGCGCGAAACGCCCTGGCGATCGCCAGTATCTGCGCGGTCGTCGTGCCCGCACCCAGCGCGCGCAAGTTGGCCGCCTGGATCGCCGGGCCATCGGCCATCGGATCGGTGAACGGCATGCCCAGTTCGATCACGTCTGCGCCGCCCGCGACCAATGCATCGAGAATCGCCGGCGTTGCCGCCGGTGTCGGATCTCCGGCGGTGACAAAGCACACCAGCGCCGGGCGGCCCTTGGCAAACGCTGCCGACAGCCGCGCGCTCACAACGTCACCCCCAGATGGCCGGCGACGGTAAAGATGTCCTTGTCGCCGCGCCCGCACAGATTGGCGAGGATGATCGTATCGCCGGACAGGGTCGGCGCCAGTTTCTTGACCGCGGCGATGGCGTGGGCGGGTTCGAGCGCGGGAATGATCCCTTCGGTCCGGCACAGCAATTGAAACGCATCGAGCGCTTCGACGTCGGTGACCGAGGTGTATTCCACCCGGCCGTTTTCCTTCAGCCAGGCATGTTCGGGGCCGATGCCGGGATAGTCGAGCCCGGCGCTGATCGAGTGGCCTTCGATGATCTGGCCGTCGGCGTCCTGCAACAGATAGGTCTTGTTGCCGTGAAGGATGCCAGGGCGTCCGCCGGCCAGGCTGGCGGCGTGATCCTTGTCGAGGCCATAGCCGGCCGCTTCGACACCCAGCATCTTGACCGAGGGATCATCGAGGAACGGGTGGAACAGCCCGATCGCGTTCGATCCGCCGCCGATCGCCGCGACCAGGATGTCGGGCAGGCGACCGGTGCGCGACAGCATCTGCGCGCGCGCCTCGCGCCCGATCACGCTTTGGAAATCGCGCACCAGTTCGGGATAGGGATGCGGCCCGGCGGCGGTGCCGATAATGTAGAATGTGTCGTGCACGTTGGCGACCCAGTCGCGCAACGCCTCGTTCATCGCATCCTTCAGCGTCTTGGCACCGGCCTGGACCGGGACGACTTCGGCGCCGAGCAGTTTCATGCGGAACACGTTGGGCTGTTGCCGTTCGACGTCGGTGGCGCCCATATAGATCACGCAAGGCAGGCCGAAGCGCGCGCAGACGGTGGCGGTCGCGACGCCGTGCTGGCCTGCGCCGGTTTCGGCGATGATTCGCGTCTTGCCCATGCGCATCGCCAGCAGGATCTGGCCGATGCAATTGTTGATCTTGTGCGCGCCGGTATGGTTCAACTCGTCGCGTTTGAACCAGATCTGGGCGCCGCCGAGTTCTTCGGTCAGACGCGGCGCGAAATAGAGCGGGCTCGGCCGGCCGACATAATGTTCGAGCAGATCGTCGAATTCCGCCTGGAACGCGGGATCGTCCTTGGCCTTGCGATATTCGGTTTCCAGATCGAGAATCAGCGGCATCAGCGTTTCGGCGACATAGCGGCCGCCGAACTGGCCGAAATGGCCCCGCTCGTCGGGCTGGTTGCGGAAACTGTTGGGGGCTTGCGCGGTCATAACTCGCCTTTAGAGCGCAGCGCAAAATTGTCCAGATGGCCGTTCATGTTCGCGTAAGGGTCGAAAGACTAGTCGGGTTTTGCAACGTCGTGGAGGCGGCCCCGTTTCGGCGGGGCCGCCTTTTGCACCCCGGGACCAGAAATCGGTGGGGGCAAGACGGGTCAACGGTCGGGTGGTCGGTTCATCCCGCAGACGGGATCGCGGCGCTGCATGGGGCTGATGCAACCATCAGGAAAGAGGAATATACCATGCGTCATACAGTCAAGGGCCCTGTCCTTGCGGGGCTTGCTGCTGCTTTGGCCCTCGCCAGCGTGGCCCTGTCCACCCCAGCTTTCGCCGACGAAACCCGCGTTGAAGTCAACACCAGCGGCAATTTCTATGGCGGCGACTATCAGCAATCGATCGGCATCGCCGCAGGCCATGACTTCACATTGGCGCCGGGCGTGTTTGCCGGTCCCGAAGTGTCGCTGAACAAATTGCTGGCCACCGACACGCTCACCTCGGTCGGGGTGAGCGGCCGCATCGGCGCCAATCTGGGCGCTGCGGGCAAGCTCTATGCCGTCGCCGGCTGGGCGTCGCAGCCGTATCACGGGGGCAATCCCGATTGGGATATCGGCGCCGGATATCAACACGCGCTGACGCCGGGGACGTATGGCAAGCTCGAATATCGCCACTACACCTCGTCAGCCGATGGCGTGACGCCGTCGCGTGATGCGATCACGGTTGGCTTCGGCGTGCACTTCTAGGGTCTTTCCGACTTGGATTGAGGCACCGTGACGGAGCCGATTTTGGCCCAGTGCAAGGAGAGAGGGCGCAGGAATATGTCAATATTCAAAGCCCGCCCGCCGCCGCAAGGGCCCAAAGGCGCCCCGCCCCGAAGGGGTTGCCCTGAGAAGCCCCGCGGCAGCGTCGCAGCGCTTGCACGGGCAACCAGCCCGCGCTGCGCACTGCTCCTCCCCGCAGGGCTTCTC
>Ga0116227_10014013_pt1 | contig 12384 bp, 9 predicted proteins | sample S1TSphgellanicum_FD_89693 | JGI IMG/M metagenome (GOLD analysis project Ga0116227, IMG submission 89693) | Host-associated microbial communities from peat moss isolated from Minnesota, USA - S1T2_Fb - Sphagnum magellanicum MG | ecosystem: Host-associated > Plants > Peat moss > Unclassified... | reverse complement strand
TTGCAATGCTCGGCCCAGGAAGTGCGCGCCGGAGCATGCTTCCATCCCAATTAGAGAGGTCTGTAGGTTGGCTGTGAAGGTAATCAGCTGCCTATGTGTGAACTTCTTCTTGAGCAGCACCTTGCCGCAATCGCTCAGTGCCACTAGGTGAAAGGTCGTTTTGCCAAGATCAATGCCAATAGAACGAATCTGCATGTCGATGATCCTCCTTGAACCTGCCAACAAGATCACTCATCCTTAGCGGAAGATCAAGCGGCGGACCATCTCATTAGAAGTGTTGTCCGCCTGAAAATGGCTGGCACATGGGCGGAGCCGATTATGTCAGAGTTCAAGTGGCGCCAATGAAGGGCCCGGCATCGGCGTGTTCCACTCTCATTTCAAATTAAGCGACGCTTTGACTATCTCTTGAACAGAAGCTTCTTCTATCACTGCTGTTAATCAGAAGGCACTCCCTTCTATATGACAATAGAAGCACTAATGTCGAACGATCACATTAACTCTCCCTATCTCATTGCCGCCCATGAGCACTCTATCCGTAATCGCACCGAAGTTGAAGCAAGTGTTGTCTGTGAATGCTTTTACTGCTTGAGCATATTTCCTTCAAGTGCCATCACGCAGTGGAGCCACGATGGACAGACTGCACGCTGCCCGAAATGTATGGAATCAGCTGTCATAGGCTCAGCATCCGGTTACCCTTTCACGCATGAGTTCCTTCAGTCCATGCATAACTACTGGTTCTGATTGATAGGTCAGCAAGTTTTGCGAACCTCACCTTGTGCACAGACCTGTTGGGCCGCCACCGCCTGGAGTTAGAGCGTAGCGTGATTTCACATCTCATTCGCCGCCAAGGTGCTTCATTGCAAGCGAGACCAAGTCTTGATGCAGTGGCCTATGCTCGCGCTCAAAGTGGACTTCGTTGATCCGTCCGGTTGTGGCAATGGCGAACTAACCTGCTTGGATCGTATGGCCGTATTGTCGATCGGGAACGACGAGCCACCGCTCCCAGGACTAGTACAGGGGGTGGAACACCCGACGCGATTCCCCCCAGCCACGGTGACCAGCTAGATATTGTCGCCGCGATCTGTCACGGAGGTGCCAGCGTGACTGAACTGTCACAACGACGTCTGGAGCTTAGTAGTAGCAGTGTCGTTTCTAGCACGACGTGTCTAGCAGGACAAAGACTCGGATTATCTCTTCATGCTCGAGCGATGTTATCCACCGAAGTCCCAATAAAGTGCCGCATGCTTTTGGGTTGGCCAAATGTCACTCGCGATCAACAAGAGACCTTCGAAGAGTATCGTGAAGCTTTACTTTAGTCAGCATTGTAGGTTAGGGGATGCCTTAGCAGATGCCGAGAGAACGACCACAACCGTCAGCTATTCAAAGCGACAATGCTTCTGTCCACTCGACGCCAGGGCTCGAAAAGGGCCTTGATATTCTTGAGTTGCTTTCCCGGGAATCGACGGGGCTTACCAAAACTCAGATCGCTAGAGAACTGGGCCGCACAGTGTCCGAGATATTTCGCATGTTGCTCTGCCTCGAACGGCGCGGTTACATAGTCGCGGGTTCTTTGGAGCGCTATTCCCTGACGCTCAAGCCCTTCCGAATCGCTCATCAGCATCCGCCTATTGAGCGCCTTATCTCATATTCTGTGGACGTCATGAGTTGTCTTGTTCAAGCAACGCTCCAGTCCTGTCACATGGGTGTCCTTGAAGATGGGAAGGTCGCCATCTTGGCGCAGGTCAAATCCCCGAACAGTCTCGGCGTTGTTGTGAAGGCCGGCTCTACCTTGGACATAATGGAGTCAGCCATGGGGTACGTCATACTTGCTTTTCTGGAATCCGTTCGACGAGAATGTGCAATTGCAACCTGGGCACGAGAAACCGGCAGGAATGCGCCAAAAGACCTACGAACCCGTCTGATACGAATCAGGGAAGCCGGATACGAGGAGCGTGCAAGCCGTCTCGTTGAGAATGTAAGCGATATTAGCTTTCCTATTCTCGATGACAGAGGGAACTCGGTCGGTGCTCTCACCATTCCATATATAAACTATAGTGTTACCTCAATCGATCGTAAACGGGTTATCCAGTTATTGTGTAACGCCGCCGTGGAGATTACATGGGCCATCGGCGGGCACACTGGGCTGGCTAGCCCCCTACACTCCAGGAAAGAGAGAGGAGTGTGCCTAGATTAAATGGACAGAAAATCCACATCCCAAAGAAAGGGGAAGAATAAGCGCACGACCCTGCCTGAGATCTAGGAAGACTCTTCACACGTGTTGCGACTTGGCTGTGATGGATTAGTCGGATAACTTCGAGGTGATTACGGATGAAGCAGCGAAGTCTGGCCGGAAGAGCCGCCGGGAGCTGTTTCTCGATGAGACGGAGCAGATTGTTCCGCGGTCCGAGTTGCTTGCTATTGTAGAGCCGCACTACGCGAAGGCTGGCAAGGGATTCCTCGGCCAGGCACTGAACGGCTTACAGGATCGGCACAAACCGAAGGCCATTAACACGGACAAGGCGCCGACCTATGGCATCGCGATCTCAGAACTGAAGTTGAAGGCACATGTTCCCGGATACGGTGCATCGACAGGCTAAGTATCTGAACAATATTATCGAGGCCGATCATGGCAAGCTGAAGCAACTGATTCGTCCAGTGCGGGGTTTCAAGACGATGAAGACTGCCTACACGACCATCAAGGGATTCGAAGTAATGCGTGTCCTACGAAAGTGCCACGCCGCAATGTTCAACCTCACGGGTGACGTGTGGGGTAAGGTGCGCATCCTCGAACGCGCCTTCGGCATCGAGGTCAGTATGCTCGCGGAGGTCGTCGCGTGCATCGGGGAATCGCTCAGCCTCCAGATCCTATAATCGGTGTAGCAAGGCAACATCTCGGAAACCAATTGTCCAAGCCAGCATTTGCAACAAAGCCCGTCAGCTTGCTGCTTGTCGCAGTAATGGCAATTACGGATGAAGTTGATTCACAATTCGTTCAGGCAATGACAAAATATGTCAAGGAATCACAAGCCGATACTCTTCCTGTCCTCTTGTAGCGATACGATTACGCCGTGCTATCACGGGCTACCTGTAAGGAATCCAAGCTTCATCCTTCAACGCTCAAGCAACAAAACCGTTAGCTCCTGAATGGATCTACCGTGAAGCCTCAACTTTTCGTCCATTCCAGGGTTGAATAGGTCGGGCATTGTTCGGGTAGAGCGCAGCGAAGCTTTGTTCTTCGCGTGCGGAGATCTCCAACGGAGATTTCATAACGAACCATCTAACTCCTTCCGTACACGGTGGTGTAGTCAGAGAACCTGCGAAGGAATAGTATCCCTCCGTGGCTGGGATGAGCTGCTTCGGATCAAGCATGGAAGCCAAAGACTTTGCACCCTCTTTGGGCTTGGGTAATTTATCCCATACCATTTGGATAAGAGAGTTTGCCCTCCCATTCGAAAGCAGAATTGCTACCACAGCCAGGTGTCCCTCCGTATCCTTATGGACCATATGAAGCTCCATATCGAAGTGTTTACCTGCGATCACGTCTTCGCTGGGATGATGAAAGTGAAACTGAAGCAGCTCGTACTTGTGGCCGTCCACAATTAGATAGTTGCCCGGCGCCACCGTCACCTGGACGGTATGTCCGTTATCGATAACCTGCCAGGACCCTGGATGATAGTCAAAGACGAGCGGGGGGAGTACAGCATCTGCCGCACCGGCAACATCGATCGGAGATTCTACGTGGCCTTGCGAGCAGGCAGAGTTCGCTGGATCGAGGTCGCTCCAATGCTCCGGTCCGTTCGCATCGGCGTAGCCCCAGTGAGGAGCCGCCTCAGGCGTTTGTGCGCATGTGACGACTGGTGAAAGCATCCCAATTGTGACGATGTAGAAAAGTACTTCATGAGCATTCACGTTAAACCCTCAATTTCGCTTGCATCTCCATCAGCCCAGGAATGATCGACCGTCTTTGGATAAGACCTTCTCTTCTATCGGATCCAGATGTGAATAATTCAGCTTATCGCCTGATATTTCACCAGTTGGTTCCCTCGTGGGAAACGTCCTGAGAGACAGACCCCACATTTACGTCGCCGGAGACAATCTGAGCTTAAAGACTGGACGACATTAGATCCTACGATGAGAACTTTTCTAGCTAAGAAAAGACGCGAACGTGCCACGTGCCGGATGATGAGTTCGCTTTTCTGGAGTGCAGCTTCGGTCAGCGCCATGCAGCGAAAACCAGGCAGTCTTATATCGCCACCTTGTCCATCGCGCAAGAGCATCCGGCGGATGACCGAGGCTGTGCTTATGCAGACAGACCTGAAGATGAAATGGATGGATGCCGGCGACATGGTGAGATGTCTGAATCAAAAGCTGGGTGGGGGATCAACTACTTCGAGCATGGTCCGGCCACGAAAGACTATCGGTTCCTCGACAGATAAACCACGACCCGCTTGCGCCGGTGGCCAGGCAAGAAGCATAAGCAGAGGATCGGTAGACTGAAGCGCTATCCCGACGAGTTATTCTATCAACAGATGGGACTTATCTGCCTGTCAAAGCTTCCGCAGAGTCTTCCGTGGGCGAAGGCACGATGTTCAGTCCGAGAGGCGGATGCGCGAGAGGCGCATTTCCGGTTCGATGAGCGGGATGTGAACACGGAGCATGGGCTGGCTAATGAGGCACCGACGAACGAAGGGGCCGGAAACAGATAGGCCAGTCCTAAACCGCCTTATTACATCCCGACTCTACCCGTTTTCTGCAAGGACCCCGCCATGAACTCGTCACGCGCCCCGGATGGGACTTAACCCGCTGTGGACTAAACGCCTTCCACGGCGCACGCGGGCTTTTCCATTAGGGTAGAGATCACGTTTCGTCGATCTTGGCTAAGTTGATATAGCAATCCCAGCAGGGAAGTGGCTTGCTGACTAGGGCTGCTCAACCGGGAGATTGTTGACTATTGAATAAGGCACTACGCAATTGCGACCGAGCTGTTTGGCCTTGTAGAGTGCTCGGTCGGCGGCGGCGATGAGCGAGTTGGGCCCGGTGCCGATTGTGGGGCGTCCGACGCTGCAGCCGATCGACACGGTGACTTTGCCATGCTTACTGCCAGGGTGGCTGAGCTCGATTGATTCGACGGCTATTCGTATTAGATTTGCCATGCGTTGGGCCCCCCCGAGGTTCGTCCTCGGTATGACAACTACAAACTCTTCTCCTCCGTAGCGGGCAACCAGGTCAGTAGTGCGTCCGGGCACGGAGACAATGGCGGCAGCCACGCGGCGGAGACACTCATCCCCTTCGACATGGCCCTTGGTGTCGTTGTACTGCTTGAATTCGTCGACATCGATCATCAGCAATGACAATTCGCTGCAGTCACGGATGGCCCTGCGCCACTCCCGATCGATGGTTTGATCAAAGCATCGCCTATTAGCGATGCCGGTTAGAGCATCGGAAATGGCAATCAGATTAAGTTGTGCATAGGCAACGCTGAGTCGTTGCTCGAACCGCTTGCGCTCAAGAAGGACTAGACTGACTGGCAAACACATCATCATCGAGACAATCAGAAAGATACGCAGGAGCAAGATGCTGTACTGTTCCTTCATATCCGACCGGAGATGGAAGGGACCCTGAGCACTGAGGGTAGCGAACAACGCGACCAGCGCAAGAAGATTTACAGCAATCACCGATCCGCTCAATCCCAAGCGAAATGCAACAAGTAGAAGGAGGGGCAATATCATAAACTCGACCGAAACCGAAGCATGATAAAAGATTGTCCAACTTGCCATGCAGAACGAACTCATCACAATCGTTGTTTCCAATAGTGCATCGCGACAAAAGAGCTGGTACGTTTGACGACTGCAAAGCGTCAAAACGAGTGGCACTCCGAGGGCCATGCCGAGGCTATCTCCCACCGTCCATCGTAATAGAAATCCCCAGAATCCTTGATGCAGCGCCAAATAGTGATACAGACTGATGGGAACGGAACAAGCAATTGGGCCCAGAAGAAGCCCGTAAAGAGTGAAGCGGCGAATGATCCCCCGCTCTTGCGTCCAGTTATCAAGGGTCACACAAGCGGGCAGAAAAAACGCAGGAATTAGGATCTCCGCTGTGTTCCCGGTAACTTCGATTGCGCGGACAAGTGCCGCGCCTGGCTCGGTAGAAAGGTCGACTAGGATAAAGGCAAGCATGATCCAGGGCCACAATGACCGCCGGTTCAAGAGCAAGACGGCGACAACTATGCCACAAACGGGCCAATATCCGGCGATGTCATTAACTACGAAGATGCCGTTGAACAATGACAGAATGTAGCGGAGGCAGAGCAGGCAGACAACGACTATTGGGATGGTCCGTGCACCTGAGTGGCGATGAAGAAAGCCGAAGATAAAGGAGAAAATTGCATAAAGCACCGAATTTCATCCTCCACCTTGAGCATATATAGTTGGGTGTTTATTTCCAATCCCACAGTAGTCGTAATCACCGGGCTTCTAGCAATCGTCATAACAACTCATGTCTCTAATTATATTTATTAGATATACGATTATTACTAGTTCAGCTTATCCTTCGAGACATATCCGTAGCTTCAGCTAAAGTACGTCCTCTAGGCATAAGTAGATGAGAGTGTCTATTACGTAACTCTGCCCGCTAAGAAAGAGATTCGAACTTTCACCCTAGATTACTTATCGGCAAACTGAATATTCTCGTTTGGCAGATTTAGCAAAAGCATTACCAGCCTTCCTGCTCCTTCATGAGCTTAGCAATTAGCCCAGGAACTTGGTCGGCTGGGCGTGGTTGACTGATCCAGTATCCCTGAATTTCCATCGAGGTCTCTTTTCTTAGTATGCTCGCCTGTTGTTCGGTTTCCACGCCTTCAGCAGTTACCGATACTCCCATGGTGTTGCACATTTCTGCAACTGCACGAACAATAGCCTTTGATTCGTGCTTTGTTGCGATATCCTTTATGAAGCTCCGATCAATTTTTACTCGAGTAAAAGGTAGTGTTCTCAAGAAACTAAGCGAAGAGTAACCTGTGCCAAAATCATCCAGAGCGATGCGTACCCCTAAACGAGCTATTTGCTTCAGCACCGCATGTGCGCTTTCGATGTCCTGGATCATTGCCGTTTCCGTAACTTCAAGTTCCAGAAGATCTGCGTGCAACCCAGTCTCGGATAGAGTTGTCTGGATGTCTTGAACTAGGCTTTGGCTGCGAAATTGGGTAGGCGAAATATTGACCGATACGCTTGTAGGCGGCTCCCAGCGTGCCGCTTCTTGGCATGCAGTCTTGAGCACCCAACACCCGATTTCATGCATCAGTCCTAAGTCTTCAGCGAAGGGCACGAACTCGGCAGGTGACACTTTTCCACGCACTGGGCTATTCCACCGCAGCAGGGCTTCAAATCCCGTAAGAGAACCCAGTTCCAGATTGACGATGGGTTGATAGTAGAGCTCGAATTCATGGTTTCGAAGCGCATTTCGCAGATCCTGCTCTAAATTGCCGCGTTGTTGCTGCTTCGTCTCCATATCATCATGGAAATATCGATAACAATTTCTACCATCGCTTTTGGCTTGGTAAAGCGCAAGGTCGGCTCGGCGGAGAAGCAGGTCGGGGTCCTGCCCATTCTGCGGAGCAAAGGATATTCCAATACTCACCCCGATGGTCACTTCCGTATCCCTCAGGGCGAAAGGGCGGATGAGCGTTTTCAACACCCGTTTAGCAAGTGCTGTCGTCCCTTGCTGATCTTGACTACTTGTCTGCAGTATGACGAATTCATCTCCACCCAAGCGTGCGACCATATCAGATTCTCGCAGTGTTCCTTGGAGGCGCTGCGCCACGGCAACAAGCAATTCGTCGCCGGCGGAGTGTCCGAGCGAATCGTTAATCGGTTTGAATTGATCGAGGTCGAGATAAAGAAGTGCGCAAGAGACATTGCGACCTTCTCCTCGCCGTAGTAGTTCCTGAAGCTGACTTTGCATTACGACGCGATTGGGGAGTCCGGTAAGAGCGTCGTGATGCGCTAAATGGATCACGCGAGTTTCAGCTTTTCGGCGATCAGTGATATCGTCCATCGTCAAAACGAATCCGCCCGTCGGCAGGGCGCGATGAGATATAGCAATCACGCGATCGTGCAATGACAATTCGACTGATATATTCCGATTAGTTCCATTTACGATATCCGACGCGGCCGAGTTATCTCTTGTTGTCGTAGCTAGTTGAGCACATAGATCGCCACCAGTATCTCCAAAAATATTGCACATGATCCGGGTTACTCTTGCGCCTGGCTGCGCCTCGTCAGCAGCAGTTCCGAACATCTCACGAAAACGGTTGTTGCACAGAACCAACCGATTCTCGGTATCAAATAGACAAAGAGCTTGTGGGATATTTGAGAGGGCGATGTCAAGATGTCTGGACATTTCTTGAACTTGGTCAGCTTGCCTATGTTGCTCGGTCAAATCGTGCGCTATATTTGCAAAACCTATTAGGGTTCCATCTTCATCACGTACAGGCTCGATGACCACATTAGCCCAAAACCGCTTACCGTCTTTACAGATACGCCAACCCTCCGACTCAGACCGTCCTTCGTTCCGGGCGAAATCAAGAGCATTTTGTGGCGAATTCAATTTCAAGTCTTCGGTGCTGTAGAAACGAGAAACATGATGGCCAATAATCTCTTCCGGGCGATATCCCATCGCGCGCTGGGCCCCCATGTTCCAGTTGACGATTGTTCCACTAATATCAAGCATACATATGCTGTGATCTGACATGCCGTTGGCAAGAAGCTCAAACTTCCGTTCATTGGCCATTTTCAATAGGCGTTGTTGGGTAAGGTCTCGAGTAATTTTGGCGAAACCTATGAGCGTCCCGCCAGCGAAAAGTCGATCCACAACGACATGTGCCCAGAAGCGCGACCCATCTTTGCGATAACGCCAGCCCTCGCCCTCAAACTTGCCTTCACGGCGTGCTGTGTCGAGCGCGTATTGCGGCAGCCCAGAATCTTGATCGTCTTTTGAGTAAAAACGCGAAAAGTGTAGGCCGATAATCTCTTCCGACTTGTATCCTTTCGCACGTTCGGCACCTGCATTCCAATTTGTCACGATGCCATTGGGATCGAGCATATATATTGCATAATCAGCGATGCCCTGAACCAGGAATCGGTACATTCGATCGGGATTCTGTTCTGTCTCGGCTTCTAACACACATCCCCCTTTGGCACATGCTCCTTAGTGCTAGACGCTTCGGAGCCATACCGTTCTGCAAAGCATCTAGTTGCCATCCCTCGCTTTCCCTGTAAGAGGGGCGTCGCAAATAGCCAGTTCTATTTCTCTAATAAGATCTATATGCACGAGCGATGATCGATAAAATAACCCATTTAGGGAAATTTTTAGAAGGCCCATAAGAGCTTTTCTGCATGCAGACGTAATCTGTTGATATGGAAAGCTTTAGTACGGTTCTATCACAAGAGGAAGCGCCGCCCCTATCCATCAATATTCACGAAGTGAAAGTAGATAAATAAGCGCTTGATCAGCAGGTCAAACTTAATGGAAGGGCAGGTGCCATATGTCCAGTTTATCCATCCAAGTGTGCAATGGCACTCATAGGTGTGAACCACATAAAGCCTTTAATCTTCGGCCACTCTTTTTATGTCTTGGTGAGGCCATTCAATTCACTTACGTTTTGATATTACTGCTAAAGATCACGATCGCAGTGGCATGCCTGATAAGTTGTATTTTGAATTCAGCTTTCCGTTGAGGACGGCTTAGCCGTTACTCTAATTATCTATCTCATGCCTATACGTTCTGATGGCCCGCCAATGGTTTCGATACCTCATCGGGTGTGTTGCGCTAATTAAAACACAGCTGCGTTATTTGATCGGGCAGCTTAAATCTCCTCTTCAGCGCGATTAATTCGCGGCGCAGTTTCACAACTTGTCAAAGAGAGGTTCGCACGAGTGACAATATCGGATTGCGAGAGTGTGTCATTGTTGAACAGCAGCACAGTCTATATGAGGTTGTTTTCCGGCTTCATTGCGAGAGTCGCTATCAGAAGGTTTCGAAGCTCTCCTCAAGAGGGAACTCGGCTGCGTTTGCGTTGCTGCTCTTTGCTGGTTTGGCGGGAGGGGTGAAGGTGACCCGTGGCTTGGCTGGGGCGGAGAACGAGGCGGATGCGGGCTTGGGTTTGCTTCTGGTCTGGACGGGGGCGATGCGGCGGACGGGCTGTGCTTGGCCTCCATCGTTGACCATGGCATGGAGACGTGAGACGACGTCCTGCATGGTCTGGGATTGCGCGTTGAGCTCTTCGGCTGCTGCTGCGCCTTCTTCGGCGTTGGCGGCGGTGGTCTGGGTGACCTGCTCCATCTGCGAGATGGCGCGGCCGATCTGATCGATTCCGCGGGACTGCTCTTCGCTGCCGAGGCTGACCTCGTCGATCATGACCTTAATGCGAACGGTGTCTTCGGTGACGGCCTTGATGGCAGCGGCAACCTGATCGACCTTGCCCTTGCCTTCGCTGGACTTGGCGATGGACTCTTCGATGAGGGTGGCGGTGTCTTTGGCGGCCTGGGCGCTGCGCTGGGCGAGGCTGCGGACCTCGTCGGCGACGACGGCGAAGCCCATGCCTGCTTCGCCGGCGCGTGCGGCCTCAACGGCGGCGTTGAGGGCGAGGATGTTGGTCTGGAAGGCGATCTCGTCGATGACCTTGATGATCTTCGAGATCTTGCCGCTGGAGGTGTTGATCTCGTCCATGGAGACGACCATCTCGTCGAGATGCCGGTTGGCGAGGGTGACCTTCTCCTGGGATTGTGCGAGAAGTTGGGCGGTGGAGCGGGAGTTATCGGTGTTCTTGCGCGCCATGGAGTTGATCTCTTCGGAGGACGCGGAGGTCTCTTCGAGGGAGGCGGCCTGTTCGGAGGCGCCCTGCGCGAGCGACTGACTGGAGGAGGAGACTTGGGAGGCTGCGCTGGCTACCTGGTCGGCACCTTCGCGGAGCTCGGCGATGCTTTCGGACAAGGTGCTGGTGATGCCGCGAACGATGAAGACGACGACTACGCCAACGCCGAGGGAGATAAGAACCATCACGATGCTGAGATAGCGCGCGGGGGCGACGGTGGAGATGGCGTCGTCGGCGTAGCCGGTGGCGATCTTTCCCTCTGCCTGGGCGATCTTGTCGCCGTTATCGCTGACTGCATTTGCGAGGGGTATGAGTGTGTTGCTGAGATAGGCGTCCGCACCGGCCAAGTCGCCCTTCATGACCATGTCGAACATGGTGGAGTTGGCCTGAGTGAGGGGATCGAGCTTTGCGAGGATGCCGTTTTCGACGAGATCTCGCATGTCGGCGTGTTTGGCGCCTTGGGCGAACTCGGTGGCCTCGGCTTTGATGCGGGCGATGTCGTCGGCGAAGTGCGTGTTGTATTCGCGCGATTTTGCGAGATCTTTCATGTGGCCGCGGAGCAGGATGCCTCTGGAGGTTGCCACGACGTCGGAGGTGAGGTTGTTGATGTCGCCGGTGAGATAGAGAGCGCGAACGTAGTGGTGGCCGAGCAGGTCCATCGAATCGCCGAGATTGCCAATGTTGTGGATGGCTACGCCGCTGATGATCAGAGTGATCGTGAGCAGGGCACCGAATCCTGCGAAAAGCTTCTTGCTAACTGTCATCTTCATGGTCTTCCCTCGTCCTTTTTTTCGCTCTACATGGCCCTATGTGTTCCTCACAGTGGTGGTGCTCAGATGTGTGTGGTTTTGAGATCCAAAACGTCAACTGTTCTTTTCCAATTTCTTTCAACTTCTTATGTCGTGTGGTTCGTAGGCGGTTGACATCAGAGTGGAGGTTCCAATCTGCACGGGCAACTCCACTTCAGTTGTATACACAGATTGATTGCGGGCGAACGCGATGGGAGCGCATGCCGCAGGTGGGTGCGGTGGAGTTCGGACGATAGCTTTGGTTTTCTGGGGAAGTGTTGATTTGAAGGAGCTTATGAGATGGAGCTGGCGTCTTAGGTGGAGGCCTGAAGCGGATGGTTTCCGCTGAATTAATCGCTACGCTAAGAGATTTTCGTATTGCGCGGTGATGCGCTGCATCATGATTTCGGTCGTAAATGTTTGTGAGACGAATCTCCTACCTGCGGCGCCCATGGTGCGGGCACGGGCGGGGTCTTGGAGGATCTGAAGGATGGCGTGGGCGAGGGCTTCGGGGTCGTCGGGGGGGACGATGAGGCCGGAGATGCCGGTGGCGACGGCTTCTGCGTTGCCGCCGACGTTGGTGGCGACGACGGGGAGGGCGAGGGCCATGGCTTCGACGATGGCGTTCGAGAAGCCTTCGCTGCGGGAGGGGAGGACGAAGAGGTCGGCGGCGGCTAGACAGGTGCGGAGGTCGGTGACGCCGCCCAGGAAGCGGATGCGGGC
>Ga0116227_10014012_pt1 | contig 12385 bp, 10 predicted proteins | sample S1TSphgellanicum_FD_89693 | JGI IMG/M metagenome (GOLD analysis project Ga0116227, IMG submission 89693) | Host-associated microbial communities from peat moss isolated from Minnesota, USA - S1T2_Fb - Sphagnum magellanicum MG | ecosystem: Host-associated > Plants > Peat moss > Unclassified... | reverse complement strand
CCGACAAGACCGTTTTGTTGCTTCAGCCGGTCACTGAAGGGCAAACCGTGATTCATGGGTTGGTCGGCCAGGAGGTACCCGGTCCGGAGCGTTTGCCGCTGCTGCGTCACCATAACGCCCGCCTTGGCGATCTGCGCGACGCGCTCGAAAAGGCGGCCGCGTGATGCTTAAGCTCTATGACTATGAGATGTCCGGCAACTGCTACAAAGCGCGGCTGCTGATGGGCATTCTTGGCGTGCCGTTCGAAGCGGTGCCGATCGATTTCTATCCCGGTCGCGAGCACAAGAGCGGCTGGTTCCTCAAGATCAATCCGCTCGGCCAATTGCCGGTGATCGATGATGACGGGTTTCTGCTGCGCGACGCGCAGGCGATCCTTATCTATCTCGCTGCCAAATACGATCCATCAGCCAGGTGGTATCCGCAAGGCGATGCGCAAATTGCCGGCAAGGTTGCCGAATGGCTTGCCTTCGCCGACGGCATCACGGCGACCGCCTCCGCGGCACGGCTCCATGACGGCATGTTTTACGACTTCGATATCGACAAGTGCCGTGCCGGCGCCCATCGGTTATTTCGCGCGCTGGACGAACATCTGTGGTTCGCAGAGCAAGAAGGCCAAAACTGGCTCTGCCCCGGCGACCATCCGACCATCGCCGATATTGCCTGTTTCCCCTATGTGATGCTGTCTGAGGAAGGCGGCATTTCGCGTTTGCCCTACCCCGCGATCCGCCGCTGGACCGACCGGGTGAAGCGTATTCCCGGGTTCACCGTGATGCCCGGGATTTTCGTGGCCGATCCGGTGCTTACCGCCTGATTTTTGGGATTCCAATCGATGCCGGTTTGGCATCGGGGTGGCATCGTTTCTCTGCTATTGGGGCTGTGAGACAGAGGGGTAATCTGGTGTTCTCCAAGAAGAAAAACGAACGCTGGACCGCCTGATGGAATTATGGCCAATCGCCGACTGGGTATCTTTGATTTTACGGTGGACGCATGTCGTTGCCGGCATCGCCTGGATCGGGTCGTCTTTTTACTTCGTCGCGCTGGATGCCGGGCTGAAACGCTGGGACGGCCTGGATGCCGGCGTCGGCGGCGAGGCCTGGCAGGTGCATGGCGGCGGTTTCTACCGGATGCAGAAATATCTGGTGGCGCCGAGTTTCCTGCCGGCCGAGCTGACCTGGTTTAAGTGGGAGGCTTACTCAACCTGGATATTCGGCTTCGCGTTGCTGGTGGTGACCTATTATGCACAGCCGCAACTTTACCTGGTCGATCCCTCCGTTTGCGACCTGTCGACCGGCAACGCCGTCCTGATCGCCCTGCTGACATTTCCGATCGGTTGGTTGGTTTATGACAGTCTCTGCCGGTCGCCACTGGGCCGCAGCCCCTTGCGCCTTTCGATTTCCGGGCTTGTCCTGCTGTTGGCTGCGATCTGGGTCTTGACCCACCTGTTCGGCGGGCGTGGCGCCTATACGCAGATCGGCGCTCTGGTCGGCACGATCATGGTCGCCAATGTCTTCTTCATTATCATCCCCAACCAGAAGAAGATCGTTACCGCGTTGCTGGCGGGCGAAACACCTGATCGGCATCTTGGGGTGCAGGGCAAGCAACGTTCGCTGCACAACAATTACCTCACCCTGCCGGTCGTCTTCCTGATGATCAGCAACCACTATCCGTCGGTGTCGTCAGGGCCGCTGAATTGGGTGGTGATCAGTGGCGTGTTCGTCGTCGGCTTCCTGGCCCGTCATTTTTTCAACCTGAAGCATACGGGGCGGATGGAATGGTGGCTGTTCCCGGCGGCAGCCGCGGTGACTGTGGCGCTGGTCGTTGTGACCTTGCCACACCGGGCGGACGTCGCAGCGGCGCCGGTTGCGTTCGCCGAGGTCCGCCATATCGTCGAGGCGCGCTGCCAGGTCTGCCATTCGGCGACGCCGCGCTTTGAGGGCATCGCCGAGGCGCCGAAGGGCGTTATGTTCGACACGCCGGCCGAAATCGCGGCACACGCGCCGCAGATTTACACCCAAGCGGTCGCCAGCCGTGCGATGCCGCTGAGCAACTTGACGGGGATCACAGAGGAAGAACGCCAAACGCTCGGCGTCTGGATCGCCGCCGGCTCGAAGCTTCAATGATTGGGCTCAATGCTTTGAACGTCGTGGGCCGCGAGGCATTCGTGGCTGCGCTGTCCGGTATCTTCGAGCACTCCTCTTGGGTTCCCGCGGCCATCTTCGCGGATCGGCCGTTCCCAACCATCGCGGCGCTGCATGCCGCGATGGTCGATACCGTGCGAAATGCGGGGCTGGAGCGAAAGCTAAGCTTGTTGAAAGCCCATCCGGAGCTGGCGGCCAAGTCCGACCGCCGGGTAGCGCTGACCGCGGAATCGACGTCCGAGCAGGCAAGTGTCGGTCTGGACACGATGGAGGGCGACGAGGCCGTCCGTCTATCCGCGGCCAACTGGCTCTATCGCCAGCGCTTCGGTTTTCCCTTCATTATTGCCGTGCGCGGCCAGCGCGACCGGGCCGCGATCCTGACCGCGATCGAGAGGCGGACCGCAAATAGCGAGACGGAGGAAATCGAAACAGCGATAAATGAGGTCGCAAAGATTGCCTGGTTCAGGCTGAGCGACCTGGTGAAGGAATAGAGTAATGCCGGGCGGACGATTGACGACCCACGTGCTGGATACGCGGCTGGGCCAGCCGGCGCGTGGCATGACCTATGAGTTGTTTCAAATCCTTGACGACGCTCAGTACCTGCTATGCGAAGGGCTGACCAATGACGACGGCAGAACCTCTGAGCCTTTGCTGGAGGGCAAGGCCTTCCAGCCCGGAATTTACGAACTGGTCTTTTATGCCGGCGATTATCAGGCCGGACTGCCGGACGGCGTCGCGGGGTTCTATGACGTGATCCCGATCCGCTTCCGGATTGTCGATTCAACCGGCCATTATCACGTACCGCTGCTACTCTCGCCGTTCGGCTATTCGACTTATCGCGGCAGCTGATGAACTTAAACGCGAGGAGCGACTTTAAGATCGTTTTGCTTGGCACGCTGCTGTACGCGGCCGGCTCGGCGATTTTCTACATGATCCCGCCTTTTCTCGCTTTTGTGGGGGAACGGCTCGCGCTCGATGCCGGACAATTGGGGACGCTGGCGGCGGCGGAAAGCGCGGCCATCGCCCTGACATCGCTTACCGGCCCGCTCTGGATCACGCGTATCGATCGGCGCGCCGCTATCGCCTTCGGCGCGCTGATGTGTATCGCCGGCAATATGGCGACTGCTTTTGCCGGCAGTTTCGCTTTGCTGGTCGCCTCCAGGATCGCTGTCGGCCTGTTGGGTGAGGGCATTGTCTATACGATCAGCTATTCCGTCCTGGGCTCGGCGCGCGACACCGTCCGCGCGTTCGCGGTCGCCCTCACGGCGGCGGTGGTCTATGGCGCGGCGGTGACTGCGGGCACGTCGGTGTTGAAAACGGTTTTCCCTGTCTTCGGGCCGCTCGCCGGCCTGGTGGCAATCGCCGTGTTGGTAGTGGCCTGCATTGGAGCCATAGGCCCGCGCCCGGTCGTTGTCGCCACCGGGCCGGTATCGCCGATCCGCGGAATGGGCCTGGTCGGTTTGGCGCTTATAGCGCACGCGGTCTGGTTTGGCGCACCAGGCGCGTTCTGGACCTTTGTCGAGCAGGTGGCGATGGATAAAGGCGTTGCGACGAATGCGGCGGAAGTGGCTGTCTCGGTCGCGGAACTGGTCGGCTTGGCCGGCACAATCGCCGCGGCCGGGCTGGGCGGCCGTTTCGGCAAGCTGCGGCCGATCGCTCTGGCGACTGCGATCATGATCCTGTCCGCCATCGCCTATCAGCAGTGCAGCGCCATTGTCGGTTTGGGCGTATGTCTGGCGATCTTCTACAGCTTCTGGAACTACGGCACCGTTTACCAGATGAGTTTCGTGTCCGACCTGGATGCAGCCGGCCGTTCGGCGGTCGTCATGCCGGCCACAGAAGTCTTCGGCCTGTCCTTCGGTCCCTATGTGACCGGGCACCTGATAGTCAGCAACGGCGACGGTGCGGTGCCGGTTGTGACCGCTATTTTTGCCTTGGGCGGACTGATCCTCTTTTTGATCTGCTTTGCTCTGTTGCGCCGGAGGCACCCGGCGACTGCTTAGGGGACGACCTGGGCCAGCAGCGGCGTGATCTGCGCCTGCCAGTCGGCCAGCACCGCTGCCTTGGCGTCTTCGTCCATCCAGGATATGCGCACGCTGTTCAGCGCCAGTTCGGCGAGCGTCGCCGGCGGCACCTTCATCTTTTCCGCGACAATCAGGAATTCGTTATCCAGTTCGGTCCGGAAGAGGCCGGGATCGTCTGTATTGAGGGTAACGGTCAGTCCGGCGGCGACCATCCGCGGGATCGGGTGATCTGGCGACTCCAGGTTGCGGAATACGGTCGTATAGGCCGTGGTCGATGGGCAGCAGGTGAAGCCGATGCCGCTCTTGGCGCAGTCGGCGATCAGCGCCGGATCGTCGACGATATTGTAGCCATGGTCGATCCGCGCGCAGTCGAGCAGGTCGATCGAATTGCGTATATTTTCGGCGGGGCCGCTCTCGCCGGCATGCGCGGTCAGCTTGAGCCCCGCCGCTCGAGCGCGGGCATAGACATCCTTGTACGGGCCGGGTGGGAAGCCGTCTTCCAGGTAGTCCAAGCCGATTCCAATCACTTCAGGGCGTCGGTCGGATAAAACCATATTCAGGAATTTCTCGGCCTCTTCCGGTCCCAGTTCGCGGTTGATTGCCGGAATCAACTTGGAGGTTATTTTCAGGCTGCGCTCAGCGTCCGTCATGCCGGACAGAATCCCGTCCAGCATATGGCTGTAGGAGATACCGCATTCGCTGTGCGCCCCAGGGCTGAAGAAAAGCTCGACATAGCGCACGTTGCTGCGGGCGCAGCGCGCCAGCGCTTCGTAGGTTACGCGGCGAAAATCGTCTGGGGTGCGGATCGACCGGCAGATGATGTCGTAGACCTTCAGGAAGGCCCCCAGGTCGGCGAAGTTGAAGATATCGGAATCGGCGCCGAAATCGGGCAGGGTAATGCCGTGCTTATTCGCCAGGTCGATCACGGTTCCGGCCGCGACCGCGCCCTCGAGATGCAGATGGAGTTCTGCCTTAGGCAGGGCGTGGATGAAACTCTTCAAATCCATAGGGCACCGTTCTTTGGGGGCGCAGGCAGTCCTGAACACTAGCGCTCGCACCACTGTGCCGACAGCACAGAAAATCGCCGTAGCCGCTGCCTTTTCGGCATCGTCACGATGAAGAATCTCTTGCATTCCGAGCTCGGGCTTGCCGGTACAATACACTCGGCTTTTTAAATGGGGGGCATCATGTTCCTGGCGACCGACAGTTCGAAACACCGCGATCCCTATCCCCCTGACAGTACGATCCGCGAGCAGGATTGGCGGATACTGGCCTCGTTTTGGCACCCGGTGGCCTATGCGCACGAGATCGCCGACGCGCCGGTCGCTGCCAAGCTCCTGGATGTCAATCTCGTGGTTTACCGGACGGCTGCCGGAATATCGGTTGCGCGCAACGTCTGCCCTCATCGCGGCGCGCGGCTCAGCCGCGGCCGCATATCGGGCGACATGCTGGTTTGCCCGATGCATGGTTTGCACTTCGACAGCACGGGACAGTGCCGCCGCATTCCCGCGATCGCGGACCCCAAGGCCCATATCCCGCCGAGTTTTCGCCTGCAGTCCGTGCTGACCGAGGTGAAGTACAACATCGTCTGGGCGTGCCTCGGCGGGGAACCGGCCTGGCCGCTGCCGCATTGGGACGGTATTGAGAATCCAGCTTGGCGCAAGGTCTATTTCGAGCCGGATAACTGGAAGACCTCCGCGGGGCGTCATGTCGAGAACTTCAACGACATCGCGCATTTCCCCTGGGTCCATATCGCCAGCTTCGGCGGCGATACCGAGGTTCCGATCCCGCAATACGAAGTCGAACATCCGGATTACGGCCTGAGCTTCTGGGTCCAGTACACCGAGGGTTTCAACCGGTTCGATGACGGGGTGATGGGCGATACGCGGGAAGTCGTCTACCGGTACGAGCTGACCTTTCCCTTCGCCACTATGTTGAAGATCGAGCCTCAAGGGTCGAACTACGTGCAATATCTTGCCGATGTGGCGTCCCCGGTGTCGGCGCGTGAGGCCCGGATATTCCAGCTTTTCACCGATACCACGGGCGATCCGGACGAGACCTTCTGGCGAAAAGATCAGCAGACGATCAACAGTGAGGATGTGCCCATCGTCGAAGGGCAATATCCGGCCGAACTGCCTCTCGACCTGCGCTATGAGATGCACATCCCTGCCGACCGGATGTCGATCGAATATCGCCGCGCGCTGGCAACGCGGTTTGGCTTGGGCGCGCCCTAGGGGGCTAGCCGGTTTTATATTTCCCGAACGCGCCGTTCAGCGCGCCGATCAACCCCTCGACGAACATGTTGGCGGCGATCGGCAGGCGGCGGCTGTTGGCGATGCAGCAGGCTAAAATGCTGTAGCGCGCCAGCGATTCCTTCAGCGGCACATAGACGACGTTGGGATGCCGCCGGATCGAGAATTCGTCCATCGACGTTTGGATCGCGATGCCCAAGCCGTCATCGACCAGATCCCGCATCAGGGTATAGGAATTGGTCTGGAGGAACGGCGCCGGTTTGACGCCGACCTCGTGAAACATCTGGTCCAGGATGCCGCGCAGATATTGCGTTTCGTCCGGCAGGATCAACGGGTATTGGGCGCACTCCGCCAGAGAGACTGTGCGTTTGCTGGCCAGCGGATGGCCATGCGGCGCCAGCACGCAGGATTTCAGCGCGAACTCGCCAGCAAAGGCGACGCCGATCCGGGGCGCTATATCGAAACACAACACGGCGTCCAGACGATGATCGAGCAGCTGATCGATCATCTGCGCCGGGCTGCCGACCCGGACATTAACCTCTACGCGGGGATGCGCGCGCTTGAACTCGGCCAGGACGGACGGCAGAAAATCTGTCGCCAGAACATCGCTCGTTCCGATCGAAACCCGGCCGCGTTGAACGCCCGACAGGCCCTCGATTTCCTTCAGCGCGATCGCGACTTCACCCATCGCAGCCTGCAGCCGATGGGCCAGTACCTCTCCCGCGGCAGTCAGCTTCAGGCCGCCGCGCCCTGGCGAACGGTCGAACAGGCGCGTGCCGATCTGTTCTTCTAAAATGCCGACATGGCGATGCAGCGCCGATGCGGCCACATGCAGTTGCTCCGCAGCTTTGCGGAACGATCCGGCACGCGCCACCTCCTGGAAATAGCGGATGGCGGGCGCGCTGAAGACGCGGAGGGTGGGATCGGACATAACTGATTATTTGTTCTGATTGCGAGAACGTACAAGCGTTAATTCACTGATTTCAACGTCGGCGCTGTCTGGATAAACTCAGTCGTCGTTTCCATTGCGGAAGGCTACCGATGTCCAGCCAATCCTATCGTGCCAGGCTTGTGGATACCGCGTTGGATGACGTGCCGGCCGACTTGGCGATCACCGGCGGAAGGCTAGTGAATGTCTTCACCCGCGAAATTCACCCCGCAACGATTCTGATCAAGGGCGAGCGTATTGCCGCCGTGCTGGCGCCGGATGTTGGGCCCGTTAACGCGAAACAGATCATCGATGCCACAGGCCGCTTCATTGCACCGGGCCTCATCGACCCGCATATGCATATCGAAAGTTCGGCGCTGACGGTGACCGAATTTGCCCGCGCGATCGTTCCGCGCGGCGTCACCACGGTGATCGCCGACCCGCACGAATTCGGCAATATCATGGGCAAGTCGGGTATCGAGCTGGTGCTGGCGGAGGCGAAGCAGACGCCGCTCAATGTGCTGCTGCGCGTGCCGCCGCGCATCCCGGAGCTTGAACCGCATCTGGAGAAGCCGGGCGCGACCATAACTTTCGAAGAAACCTGCGAACTGCTCGCCTTGCCTGAGGCGGCATGTTTGGCGGGGGACATCAGCCCGCTCTTCTATCTGCGAAAGGATGCTTATCATTACGGCCTGATCGCGGAGACGATCCGCCTGGGTAAGACGGTCAGCGGCTATTCGCCCGGCCTGACCGAGCGTCGGGTCAACGGTTATGTCGCGGCGGGCGCGGAAGACAGTCATACGCCGCACGATGTCACCGAGTTGCGTGAGGATTTGCGCACCGGCCTCAATTGCTTCCTCACACCACGGCCCAAGCACTTCGACCGCGAGCAATTCCGTGTGCTGGCCGAGATGCTTAAGGCCGAGCCGATGCTCGATACCCGCAAGATTTCTCTTTGCACCGACGACATCCACACCAACCTCCTGCTGTCGCAGGGCCAGCTGGACCACAGAGTGCGGATGGCGATCGAGGAGGGGATCGATCCGATATTGGCGATCCAGATGGCCACATTGAATCCGGCGGTCGCGATGCGGATCGACCGCGATTATGGCGTGGTCGCACCAGGGCGCTATGCCGACATCGTCCTGATCGACGATTTGCAGACCTTTTCAGTCGGCGAGGTGCTCCATCACGGGACCGCGGTTTATCGCGACAAGACCTACCTCCACCGCTCTAAGACGCCGTTCCGCTATCCGCCGGCGGCCTACAGCACGATCAAGACCAAAGGACCGGTCTTCGGCGAAAACCTGAAACTGCGGGTCGATCTCGAGTCCGGCAGCGCCACCTGCCAGGTGCTGGATGTGTCAGGGCCGCGCAAGGCGAAGCGGACCGCTGAAATTCCGATTGTGAACGGCATCGTTACGCCAGTCGCGGGCGGCGATATCGCCAACTTGGTGGTGCTCGACCGGCATCATGCCGGCGGCAAGACCGGGCGCGGTTTCGTGCAGCATTGCGGGATCGTGCGCGGCGCGCTGGCCTCGACCGTCAATCACAATGTCCACCATCTGTTTGCGGTTGGCGCCAACCAGAACGACATGGCGCTGGCGCTAAACCGGCTGATGGAAATCGGTGGCGGCTATGTCGCGGCGCTGGACGGAAAGATCATCGGCGAGGTCGCCCTGCCGATCATCGGCATGCTGTCGGAACACACTTTGGAAGAATTGGCGGAGGAGTTCGCGGTCATGGAAGAGGTGCTGCAGTATGGGCTGGGCACTGGGCCCAACGGCCATCTGCTCAGCTTCAGTTTCCTGTGTTCACCCGTATCGCTCGAGGCTGGGCTCAGCGATATGGGGCTCGTCAATTCGATGACGCTGGAGATTGAGCCCGTCGTCTTGGCGACAAACGCGGCCGGCGTTGTAAAAACCTCGGAATTGGTCTGACCGCCGCTTGCTGATGATGGGTCCGTCGTGTCAGCATCCAACGCATGACACCGATCTCCGATAAGTCACCGCCGGCGATAGGTCACCCCCGTGAGACCGATGCTGCGGCTGTTTTCGATATAGCGGAACCCGCGCCCGTTACGCTCTTCTTCGAGGATCCGCGCGCCGCGCTCGAACACGTCAGGGCCATTTACGAACAGCAGATTCGCTTTCTAACCGAGCGATTTCAAGCTTTCGGTGCAGGTCGGGATTTTGCCCGGCGGCAACGTGCCTTCTATCCCTATGTACAGATAACGACCAAGACAATCGCCCGGCTCGATAGCCGCCTGTCATATGGTTTCGTGCGGGCGGCGGGTGTCTATCGCGCGACGCTGACGCGGCCGGATCTGTTCGACGATTATTACGAGGAGCAGTTTGAGGCGCTCCTCAAAAACCATGACGTCCCGCTTGAGATCGGCCTGTCCAACCGGCCAATTCCGATCCACTTTGCACTGGGCGAAAACCTGCATCTGGAGGCGCGGCTCGACCAGGATCGGGCGGCTTTGCTCGGCGATGTCTTCGACCTGCCGGACCTTGCGGAACTGGACGATTCCATTCCGAACGGCGCCTATTTTACCCCGACCGCCGAACGCCAGCCGCTGGCTCTGTTCACAGCCCCGCGGGTCGACCTGTCGCTCCAGCGGTTGAAGCATTACACGGCGACCGGCGCACAGCATTTTCAGCGGTTTGTGCTGTTTACCAACTATCAGTTCTATATCGACGAGTTCGTGCGCATGGGCCTGTCGATGATGGAGGCCGGTCGTTCGCCTGACTATGTCGCGTTCGTCGAACCGGGAAATGTCGTGACGCCGAACGCGGCGCTCGATCCCACTGCCGTTCAGTCTGGGACCAAGCCCAGCCGCCTACCCCAGATGCCGGCCTATCACCTGAAGCGGGCGGACGGCGGCGGCATCACGCTTATCAATATCGGCATCGGCCCATCCAACGCGAAGACGATTACCGATCATGTTGCCGTCCTACGTCCGCATGCCTGGTTGATGCTGGGTCACTGCGCCGGGCTGCGCACAACCCAGAAGCTGGGCGATTATGTGCTGGCCCACGCCTATGTGCGGGACGACAACGTGCTGGACGAGGTTCTGCCCACCTGGGTTCCGCTGCCGGCGCTGGCCGAAATCCAGCAGGCGCTGGAAGACGCGGTGGCTGATGTGACTGGGCTGGACGGTTACGACCTCAAGGCACTGATGCGCACGGGCACGGTCATGACGACGAGCGATCGCAACTGGGAGCTGCGCGAACAGGGCCATCTGCTGCTGCGCTTCAACCTGTCCCGCGCCATCGCGCTTGACATGGAATCCGCGACTATCGCCGCAAATGGCTACCGGTTCCGGGTGCCTTACGGCACGCTTTTATGCGTATCCGACAAGCCGATGCATGGCCATTTGAAGCTGCCGGGCATGGCCGACGTCTTCTATCGTCAACGTGTCGACCAGCACCTGGAAATCGGCATCCGCACCATGGAGATTTTGCGCGAGGCCGGGCTGGAGCGCCTGCACAGCCGCAAACTACGCAGCTTTATCGAAACGGCGTTCCGGTAAGGGGCAGTCCTACCAAACCACCGGGTGCGTCTCGCCCGTCTGCACATTCACGAACCCTTTCGGCGCGCGCTCACATGGGGCGACCAGAACCCAGTGCCAGGGGCTGCAGGTCAGCGTTGCGAAGATCAGGCGGTCGGGGAAGCCGGGGCCCCAGCCGTCCATGCCGTCGCCTTGCTCGAACATCCAGTCGATGCCTTCGGCGGCGGCGTAAAGCGCCTTTGTTTCTGCGTCCAGCGCCTCGTGCGGGCGGGCGGTCATCAGGCCGCCCACCTCGTACCGGACGGATGCGGCGACCTTGCCGTTCCTGACGAGCGCCCAACCGCCGTCGATTTCGCGCAGGCGGTTGACCGCGATCGCCATCGCTTCGTCGGATGAGCCGATGACCCAGATATTGTGTTTGTCATGCGCGACGGAGCAGGCAAGCGCGGTATCCGGATCGCGGGGGCCGCAGCCTTTCCAGAACATGCAGGACAGTTGGCCACCGCCGGAGAAGCGATCGACGATGGCAAACTTGGTGACCAAACGGCTTTCGTCGCGCTGCACCGCGCCGTCTTTCACCGGCAGGTCCAAGCGGATGAACTCGGGATGGAAATGGAAGGGCCGCAGCAGGGCGGCGCTCATTGTCTCGCGGCCGGGTTCGGCCTCGATGCGAAAGTCGTCGGCCGTTAGTGCATGATCGATCTTGATCGTTTTGGTCGCCCATTCCGGCCAAGTGATCTGCGGAATTGGCCCCATATAGCGGCCATTCTCGCAGGCCAGCTTGCCGTCAGTATAGACGGCGGCGATGTCGACCTTTTCCGTGTCGCTGAGCAGGACGATATCAGCGAATCGGCCTGGCGCAAGGCTACCGACCCAGGCGTCGATCCGCATATGGCGGGCCGGGTTAATGGTCAGGCACTGGAAGGCGACTTCCGGCGACAGGCCGTATTGGATGGCGACCCGGGCGTTGTACTCGGTCGCGCCCTTTGCCAGCGTTTCCGTCGCGCTGCGGTCGTCGGTGGTCAGCGCAATATTGGACCAGTCGCTCAGGCCGCGTTCCAGCAGGCCGGTGATGACCGTGTCATAGCATTGGGGCCGCAGCTCCAGGAAAATCCCGCGGCTGAGCTTGTTCCAGGCCTCGTCGACATTGCGGATTTCATGGTCGGAGCTGAGGCCCGACGCGGCGAAGGCGTTGACGTCTGGCAGGGAGTTCAGGCCTGCGCCATGTCCCTCGATCACCCCCCGGCATTCGAAACTGGCCTCGATCATGCCCCACAGACGATCGTGCGATGGGTTGTCGGGGTTGGAAACGGCTGGCCAGTCCATCACCTCGTCCAAACCGGCGACCATCAGGCTCGATTCCAGGAACCGCTTCTGGTCTTCATAGTCGAACCGCCCCCCGCCATGTTCATAGGCGCTGGGCGGCACGGCCGAGCCGGGAAGAATGAAGATCTTGAGCGGCGAGCCGCGCTTGCGTGCCTCGAACCACATATCCAGGTTGCGCTCGCCGTTCACGTTGGCGAATTCGT
>Ga0116227_10014011_pt1 | contig 12386 bp, 12 predicted proteins | sample S1TSphgellanicum_FD_89693 | JGI IMG/M metagenome (GOLD analysis project Ga0116227, IMG submission 89693) | Host-associated microbial communities from peat moss isolated from Minnesota, USA - S1T2_Fb - Sphagnum magellanicum MG | ecosystem: Host-associated > Plants > Peat moss > Unclassified... | reverse complement strand
CCCGGTCTCTACGACCGCGCCCTGGAATCCTTAGAGCGCCCCCTGATCCGCCTGACGCTGAGCGCCACCCGCGGCAACCAGATCAAGGCCGCCGAGGTGCTGGGCATCAACCGCAATACGTTACGTAAGAAGATCGAGGATTTGGGGGTGGAGGTGAATAGAAGGCGGGCTTGATGGGGGGCGGTGAGCAATCACCGTCCCTACCGCGACTGAAATGCCGACGGTCGCCATCCGCGAGGCCAAGCCCGTTGATTAATGCGCGTCCCGCGCTGGGCTCGCCGTTAAAGCTTGCAGCCTTCGCCGCCGCCGATCACAGTGGGTCAAAAGCCACTCTGTCCCAACGAGGAAACCTATGAGCACTTTCGACCGCCCCCGCCAGATCATCGACTACTGCCTGAAGCCGCTCAATCTCGACACCTCGACCGAGGCCTATCGCGAGACCTTCCTGCGGCTGGAGCATGTGATCAAGACCTTCCAACTCGCCGCCGCCCGCGCGGATAAGCCGATCGCGGTGGATTTCTCTAAGATGCCGACCATTACGATCAACGAGACGGCGCACGGCCACGATTGAGGGGCATGCGCTCAAAACAGCGCCGGCGTCCCGACCCATAGGATGCGGACGGGCTGATCGCCCACATTGGCCATCTTGTAGGTGTGGCGCTGGTCGAAGTGGGCGCTGTCGCCGGCTTTTAGGACGAAGTGGTCCGGCCCGACCGTCATGTTGATTTCGCCGTCGAGCACGTACCAGAAGCCCTCGCCGTCGCGCCGCGTGGTCGGCGCAGCCAGGCCGGCCGGAATGACCATCAGAAGCGCCTCCATCTTGCGCTCCTCGTGGTCGCCGCTCAGCCTCTGGTAGGTCGCGGGCGTGCCGACGTCGATCACCTCCGGCGCATCGGCGCGGCGAACGATCTGGCCCTGTTTCGGCACGCTGATGAAATAGTTGATGTCGACGCCGAGCGCCTTGGCGATGCCCATCAGGGACACGATGGAGGGCGTGGTGAGCCCCCGCTCCACCTGCGAGAGGAAAGGTGCCGAAAGCTCCGACGCCGTCGCCAGCGCTTGCAGAGTCAGGCCAAGTCGCAAGCGTCGGTCGCGGATCGCTGGCCCGATCGCCAGTTTACGCGGCGCGCCAGGATCTGACTCGGTGTCGGCGCCTATGAGCGCAGCTTTGGACGGCTTTCGCCCCATTAGGAGGTATGGTCCGAGACAATGCGCCAGCCCGCCGCCGACTTGTGAAACACCAGGGTGAAGACACCGGAGGCTTCCGGCCCAGGCTTCGCCGGCTTGAGATGGTAGCGCCCCACCACGAGGGCGTAGTCGGGGCCTAAACGCCGGAAATCCAAGGTCTCCATCGATAGTTGACCCAGAGCGCCCGATGCGCCGCCGAAGCGGGCTGCGTACATGTCGCGGATGGCGCGATACCCTTTCACCACGCCGTCCGCTTTGACGTATGCGGTCTCCGGCCCGTCCTCGTAGCAGTGCATGAAGGCGTCCAGGTCGTCCCTGGACCAGGCTTGCGCGCTCGCCGTCAGGGCGTCCTCGATGGCCGCCTTATCGTTCACCGCAGATACCTCCGCCAATGCCAGGTCCCCCGAGACGGCCTGAGATGCGACCGCGCCGACCGCAAGGCTTGTGCACAATCCGAGCACCAGGCGGCGAGGAAAGGGTGCGCTCAAGGCTAATGCTTCGCTCATGCCACGTTCCATTTCATGTGTTGCATAAAATCTATGCGCGGCGCACGCCTGCCGCATTCGGATCAATTTATCAAAATTATTTGATGCATCACACAGCTTAGCTGTGCCAGCATAACATAATACATCGTTTTCGTCGGGGACGGGCAGGCTCGCGCTTGGGCCTTGGAGGGGTTTATGATCAAAAATCGTGGCAAGGCGCCGGTGCGCCATGGGTCTGTCAGACTGGCTCGTTTGATGGGCGGAGCCGCGCTGATCGCCGTGACGACGGCGGGCGCAGCCGTGGCCCAATCTACGGACACGGGGACCACCGTCGGTGAACTGGTGGTGACGGCGCAAAAGCGGTCGGAGAACATCCAGACCGTTCCGATCAGCATGACGGCGCTCGGTGAAAAGACCCTTGAGCGCCTCGAGATCCAAAGTCTTCAAGACATTTCGCGTCAAGTTCCGAGTCTGGTCGTCATCACGGCCGGCCCCGGCGAAAATGAGCTGATTATCCGCGGCATCTCCTCGACCGCAGGCACCACCAGCACCGTGGGCTACTATCTCGACGATACGCCGTTGCAGCCGTCGAGCAACGCCGCCCTCCTGTCTCAGCGTGGCGCCATCGATCCATCGCTCGTGGATATCGAGCGGGTCGAGGTGTTGCGCGGTCCGCAAGGCACGCTTTACGGCTCGTCCTCGATGGGCGGCACAGTGAAGTACGTCAGCTTCCAACCGAACCTGACCAAGACTGAGTTCAAGGTCAGCGGAGAGGCGTCGGGCGCCGAGGGCGGCGGCCCCAACGCCACCTTGAACGCGACCGCCAATATCCCCCTTATCCAAGACAAGCTGGCCTTACGCGCCACCGTGTACGATCAGTACGAAGGCGGCTGGATCAATCGATATCCCATCGATCCCAACAACTATCTTGGCGTCACACCGGGCAGCAAGCCTAAGGATGACGTCAATACAGATAGCAACGTCGGCTTCCGGGCCCAGCTCCGGTTCCAGCCCGACTCGACCCTCTCGATTACGCCATCGATCTTCTATCAGTACATGCGCCTGGGCGCACCGTTCCAGATCGACGTGCCGCCAGGCAGCCTCACCGATCTGATCCAGGCGCGGGACGTCTCCGAGGTTCAAGATCAGCGTTCGACTGTCTATAATCTGGCGATCCACAAGACGTTTAATCTGTTTGATTTAACGTCGTCCACGTCTTATTTCGAACGGGAAGTGAAGCTGCACGAGGATAGCTCAAAGGTTCTCGATTTCTACTTTGCGCCGCCTCAGACCTATGTTTATCCGTCGTACATGGTGGGTGAATATCAGAACAAGGAGTTCACCCAGGAGCTACGGGCGACATCCAACCTGCCCGGACCGTTCCAGATCATCGCCGGCGGCTATTTCCATCGCACCTTCGCGCCTCTGTTCTCCGAAATTCCCGACCCTGTCGGCTATGACGCCGCCTTCGGCTCGCCCTTCGGTGGCGAGGAGTTCTACGCCGGCGTGCGCAAGGCGACCCTGCAAGAGACCGCGGTGTTTTCCGAAGCGTCGCTGCAGTTGGGCCATGGCTTTACGGCGCGGGCGGGGGTTCGCTGGTTCGACGTGGATCAGCGCTTCTTCCAGTCTGGCGACGGCATCTTCAACGGCGGCTTTTCCGCTGTGACCAATTCGTCCAGCGACACCGGCGTCAACCCCAAGTTCAGCTTGGAATGGCAGGCCGATCCTTCGCACATGGTCTACGCCACCGCGTCGCGCGGCTATCGTCCCGGCGGTCCTAACAACCCTGCGCCGGCCGCCGTCTGCGGCGCCGATGTCTCGGCTCTGGGGCTGAGCCAAAGCCAACTCGTCAAATACAACCCCGATACCTTGTGGAACTATGAGGTGGGGGCGAAGACGAGTTGGTTTGATCGCAAGCTCACCGTCAATGGCGACGTCTACTACATCGACTGGAGCCAGGTTCAACAACAGCTGACGCTGAACTGCGGTTTCAACATCACCGCCAACTTCGGCGGCGCCATCAGCAAGGGCGCCGAGCTGGAAGCGACCTTGCATCCGATCAGGCCGCTACGGCTATCGGGCGGTCTGGGTTACACCGACGCCACCCTGACCGCAGGCATCCCGGGCTCCGGCGCCAGCGCCGGCGACGCTCTGCAAGACGTGCCGCATTGGAACGGGGCGGCCACCGCTGAATACACGGTCGAGATCAACGAGAGCCTGTCGGGTTTCGCCCTGATCAACGGCAACTTTATCAGCGACAGTCACGCGCTCTACGACAAGACCAGCCCGTTCTACCTCAAGAAGGGCTTTGGTCTGGTCAATCTGAAGGTCGGCGTGGATCATGGCTCCCAGTGGGAGGCCGCCTTCTTCGTCAATAACCTGCTGAACAAGATCGGCGAGACGGACCTACCAACCGCCATCTCCGCCGACCTGCCGACGACCCGCCGCTTCGCCATCAATCAACCGCTGACGGCCGGGGTGTCGCTGCATTACAAGTATTAAGGTCGGCAGCGCTGTTCCCCATGGCTAAGCCGTGCGGAACAGCGCTGCACCTATGCTGGCCGAAGTGAGCCCCTAGGTGTTCGGTCCGCTCGCCACCCCCGGCTTCGGCATACTTAGTTGTGGCTCCGGAATCGCCGGCGCGGGCGGCTTCGCCTTCGGCTTAGCGGTTTTCGCCTTCTCTGCGGCCGCTTTCGCCTCGTTGAGCTGTTTGGTGATCAGGATGCAGACGTCGTCATATTCGCCGTAGCCTCGGCTGCCGCAGCTGGAGTCGTAGAGCTGCTGTAGCGCGTCAATCTCGTCGGGCGTGGGCGCGCGGTTGCTGTCCGAGGACGGGGGCGGCGTTTGGCCGGCGGCCAGGGCGGCGGCGATTAGAAGCGCAACAAGCATCGCCATACCTCTTTTGGACTTTGGCCTCTTGGGGACTGTGGCCCCAAATTTCCGCATTCGGCCGGGTCGTGGTAAGGGCCGCATCCACCTTCACCCGCCCGATCCTTTGCCATGTCCTCAAATGCCGCGCCAGCCTCCGAGGCGCCTTCCGCGCTTGTGCTGTTTTCGGGCGGCCAGGATTCCTCCACCTGCCTCGCCTGGGCCTTGGCGCGCTATTCGCGCGTCGAGACCGTGGGGTTCGACTATGGCCAGCGCCATGGGATCGAGCTGGTCGCGCGGGTGACTGTACGCGAGCGCCTGATCGCCCGGTTCCCAGAGTGGGCGTCGCGGCTCGGACCTGACCACATGCTGGACTTGAAGGGCTTCGGCGCAGTGGCGGAGTCGGCCCTGACGGCGGATCGGGCCATTGAGATGACGGCGCGGGGGCTGCCCTCCACCTTCGTGCCTGGCCGAAACCTAGCCTTCTTCGTCTACGCCGCGGCGCTGGCGGATCGGCGCGGGATGGAGGTTCTGGTCGGCGGCATGTGCGAGACCGACTACTCGGGCTATCCAGATTGTCGCCGTGCGACCTTGGACGCGATGCAGCAGACCGTTCAACTGGGCCTGGAGCGCCCCCTTGAGATCGCCACGCCCCTGATGTGGCTGACGAAGGCTGAGACCTGGGCTTTGGCGCATGATCTTGGCGGCGACGCCCTGATCGAGTTGATCCTGGAGGACAGCCACACCTGTTACCTTGGAGAGCGCGGCGAGCGTCACGCCTGGGGCTATGGCTGCGGCCACTGCCCGGCATGCGAGCTGCGCGCCAAGGGCTATGGCGAATGGCGCCCGCAATCCTGTGCGACGGCCTCATGAGCTACGCCGTCAAGGAGATGTTCCTGACTCTGCAAGGGGAGGGCGGTCAGGCCGGTCGCCCGGCCGTGTTCTGCCGCTTTGCAGGCTGCAATCTGTGGTCGGGACGAGAAGAGGACCGGGCCAGCGCGGTCTGCACCTTTTGCGACACAGACTTCGTCGGCTTGGATGGCCCGGGCGGCGGTCGGTTCGAGACGCCTGAAGCCCTGGTCGCGGCGGCGCTAGCGCTATGGCGTGGGCCGGCGGATCAGCCGAGGCTGGTGGTCTGCACCGGCGGCGAACCCCTGCTTCAGCTCGACGACGCCCTGATCGCCGCCTGGCGCGCTGAAGGTTTTGAGATCGCGGTCGAGACCAACGGCACCCTGCCGGCGCCTCAGGGCCTGGATTGGATCTGCGTCAGCCCCAAGGCTAATGCGCCTTTGAAACAGACTAAAGGCCAGGATTTGAAGCTGGTCTATCCCCAGCCGGGCGTCGATCCGGCGCGGTTCGAGGGGCTGGCGTTCGAGCATTTCTTGCTCCAACCCATGGACGGACCGGCGCGGCTGGAGAATACACAGGCTGCGATCGACTATTGCCTCGCCCATCCGCTCTGGCGCTTGAGCGTACAAACCCACAAATACCTCGGCCTGCCCTAAAACGGGGCGCCGTTTTCCAGATCCTAGAACCCAGATCCATTCGACATGTCCGACGACCCCATCTTTGAGATCACCAAGGCTGCGCAATTCGACGCCGCCCACAGCCTGCCGGACGGCCCACGCAGCGAGTACCAGCGCCTGCACGGCCATTCGTTTCAGGTCGAGGCGACGCTGCGCGGCCCCATGCAGGGCGCTGTGGGCTGGGTCGAGGATCTCGGCGCCCTGGACGGCGCTCTGAAGGCTCTGGCGGCGGAGCTCGACCACGGCCTCCTGAATGACAAGCCGGGGCTTGAGAGCCCGACGTTGGAACGCCTCTGCCTCTATTTCGCCGAGCGCCTAGCGCCCAACTTTCCCGGCCTCGCCCGCATCACCGTCTCGCGGCCCACGGTGCATGAGCGCTGTACGGTACAGCTTTGATAGGTCTTAGGTCTGCGGCGCCCTAGGCCGCGTCCACCAGCACAATTTCGGCGTCTTCCAGGGCTTTGACAGTCAGCACCGGCTCATCCGTCGCCGCCGCGCCGTCCCGGGTGTTTAGGGTCAGGCCATTGACCTCGACCGCGCCCTTGGCGGCCACCAGGTAGGTGTGGCGGCTGGCGCCTGTTTCATAGGTCGTGGTTTCGCCGGCCTTCAGCGTGGCGCCCAGAACCCGTGCGTCGGTGCGGATGGGCAGCGCATCGTCGTCTTCCGGGAAGCCCGACGCCAGGGCCACGAACTTGCCGGCGCGCGCGTCCTTGGGAAAGGGCTTGGCGGCCCAGGCCGGCGGACCGCCCCGGCGGTTGGGCAGGATCCAGAGCTGGAAGATGCGGGTCACGTCGGTTTCGAGATTGTACTCCGCATGGCGCACGCCCGAGCCCGCCGACATCACCTGAACATCGCCCGCTTCGGTGCGGCCCTTGTTGCCCATGTGATCCTGATGGGTGATCGCGCCTTCGCGGACATAGGTTATGATTTCCATGTCGGCGTGGGGATGGGGCGGGAAGCCAGTGTTGGAGGCGATCTCATCGTCGTTCCATACCCTGAGCGCACCCCAGCCCATGCGGGCCGGATCGTGGTAGTTGGCGAAGGAGAAGTGATGGCGGGCCTTCAGCCAGCCATGGTCCGCGCCGCCGAGAGAATTGAAGGGTCTAAGCTCGATCATGCCTGCAAGGCCCCATCTGAAACCGCCACTGTTGCGGATTAGATAGGGGCGCGGCGCCGCAAAGGGAAGAGGACGGATGCGTCGGAACGGACAGGACGTTTCAGAGTTTTGCGCTGGATGGATGGGCGAGGATGATGCGACGGCTTGAGCGCCTGTCTAAGGCTGTTGCGGCGGTTAAGGCGTCGGTCTCAACGCGGTCGAAGCGGCGAAGCCCTCCCGTGGCTGCGCCCCCAAAAATGATGCGCAAAGGCATAACGACGCGCAAAGGCATAACGACGCGCAAAGGCATAACGACGCGCAAAGGCATAAAGTCGCGCCCCAGGACGGCCCACGGTCGGCTTGAGGCTCTGGGCTGGTTCCTGACGGCCGCGGTGATTTTGGCTTGGCCCAGAGAGCGGCCGTTGCTCGACCTGTCGAAGCTGTCGCCCGCGCGGTTTCTGCGCCGCCAGGCGGGTGCGCCGACCACGGTGGAGGCCCAGGTCGTGGCGGCCGAGGCGGCGGCGCCTGGCCGCGGTCGCAGTGCGCGCGATCCTTTCCATATCCCCTGGCGCGGGTGGCGAGACATCCTTTGGCGAACCGTGCGGGAATTTGGCGCCGACAATATCCCCCAGGTGGCCGGCGGCGTGGCCTTTTTCGGCCTGCTGTCGATCTTCCCGGCCATGGGCGCCTTCGTCTCGCTCTACGGCCTGTTCTCCAATGTGCAGATGGCGGAGCGGCAACTGGACCTGTTGTCGGGCGTCCTGCCCGACGCCGCGCTGCAGATGGTGGGCGAGCAGATGCTGCGCCTGGCGTCGGCGCGCCACTCCGGCCTCGGCGTCGCCTTCGTGATCAGCCTGCTCGCCTCGCTGTGGAGCGCCAATGCGGGCATCAAGGCTCTATTTGCAGGGCTTAACATCGCGTTTGAGGAAACCGAAAAGCGAAGTTTCTTGAAACTCAATCTGGTTTCGCTGAGCTTCACCGTCGGCGCCTTGGCCTTCCTCAGCGCCGCCTTCGCCGCCGTGGTCGCCGCCCCGATTGCGCTGGCCTATCTGGGCTATACACCCAGCGGCTTCGCCGTCATGACCGTGCTGCGCTGGCCGCTGCTGGTGCTGGTGGCGATTGGCGGCATCACGCTCCTCTACCGCTATGGGCCGAGCCGCGAGCGCGAGCGCTGGAAGTGGGTCAGCTGGGGCAGCGTCTTCGCCGCCGTCCTGTGGTTGGCGGTATCGCTGCTGTTCTCGGTCTATGTCGCCCACTTTGGCTCTTATGATCGGACCTATGGGTCGCTGGGCGCAGCGGTCGGCTTTATGAGCTGGCTCTGGATCTCCAGCATCGCCATCCTGTTCGGCGCCGAGCTGAATTCGGAGCTGGAGCATCAGACGGCTCAAGACACCACGACCGGTCGGGCGGCGCCGATGGGTCAGCGCGGCGCTCACATGGCCGATACCTTGGGCGAAATCAGATCGCCTGCTCGACCCGCGTCACCTCGGGCACATAGTGCTTCAGGAGGTTCTCCACCCCGGCCTTGAGCGTGGCGGCTGAAGATGGGCAGCCGGAGCAGGCGCCTTTCATGTGTAGGAACACCACGCCCGTCGCCGAATCGAAGCGGTTGAACACGATGTCGCCGCCGTCCTGAGCGACCGCAGGGCGGATGCGGGTGTCGAGCAGATCCTTGATCTCGGCCACCACCTGGGCGGTTTCGCCCTCGTAGACGGTGTCGTCATGGCCGGTCTCGGCCTCGTCGCCTGCGCCGTAAAGCGCATCGCCCGTCGCGTAATGCTCCATGATCGCGGCCAGGATCGGCGCCTTCAGCTGGCGCCACTCCAGATCGCCGGCATGACGGGTGACGGTGATGAAGTCCGGCCCGAAGAACACCCGCGCCACGCCGTCGATCTCGAACAGCGCCTTGGCGAGCGGCGAGGCCGCGCCTTCGTCGGCGGTGCGAAACTCCCGCGAGCCTTCGCCGGTCACGTCGCGGCCGGGCAGAAACTTGAGCGTCAGGGGATTGGGGGTCTGTTCGGTCTGGATGAACACGGAGGTTTGGCCTTCTGAGTGCGCGCTCAGATGTGGCCTTCTGCGGCCGGATGCGCAAGGATTGCGTGTCGCGCGGAGGGATCATGGACGTCGCACCTGAGGAGAGGGCCGCCGAGGCCATCGGGTCTGGGCCGTCGCCCGCGGCCGCGACCCGCCGTAAGGCCAGCCTAACCGATGTGTTGAAGGGCCTGGGCCAGCCCAAGATCGCCGTTATGCTTGGCCTGGGTTTTTCCTCAGGCCTGCCGTTCCTCTTGATTGGCGCGACGCTAAGCTACTGGCTCGGCGACGCCCATGTGAACATCGCCCTGATCGGCTTTCTGTCCTGGGTCGGCATGGCCTATGGTTTCAAGTTCATGTGGGGCGCCGTCGTTGACAGCTTGCCGCCGCCCCTGTTCGGGCGACTTGGCCGACGTCGGGGATGGATGCTCTGGATGCAGATCGGCGTCGCCCTCGGTCTGATCGGCATGGCGACGTGCGATCCGCATGTGAGGCTTCAGGCGCTGGTGGCCTTCGCCATCGTGGCCGCTTTCGCCGGCGCCACCCAGGATGTGGTGATCGACGCTTGGCGGATCGAGATCGCATCGGACGCCAATGAACTCGACCTTCTGACCGCCTCCTACAAGCTGGGCTACCAGATCGCGATCATCATGGACTCGTCCATAATCCTGCTCTTGGCGAGCTGGGTCGGCTGGCAGGCGTCCTACGCGGCCTTTGGCCTCTCGATGGTCATCGGGCTCGCCGCGACCATCTTTGCGCGGGAGCCAGCGCGAGCCGATATCGTGATGAAGGCTAAGTCCGCCTCGATCATCCTCGCCCTGAAGCGGGGTCTGGACGCCTCGGTTGGCCCGATCATCGCCTTCTTCAGACACTTCGGTTCGACGGCCCTCGTCATCCTCGTCTTCGTCAGCATCTATCACATCAGCGACTATATGCGCGGGCCGGTGATCAACCCCTTCTACTCCCTGGTCGGCCTGCAAAAGGCGCAAGTGGGGACGATCCGGTTGGCGATAGGATTGCCGTCCACATTCTTAGGGATCGCGGCCGGAGGCCTATTCTCCGCGCGCTTCGGGCACTGGACGGCGCTGTTCGTCGGCGCAGTGCTCCAGCCCATCGCCATCGCCGCCCTGGCCATCCTGGTCTACACCGGGCCGAACCTGGTGTTTTTCTCCGGCTGGATGGCGTTGGACGACTTCAGCATGAATTTCGCCGGCGTCGCCCTGATCGCCTATATGTCGACCCTGACCCAGCTCGGTTACACGGCGACCCAATATGCGCTCCTGAGCTCCGCGCTGAACTGGACAGGCAAGTTCTTCAAGGGCTTCTCTGGCGAGATCGTCCAGACGCTCGGCCACGGCAAGAACACGCTGGCGGCCAATGGAGAGTTCTTTCTGGCGGATGCGAGCTTGAGCATCGGCGCGCTGGTCTTTTGCATAATCTTGGCGGCGTTGGACCGGCGCAAGGCATAGGGACGCGCTTCATTGAACTGGCCGATTTGTTTCGTTTCACGGCATTGTTCGGTCAGTTGCTTAATAGTAAAACTGTTATCTCGCCTCTTTTTACTCCGCCTTGCCCGGACTTGTTCCGGGCATCCATGGCGCGATCTTTCAACCGCCGAATGGCTGTCAGACTTCGAGCGATTCAAACGAGTTAGCCAGCCTATTGCCGTCGCTGTTCGCGCGGCCTCCTTCCGGGGGGCCATGGCGCGAGGTTTGACGTCCATTCGGCGGTTGATGCGTTGCGTCCTGGATGCCCGGAACAAGTCCGGGCAAGGCGGAATAAAAGAGTGGCCTGGGGTGAGGCCGCCGACCGCTCAATCAAAGCGCTATGGTAAAACCGCCGCGGAGCGCCAGCCCTCGTCGCCCCTCCCTCACCCCGCCGCCTGAGCGCCCATATCGTAGGCCGCGAACGTGGCGAGCGTGAGGATCTGGGAGACCGAGGCGGAGAGCGGGCAGATCTGGACCGACTTGGAGAGGCCGATCAGGAGCGGGCCGATCACGGTGGCGCCGCCCAGCGCTTGGACCAGATTGGCCGAGATGGCGGCGGAGTGGATCGCGGGCATGACCAGCACATTGGCGCTGTCGGTCAGGCGCGCGAACGGATAGTTGGCGCGTTTCTGGGGGTCGAGCGCCAGTTCGGGCGGCATCTCCCCTTCGTACTCGAAATCGATGTCGTCTCGCGCATCCATCATGTGGACGGCCTCGCGCACCTTGTCGCCTCGCTCGCCCGGCGGGTTGCCGAACGAGGAGTAGGAGACGAAGGCCACCCGAGGCGTGAAGCCTAACCCCCTCACCGCGTGCGCCGCCTCGACCGCGATCTCCATCAGCTCCTGGCTGGACGGCATCTCGGTCACGCTGGTGTCGGCGATGAAGACGGTGTGGGCTTTGGACAGCACCGCCGACAGGCCGATCAGTCGGCCGCCCGGGACCGGATCGAGCACCCGGGTGATCTGGCGCAGGGAGACGTTGAAGGTGCGCGTCACCCCCGTCACCATGCCGTCGGCGTCGCCCAGCGCCAGCATGGTCGCGGCGAAGGTATTGCGGTCCTGGTTGATCAGCCGGTGCACGTCGCGCTTCAGATAGCCCTGGCGCTGAACGCGGCTGTAAACGAAGTCGGTATAGGCGGCGTTGCGGTCCGATAGGCGCGCATTGATGATCTGGATCTTGGTTTCGTGCGGGTCGATGCCGACGGCCCGCATATTGGCGATCACGGTGTCTTCGCGGCCGCACAGGATGGCCTGGCCCAGCTCCTGGATCTGGAAGGCGTGGGCGGCGCGGATCACCGCGGGCTCCTCGCCCTCGGCGAACACGATCCGCTTGGTCGGCCCGTGGTGAACGCTGCCGGCGATCTTTTGCAGGATGCCGGCGGTGGGATCGAGCCTTTGGGCGAGACTGGCGCGATAGGCGTCCATGTCCTCGATCGGCCGCCGCGCGACGCCGCTGTCCATCGCCGCCTGGGCGACGAAGGGCGGCACATAGGCGATCAGCCGGGGATCGAATGGGGAAGGGATGATGTAGTCCTTGCCGAACCGCAGCTGGCGACCATGATAGGCGGCGGCCACCTCGTCGGGCACGTCCTCTTGGGCTAGAGCGGCTAGCGCATTGGCGCAGGCGATCTTCATCTCGTTGTTGACGCGCCGGGCCCGCACATCCAGGGCGCCCCGGAAGATGTAGGGGAAGCCCAGCACATTAT
>Ga0116227_10014008_pt1 | contig 12387 bp, 15 predicted proteins | sample S1TSphgellanicum_FD_89693 | JGI IMG/M metagenome (GOLD analysis project Ga0116227, IMG submission 89693) | Host-associated microbial communities from peat moss isolated from Minnesota, USA - S1T2_Fb - Sphagnum magellanicum MG | ecosystem: Host-associated > Plants > Peat moss > Unclassified... | reverse complement strand
GAATGTGAACTAACCTTCTTGTGGTTGGTTTTGGATGCAGATTCGAGTGAGATAATACTTGTCCCTCTTCCTAGTCTAATCCCGAGACTTCTAGCACGCCCCTCTACCCCCTTTTAGTGCTGGAAGTCGGGAACAACCTTCAAGTTTCAACTTTCCGCAATTCAACATACTTGGACCCTCAAGTGGGTCTAGCCAGGGACTTGGGAGCGCGTCACATGGTATCAGAGCTCAAGGTGAAGCTTGACTTGCTTCTTAGGAGTTTGGGATGGCACCCAAGAAGAACCATAAGCAAGCACAAGATTCTTTGTTGGAGGAGCCCGTCGAAGACCGAGTAGTCCCGCCGGAATCAATTGGGGAGGACGAACCGAGGACCTAGGAGGACCAAAATGAGCCCAAAGGTGAGGAGGAACAAAGGAATTCAGTCCTATTCACCTCAGAACAATTGGAAATCCTCCTCAAAATGAATAGGCCCGACTTTGGTGAGTTGGTGGCGGCCCTCAAAATGGGGACCTCCAAGGGTAAAAGATTTCAACTGGCCAAGCCCCGGAACTTCGATGGTGTCCGCGACCGAAAGGTTGTGGATGCTTGGCTTGTGGAGATGGATGACTATCTACATGCCACCAAGGTTGGAAGGCATTCCGCCTTGGAGCTTACCCAATCCTACTTGAAAGGCTATGTCGCCACATGGTGGAGGACGGTGAGACAAAAGGAGGGGAAGAACCATGGCTACATTTCGGAGTTTTTTTAGGAACGCCTTGAGTTGGAGTTTGTTCCAAAGAATTTCGACTACATCTCGAGGTGCAAGCTCCGTGACCTTGTGAATGCCACAAATGAGAACTTGAGGTAATATGTGAGGGCTTATTCCGAACTCATGCTTGAGATTCAGCACATGCACGAATTGGATCGTGTGTGCCAATTTGTGATCGGGCTTCCAACTTGGGCCAAGTGAAAGCTTGAGGAGAGTTGGCCCGCTTCATTATCCGAGGCCATCACGAAGTGGAGAACTTCTTGGATGTGGGGCGGAATGACAAATCCGGGTTCAAAAAGGACAACAAGTTCCTTCACAAGAAACCAAGGCATGAAGGGGAATGGAACTGGGGGCAAGGAAGCCCAACCAAGGATAAACCCAAACAATTCCAAGGCTCGGGGTTCAAACTTAAAGAGAACTTTGTGAAGAAGGGGGCTCCTTTCAAAGGGAGCCAACCCAAGGGAGATTTTGGGGTGAAACCCAAAGGAACATGCTTCAATTGCAATGAAGTGGGGCATTACTCCAAAGATTGTCCCAAGTCCAAAATGGGGAGTGGGAGTTCTAAGGTACTTGCTCTCAATGCCAATCTAATCCAACCGGAATACAATCGACTTATCTTCTTGAAAGGGAAGATTACTAAGCAGGATGTGTTATGTCTTTTGGACACAGGGGCCTCTCACAACTTCATAACCCGAGAATGCACTGAAAGGATGGAACTCCACTTTGAAGAGCTCAAGGCACCCATTGAGGTGCACTTTGCAGATGGGGTTCCCCATCCCACTACATTTCAAGCAAAGGAGGTGCCTTTTCAACTAGGAAATTGGAGAAGAAATGCAATCCATTGGGTGGAATGGATTGCATTTTGGGAATGGAGTTCAAAACCCAAAATAATGTGTTCATAGAAGGGCACAATAGGTTGGTTAGAATCCCATCTAAAAATGGGATTGTGCGGGTGAAGGCACACAAGTAGCTTTATGTGGGTGGTCCAACCATCGACTTTATGTTAGGAAAAGCTTGGGAAAGAGAATGCATGGGAGGCTTTGGCATGATGTGTGTCATACAGGTGTTGGACGAATATGAGCCCAAGGAAGCCACCAAGTTGGTGACTTCTCCCAAATGCATAAAGCAAGTTTTGGAAGAGTTCCTGGATGTGATGCCCGATGAGTTGCCCGAAGACTTGCCCCCGAAAAGACGAATTGATCATGCGATTGAAGTGATGTCGAGAGTGGCACCTCCCGCCAAGGCCCCATATAAAATGAGCCATGAAGAGTTGAAAGAGCTTAAGGTTCAACTTGAAGAACTCCTCACAAAAGGGTATATCAAACCAAGTAAATCACCATATGGGGCACCCATCCTTTTTGTTCACAAAAAGGATGGGACGTTGAGAATGTGTGTGAATTATTGAGCACTCAACAAGGCAATGGTGAAAAACCGGTATCCTTTACTTTGCATAGATGATCTATTTAATCGTCTTTCAAGAACCAAGGTTTTTGGTATAATTGATCTACGTTCGAAGTATTACCAAATTCGGATTGCGGAAGGGGACAAAGAAAAGACCATTTGTCGCACAAGGTATGGCTCATACGAGTTCTTGGTGATGCCCTTTGGGCTCACCAATGCACCCGCCACATTTTGCACTCTCATGAATGACATTTTTCGCAAATGGCTTCACAATTTTGTGGTCGTCTACATATATAACATTTTGATCTATAATAGCTCCTTGGAGGTGCATGCGGAGCACTTCCGCAAGGTGTTCCAAAGGCTAAGGGAAAACAAGTTGTATGCCAAGCTTAAGAAGTGCGAATTTGGGGTGACAGAAGTGGATTTTCTTGAACATAGGATAACTCAAGAAGGTTTGATGATGGATGATCACAAGGTCAAGGCAATCTTGGATTGGGAGCTGCCTAAGTCGGTCCCTGCCTTGAGATCCTTTTTAGGATTGGCCTCCTATTATCGTAAGTTCATCAAGAACTTTGCGGAGATAGCGGCCTTTTTGACAAACCTCTTGAAAAAGTCCGCTGTCACTTATGATTGGGAAGAAGCATGCGACGAAGCCTTTGAGACCTTGAAGGGCATTTTGGTGAAGGTGCCGGTGTTGAAGTTGCCCGACTTTGACAAAGACTTTGAGATCCATTTCGATACCTCCGACTTTATAATTAGAGGTGTCATAGTGCAAGATGGAAGACCCCTGGCCTTTGAAAGCAAGAAGTTAAGTGAGACGGAATGAAGGTGGCCAACCCACAAGAAGGAAATGTGGGTGGTCATACATTACCTCAAGACTTGGGGCCATTACATAGGCTCCAAAGATGTGGTGGTGTGGACCGACAATGTGACCTTGAAGTATTTCGCCACTCAACCGAAGTTGTCATCAAAACAAGTAAGGTGGCAAGACACATTGGCCTTGTTCAATGTGGACATACGGCACAAGTCGGGAAAGGAGAACATAGTCCCCGATGCCTTGAGCCGGAAACACCAACTTAAAGTGGTGTATGTGGAAGAGAAGAAACTTCAAAAGGAAGTTAGACTAGCAAGCCGCCGGGATGTTTTTACCAAGGAGGTAAGGCAAAGCATCCAAAATGGAGCCAAGTCCCACTTCCATTTACAAAATGGATTATTGTGGTATAAACAAAATCGACTCTATGTGCCGGAAGGGAAAATTAGGGACACACTTTTGAAGGAATGTCATGATGAACTGCTTACGGGCCAATGGTGATGCAAAACGCACCACAACATTCGTGAAGAATGTTTAACTTGTCAACAAAACCGGACCCTTGACAAGAAGCAAGCAGGGTTGTTGCAACCTTTGCCAATTCCCGAAGGGCCATGGGAAAGTGTGTCCATGGACTTCATGGTGAACTTGCCCCCATCAAAGGGGTTTGATGCCATAATGGTTGTGGTGGATTGATTTAGCAAGATGGCACACTTCATTCCCACCAAAGATGAAACCATGGCTCAAGAGACGGAGAGGTTGTTCTTCTCCCACATCTTCAAGCATCATGGCCTCCCAAAGGACATAGTCTCGGATCGAGACCCAAAGTTCACAAGTAAGTTTTGGTGGGCCTCATGGAAGTGAATGGGGTCGGAACTCAAGATGAACACTTCATTCTATCCCCAAACCAATGGACAAACCGAGAGGGTGAACTTGGTGATCCAATAATTCCTAAAGAATTATGTGGCAGCGGATCAACAAGATTGGGTGGACCACTTGGAGTTAGCCGAGTTTTATTACAACAACTCGGAACACTTTGCGATTGGGTCCACCCCATTTCAAATGGTGACCGGCAAATCACCAATTATGCCCATGACTTGGGCAGCACATGGACAACCCTTGGATGATGCAAGTGAGGAAGTGCCAATGGTCACACAACTTGATGAGGAGAGGCGGCGCCTTTGGGAGTTGGCAAAGGCCAACTTGAAAAAAACGCACAAAAGGTACAAGGATTTTGCGGACAAGTCCCAACGAGAGGTGAAGTTTCAAAAAGGAAACGAGGTGTGGTTGAACATTAAGAACTTCTGGTTGCCAGAAGGTTTAAATCATAAGTTCTTGGGCCCATATGCAGGCCCATTCAAAGTGTTGGAAAAAAAACTTTCCAACATTTATAAGTTAGAATTATTGGAAAATCTTAGAGTTCATCCCACATTTCATGTTTCCCTTTTGAAGCCGGTCTCTCGCGATGCTTCAAGGCCTAATTGAGAGCATCACTCAAGGCCCCCATCGGACTTGATTCATAATGAACCAGAGTTTGAGGTGGAGGTCGTGCTCAATTCAAGACAACTAAGAGGACGAGAGCGGGAATACCTAGTTAAGTGGAAAGGATACCATCCGATAGAGGCATCTTGGGTGAATGAATCTGACATGGAACATGCCCAAAAAGCCATAGAAGAATTCCACGCTAGATTGGCAAAGAAAAGACGTAGCGCGTGATGAAGACATCACCTTTCTTTTAGTGGGGCAAAGTGTCACATAAAATGTACTACATCAAGTTACAAGTGAAATAAAGGCTAAAGACTTCCAAAAGATTGTATCATGAAAAATTTGTATAAGGCAAATAGAATTGTCAAATGGCATGGGACAAATGGAACTATTTCGCGTAGGCCCAAATCTAAATCGGACTCCTACCTTGGGGTTGAGGAAACTTGGCCCCGAGAGAGGAGGCAAGCAAGGTGAGCTTGCGGGGACATGCACATGCCTTAAGTGCATCCCAAAGGGTTGATTGGTAGTGCGGCCAACATGGGAAGTCATGACCCCATTCACATACTTTAATCCTGTAGCTTGGGACTTAGGTTTTGGCAAAGCCCGAATGTTGCTTCTCATACCTTGATAAGCAAACCTTTTAATTAAGGCTTGGTTGTTGTGACCAAGGCGCGAGATTGGGAAAGGAGTCATGTCAAGTAGCTTAAGTCAAGAGTAGACTTGGCTTGAGTTCCTCATGAGGGGAAGAATGAAAAGTTCCTCCCAAATGAGGGGCTTCGTCAAATTAGGCTAGTTTTAGTCCTCTTTTGACAAAGCATTGGAAGAGGGTTTTCAGGAGACCCTCTTGGACTTATTAAAAAAGTGTTGGAAATTTGGGGACGCCTAAAATAGCTTGAGGCAAGGTCCAAGCCGCAAAAGTTGGCAAATGGCCAAAGATCCAAAAAGAAAACCATTGCAATTGTGTGAGAGGAAAATTCTAAGTGTTAATGAGGACATTGACCTTTTCTTCTAGTGGGGAGAGTGTTGCAACCCCACTTTGGGATAAGTGTGAGGATGAAACTCACACCCCCAAAAGTGGGAAATTGGAGTCCTCTGGGACTCCTGAAAACTTAGAGTTCAAGTCCAAGGGTCAAAACACCTCGCATTAAGGTGTTTTTTATATCAATGGAAAGTTCTTGAAGTATAGATACCCAAATGTCCTTGCATGTGCCATTTAGACATCTACAGCCCAAGTTATGGGCAAAAGAAAGGCCGGGAGTCAAATTGGTACTTTGACTCCCAACCACTAACAGTCAGGAATTGACCTCTTCCCGACGTATGCTAAAGGAGTGCAACATGGCGTTGAAAATCTTTTGACAAGAGCTACAACTCTAGTTTAGACCTCATTTCGATTCAAATTTGGGGCGAGGAGTTATGAGCGTCCAAAGTCCCGAGAGTTCAAGTGCCCGTGGCTTGTCCCAACACCTAAAGGTGTTCCCAAATGTGAACTAACCTTCTTGTGGTTGGTTTTGGATGCAGATTCGAGTGAGATAATACTTGTCCCTCTTCCTAGTCTAATCCCGAGACTTCTAACACGCCCCTTTACCCACTTTTAGTGTTGGAAGTTAGGAGCGGCCCTCAAGTCCCAACTTTCCGCAATTCAACGTACTTGGACCCTCAAGTGGGTCTAGCCAGGGACTTGGGAGTGCGTCAAGCATCTTGGGTGAATGAATCCGACATGGAACATGCCCAAGAAGCCATAGAAGAATTCCACACTAGACCGACAAAGAAGAAAAGACATAAAGTGTGATGAGGACATCACCCTTCTTTTAGTGGGGCAAGGTGTCACATAAAATGTACCACATCAAGTTGCAAGTGAAATAAAGGTTTAAGGACTTCCAAAAGATTGTATCACGATAATTATGTATAAGTGCAAATAAGGTTGCCAAGTTTGGCATGGGACAAATGGAACTTCTTATGTAAGCCCAAATCAAAATCGGACTCCTACTTTGGGGTGAGGAGAAATCTTGACCCCAAAAGAGGAGGCAAGCAAGGTGAGCTTGCGGGGACATGCACAAGCCTTAAGTGCATCCCAAAGGGTTGGTTGGTAGTGGCAGCCAACGCCGGAAGTCATGACCCCGTTCGCGTATTTTATCGTGTAGTTTGGGACTTGGGTTTTGGCAAAACCTAAATGTCACTTCTCATACCTTGATAAGCAAACCTTTTAATTAATGCTTGATTCTTGTGATCAAGGCGCAAGGTTGAAAAAGGAGTCATGTCATAGCTTAGGTCAAGAGTAGACTTGATTTGAGTCCTCGTGAAGGGAAGGTTGGAAAAATGGCTTCCCAAATGGGGGCCCCGTTAATTAGGCTAGTTTAGTCTTTTGACGAAGCAAGGGTTAAGGGTTTTCTATGAGATGCCCTTGGACTTACCAAGAAAGTGTTGGAAACTTGGGGACGCCTAATTTAGCTTGAGGCAAGGTCTAGCCGCAAAAGTCAGCATTTGATGGCCAAGGATCCAAAGAAGCAATTACAATTATGGAAGGAAAACTCTAAGTGTCAATGAGGACATTGACCTTTTCTTCTAGTGGGGGAGAGTGTCGCAACCTCATTTTGAGAGAAGTGTGAGGTCGCCACTCACACTCCTAGTCCTCCGAGACTCCTGAAAATTCAAAGCACGATTTCAGGGGTCAAAACACCTCATATTGAGGCGTTCTTTATACCGTTGGAAAGGTCTTGAAGTGTAGATATCCAAAATAGCCTCGCATGAGCCATTTGGACATTTGTAGCACAAGTTATGGTCGAAAGAAAGGCCGGGAGTCAAATTGGTAGTTTGACTCCCGACCACTAAAAGTCGGGAATCGACCCGATTCCGGTGCGTGCAGGTGAAGTGCGACACACCATTAGAAAGCTCTTGAGGAGAACTATAATTTTGGTTCAAACCTAATCCTGATTCGAGTTTGGGACAAGGAGTTATGAGCATCCAAAGTCCTAGGAGTCCAAACCAGGACAATTTCGGGACTCCACTTTGGGAGTCCTGGGAAAAAGAACCATTTGGATGCAAATGCGGCGGAGAGCTGCAAAGAATACTATATGGGGGAAGGTGGTGGCTTCCCCCGAATCCGGGCCATGGTGAGTCAAGTGAATCCAAGGTAGCCCATGGTTTGTCCCAACATCAAAAGGGTGCAGAATGAGTTCTAACCAACTTGTTGGTTGGATTTGAATGCAAGACCGTGTAATTGAGTAAGCTTGTCCCTCTTCCTAGTCTATCCCGGAGCTTTCAGCATGCCCCTCTCACCCTCTTTAATGTTGGAAGTTGGGAGCGTGCCCCGAGTCCCAGAAATTCCGCAACTTGAATGACTTAGCCCCACTTGGGGCTAACTTGGGACTTGGGAGCACGTCATGTGTAATCACTTGTGAAAAGGACAAAGATTGGGTCTTAAGATTCATAGTTAAAATGGATCCATGATTAGCATAAGATCATTGTTAATTTGAAGAACATCACATTTACATGTCTAAGGACATAAAATATAAGACCTAGATTGTACCCAAGTTTGATTAAGCCTAAATTTCTTGGGGTAACATTGGACCTTAATCACAATTATGTAGTTCTAGAAGGATTTTTCACAATTAACCATCATCCAATATTGAAAGAAAAACATCCTCAAAACATCCATAAAACCATGTCAAGGAAATTGGGATTACAACTTTGAAATCAAATATTTAGTTGTTTATGTCACCTAATTTTTCACAATTTCCACAACCCAAATGTGCACCACTTTGGTCACATACTTCAAAACATTTGTTAATTTTAAGCTAATGTTTCACCCAAATGTGTTATTCATTGTAATTAAAGGTTAAGCATTCCATACTTCTAAATTTACATAAATTATCCACTGCATGATGAGGAGGTAATGGGTGGAGTCCATTAAACACTTAAAGGAATAAAATACATTGAACTTGAAGATAGTGTTAAGGTCCACAAGATGTGAAAATAAATTTGTTTCACAAAGTTTGATTATTGGCATATAATTAACAACAAAGACATTTCAAGATTACGCCAATTTCATCAAGTTGTTCACTTCATTCAACATTGACAACAAGATTGCCAACCCATATAAGACTTAAATATCACATAAGAGTTCAAAGTTCACATTGGCCAAACTATTGGTAATTTGGTAGTGGAATCTAGAACCATCTTTATCACTAGAATGTGGTATTCATTCATCACCCTCAAATTGTAGGTTCAATTGAAATCCACCTTGTTTTGACATTCTTCAATAGCTTATTATTATAAGTTTCCATGATCTCAACAAGTTTGGAAAGTTCCAAGTGCCTCTTGGGCTTTGATTGAAATAGGCATGTAAAGTTTGAAGCAAGTTCCAACCTACAAACCATGTTTAACTTAAATAAAACTTGCAAGACATGATCAATTTGATGGGCCATTCAATGGATACCTTCCATGTGAACAACATGATTCAATTGAATCTACACCAAAATTCTAGTCTTGGCATCAAAAAAAACATTCACATTCTGAACTCCATAACAAATGGGCTTAGAGGATAATAATTCATCTATTAGGGCATTGATAATCAACAAGGCTTGAAAGATTATTTTAATCAAAATTCCAACATGAATTCCTTTGGTTGCCTTTTCAAGGAACACCATAATAGGAATTTAAAACCATTCTCGGATGACATGTACATGCAAGGACAACTGGCTCTAATTATCAACATTTGTAGTTTTATCACAAGAGATGAAAATTTAATTTGCTATTTTCACAACTTCTATAGAGGCCATTTTGACAATCCTATGTATTATTTCAACTATGGACTAGCTAGTTTTGTCACACCAATGTTTTTATAGATAGTTCTTGACTTGAAAGAAGTGTAGTACGAGCCTTTCATGCTTTCATATTCAATCATGGGATGGCCCTAACATAGTAGGTGGAAAAATGTGTCAAAAAAACAACTTTCTTCAATCCCTCATGTCTGACTTGAAAGCTTGGATATGTTGGACCTTCAAAACTTCAACATGTCCAACATGTCCAAGCCTTGTGCATCACCATGTCCAACACATTTTCCCCACTTGTAGAGACATGTAACAATTCATAATTCATAGCACTTTGTTGACAATCCTTATCCTAGTAGAAAATATCTTTAGGAACATTGGGCATGGGGTTCAATAGTTTTTTTCCTACCATCACATTTGCAAAAAAAATAAAATTTAGGTATAATTTTTTTTTCCTTACCCATATCCTTTCACAAATCTTGCACCAAACATGGGTGACAAACCCATCTTCATTCAATACACTCTCTACCCATCACAATTTTGCAACTCATGCATCTTGAAACTTCACATTCAATCCATAAGCTTTTTTTTTCTTACACTCAAACTTGATTTCTTCTAAAGATTTTACAAGTTCAACTCCAAAGATTAAATAAACTTGGGATGGACCTTCGTGATGATCAACTATTGATTTCTCTTTATCCTTAAAAGACTTCATAACACCGTGATTGTTACTTTTAACAACATTGCCAACCTTAGTATTATGTTGATAAAAACAAGCAACATAACTTGAAGTTGTTAAAGGGTTTAAGAGGAGCAATGTCATGCAACTTGAAACTCATAGATAACATAACAAACCCAGAAAAGAAATTATTGACTCAAGAGCCAAAAGGTAAGAGTTTAGAACATACATGAATTCTAGGTCGAAACTTGAAAAATGATGCAACTTGTGATTTATAGAATGTGCATAAACACTTGCATATTGTAATTGAATTGACTTGTAAAGATCACCGATCATTTAGCCAAGCATGACGCACACATGTGAACATTACAACAAATTCTATCATTTTCATTGTTTTTTTTACTAAAAATTTAATGAAAAACAAACATTAAAGAATTTTTGGTTTAGTCATTCATTTAAACTAAAAATTTGTTAACAATTTAATCATTATTATCAATGTGTGATTGATCATGATTGAAATTTTTCATGTTTGTTTTGATTGAAATATGGCATGTCCATTTGGTTAGATAATGTTAGTTTACATGGTAATATTTTTTATAATTAAGAATATATACATATATATAATTCTGAAATTTCCCAATTTTGAAAATTTTAAAATTTTAAATCACAAAAACTATTCATCATTCCAAACTAAGAAGCTTGGGGAGGTCACTTCCATTTTATTCCAAATGATGTGCAAACTTTTTGTAGTGACTTCCTTGAGCTAGAAAGCAAACCAAAAATTAAAAAAAATCCTCTAGGAAGGATTGTGGACATGTGACCACCTTACAACTCATTGTTAAATTTTTAATTCCTTGCCAAATCAACATGATTAACTTCTAATCACACTTATAACATGACTACTTTTAGTCACAATGATAAGATGTCACAAGTGAATTTTGAACCTTCACCTTCATGGTCATAAAGCAAGTTCTTAACCATTAAACCATCATTTGAAGTGATGAAAAATCTTATAATTACATACATATAAACACATCTTTGTTTTGAACTTCAAGCATTAAAATGTTGTAATGAAGTCTTTCATGTGTAGATAGCTAGGTAGTAGGTCATGGTGGCTAGTAGGTAAATAGTAGGTGTTTACTTACCTACCTTCATGTCATTATTTAATTAAATTATTTAATTTTCTGAATTACATTGGATTTTGTAATGCATTTAATAACATGTTGTATTTAAGACCTTATAATAATTTTAATATTCATTTAAAAATTCAGACATGATGTTTTGAATTTCAGTTTGGGTTATAAACTCAAAAATAATGGTTTAAATTGCAAATGATTCAGTTTCATCACTTAATTTAATTCTATCATTTGTTAATTGATCATTTGATTGATTAATACTTAAATTTCATAATTTAAAAAAAATACACATGAAATTTTATAATGAATTTCACATATATATAATTTCAAATTTAAAGACATGACATTGATTTTTAAAAATTGTTTTATTATTTCCAATGTAATTTTTTAATCACAATGGTGTGAACATATAGTTTCATTTAACATGTGAAGTACATAATTATTACAATTTGATTATTAAATTTAATGGGTTATTAATTCTCAAGCCTTTTGATTTTCTTTAGAAAGAGTTTTTGAATATTCTCAAACGTCCTTCATTTCCTTGACAAAATTTTCTATTAGATTTTCAGTCCCTTTCATTTTATTAAAGAGATTTTTAAAAAAAAGATTCCCAAGCCTCCATTTTGCTATGAAGTTGTGAGTAAAAACTCTAGCTTGTTTTCGTACCAACATTTTCTATTAAATTTTCAAGGGACAAACAAGAGGGGAAGGACTTAGACAGTGATAAAAAAAAGGGGGGAATCCCCTGTTTTGTGAAATAGCTTGCATTTTGTAGTAGGATAGGCTAATCTATCACTGAGCTTAGTTTCATGCTTCATGAAGCATGATGAAAAACAACATGATTTGTGTAGTAAGAAGATAAACCAGAACCATAATGTTGTGAATGAGAAGCTCCAAGCCCTTACATCCAATTTTCTCATACATCATTTCCAGTGCACTTCAAAGTTTTGAACTGGAAAGGATGGTTAAGTTCCAGGAAATGTGGTGATTCTGGGAGACGAAAAAGAGTTACTCGAAAGATGATGATGATGAAGAACCAAAAGGCCGTACACCAGAAGTACACTCCGTGCACCAGCACGCACGTGCACATGCATATGCACCAAACACACATGGTGGGAAAGGAAAAAAGGTTGTACACACTGTGCACCAGCACACACATGCACACATATATGCACCAAACACACGTGTTTCAAAAAAAGGTTGTGAAAGAGTTTTTTTTTGGGTGAATGATTGAACCCCGATTTGCTGTAGACTTTAAATAAACCAAACAAGAAGAAGAAAAAATGTGTGATGTTTGCACTGCAAGAAGCACTTGAACAACAAATAGAGACCAAAACTGAAGAAAACCATTGTTAGTAAAT
>Ga0116227_10014007_pt1 | contig 12387 bp, 11 predicted proteins | sample S1TSphgellanicum_FD_89693 | JGI IMG/M metagenome (GOLD analysis project Ga0116227, IMG submission 89693) | Host-associated microbial communities from peat moss isolated from Minnesota, USA - S1T2_Fb - Sphagnum magellanicum MG | ecosystem: Host-associated > Plants > Peat moss > Unclassified... | reverse complement strand
GATACTGCGGTAAGTACCTTCGTCACATTTTCTCCTTATCTCGCAACCAACAACCAGCAAACATGGGTAGATGTATGGGGCAACACAGGCAATACATTCTGCTTTACCGTAAAACTATACAATGTAGATACCGCTATCGATTCTACGGTACAGATATGCTTGTCTGATACCACACGTTCATTTACACTGAAAGGGTCTAATGGTGATACCTGTTTTGTGAACGCATCAATGACCGATATAGAATACAATGGCAAGCCACACGCTTTGCTGCACTTTTATAGTCGCGTTACGGACAATATATGCCTGACCACAACATCTAAAAGTGCGGTAATAAATATGTGGGAAGGCTACGTGCTACCTCCCGAAGGCTACTACGGCTACCTGAAGCAGCTGAGATACCCGTGGGCGGTATCCGGCGATGCGAACATGACAGTGTCTGACATCGGCTGCACCCGTTCTGCTATCACTGTTGCTGCATATACATCCAAGACCAATTTCAGGAATAGCGCTAACATATTGCGATCCTATTCCGGAGCAATACACGGTAAAATAGCCTACTTCTCCAGTTTTGGCCCTACAGTGGATGGGCGTGTGAAACCTGATATTGCTGCTCCGGGTTTTGCTTTGGCCTCAGCGGTCAGTTCATACGATACCAGCTATAATACAGGTAAACCTAATTATGCAGATATTGTTCACTCCTATACCGCCAATGGCAGAACGTATAACTACGCTATGCTGGCAGGCACCTCTATGGCATCACCTTGCGTGGCGGGTATAGTGGCTATGATGTTGCAAATGAATCCGTTGATGAACCCCGATAGCGTGAAGGCGATATTGGCCAGGACGGCCATCACGGATACGTATACAGGCACTTTACCTGCGGCAGGTAATACTACCTGGGGGCATGGCAAGGTGAACGCCTACAAAGCCCTTCTATATCTGGCAACCAAACTCAGCGTGGAGAACACGCTGAATGCAGACCCACTGGAATGTATATTGTATCCTAACCCCAATAAAGGTGGTTTTACCATAACCTACAAAAGCAGCACACAAGAGCCGCTTATGGTAACCATGTACGATATCAGGGGAAGGCTGGTAAATACGCAGACCTGGCAGGTAAGCACTGGCAACAACACTCATCAGTTCAACCTGGGTCAACAGACCAAAGGAATGTACTTCATTAAGCTTTCAGGAATGAATGGGTACAATGTAATGAAGATGATGGTGGAGTAGGGTACGATTGTTGTTCGTTGTTGACGAAAAGCGAACCTGAAAGTATTTATCTTAGGGCAATGAAAAGAATACTACTCTTAATAATAGTTATTCAAAACACATGCCTTGCTCAGGAGCGGTTGATACAATATGTGAACCCGCTCATTGGGACCGATAAAATGGGCCACACATTTCCTGGTGCTACTGTTCCTTTTGGTGCTGTGCAATTAAGCCCTGATACAGATACGCTATCTTATGAAGTGGACGGCAAGTACAACAAGAACGTCTACAAATATTGTGCAGGCTACCAGTATGCCGATAAAACAATTGTAGGGTTCAGTCATACTCATTTTAGTGGCACCGGGCATTCAGATCTGGGCGATCTGCTGATAATGCCTACAGTGGGCAAATTGCAGCTGAATCCCGGCACTGTGAACGATCCTGTAAGTGGCTACAGGTCGGGCTACACACATGCCAATGAAGTAGCAGAGGCTGACTACTATAAAGTGAAGCTGGACAAGTATAATATAATTGCCGAGCTTACCACCACCACTCGCGTAGGTGTGCACCAATACACATTCCCAAAGTCGGACAGCGCACATATCATTCTGGACCTTATGGCTGGTATCTACAACTATCCGGATAAGAACGTCTGGGCCTTTGTGCGAATAGAGAATGATACACTTGTTACCGGCTACCGGCAAACCAATGGATGGGCGCGTACACGCACGGTTTATTTTGCTATGGTGTTCTCCAGGCCGATCCGTGAATATGGTTTTCAGAACAATACCAAGAAGGAAGTGTACCGCGGCTTCTGGGGTAAATTCGATCAGTCAAAGAACTTCCCTGAAATGGCTGGTACACAGATAAGGGCCTACTTCAACTTCAAAACAGAAGAGGGAGAAAAGGTAAAGGTCAAGGTAGCACTGTCGCCGGTAAGCACAGCGAATGCACTGGAAAACCTGAGGGCCGAAGCGCCGGATTGGGACTTTGAACAGATAAAAAATGCAGGGCAGACTGCATGGGAAAAAGAGCTGCATAAAGTAGAGATACAAGGGGATGTAGCACTAAAGCAAAACTTCTATACTTCTATGTACCACGCTTTCATTAACCCTACTGTGTACATGGATGTAAATGGTGAATACAAGGGCTTAGATCAGAATATTCATAAGGCAGATGGGTTTACAAATTATACTACGTTCTCTCTTTGGGATACACACAGAGCACTGCACCCCCTGTTCAATATATTACAGCCCCGGCACAATGCAGATATGATCAGTTCTATGCTGGCACACTATGACCAGAGCGCGCACCACATGCTGCCAGTATGGTCAAACTCTGCAAACGAGAACTGGTGCATGATAGGCTACCATGCTGTGTCTGTAATAGCCGATGCGGTTGTAAAAGGCAACGCGCCTTTTGATGCTAACAGAGCACTGGATGCCTGTATAGCAACAGCCACACATCAGAGCTACGGCGGCCTGGGCGAGTACATGCAAGTAGGCTACGTGCCTGAAGACAAGAGCAATGCATCTGTATCCAAGACGCTGGAATATGCGTATGATGACTGGTGTATAGCCCAGATGGCTAAAAAGCTGAATCGCATGGATGTGTACGAGACCTATATGAAACGTGCGCAAAGCTTCAGGAATGTATATGATGCATCGGTTGGTTTTATGCGGCCACGTATGAGCGATGGTAATTTCAAAAAAAACTTTGATGTATTGAACACCGACGAAGCAGGTTTTGTAGAAGGCAACAGCTGGAACTACAGTCTCTATGTACCGCATGATCCCATTGCACTGATCAAAATAATGGGCGGTGAAAAACGTTTTGTGGCGCACCTCGATTCTCTGTTTACCATGCAGTTACCCGATAAGTATTTTGAAGCCACAGAGGATATAACCCGTGATGGTATCATAGGTAACTACGTACATGGCAACGAGCCATCTCATCACATCGCGTATCTCTACAACTGGACCGAGCAATATTGGAAGACACAAGAGCGTGTGCGCATGATATTGAAGAAGATGTACCTGCCTACACCTGCAGGGCTCAGTGGTAATGATGACTGTGGGCAAATGAGCGCCTGGTATATATTTAGTACATTGGGTTTCTATCCTGTGGCCCCTGGGTCAGACAGGTATGACTTGGGCAGCCCCGCAGTGAATGACGCTATCATAAATATGGATAACGGTAAGGTATTGCATATAGAAGTAAAGGGCCAGGGCGATAAAAATGTCTATGTAAAAAAGGTCTTGCTGAATGGCGTTTTAATAGACCGCAGGTACATTACCCACGATGAAATAATGAATGGTGGTACTCTTACTTACTACATGTCTTCAAAGCATAATTAATACTGTAATTACGATACGTTTATCAAGGGATGACCGGCACGCTGTTGAGTAAGGTAGCCAAACGATGTGAGGTCATATCCCTGATCTTTCATGAGTTGTTCAAATTCTTGTGTACATTCTTCTGCTATAGCTACCAACAGGCCACCACTGGTTTGCGGGTCAGCGAGGATATATTTCTGTTCATTGCCCAGCGGACTTACTTTATGCCCGTAGCTGTTCCAGTTGCGTTGTGTGCCACCGGGGTAGCATTTCTGTTCCAGGTAGTAGGGTAGGGAAGGTATCACAGGTACTTTGTCAAACTGAATGACAGCAGCTAAACCACTGCCTTCACACATTTCAGAGAGGTGGCCCAGCAAGCCAAAACCGGTAACATCGGTCATTGCTTTTACGTACTCTAACTGCCCGAAGGTTTCGCCCAGCTTGTTGAGCGTTGTCATGCTTTTTAGGGCTATGGTAGCATCTTCGGGGCGCAATATATCGCGCTTCTGTGCAGTAGACAAAATACCTACGCCAAGTGCCTTAGTAAGATATAATTTACAGCCTGCTTTGGCTGTTGAGTTTTGTTTCAGGTTGGGTATGTTCACCATCCCATTCACTGCTAAACCGAAGATAGGTTCCGGACAATCTATACTATGGCCACCCGCAAGAGTGATGCCAGCTTCTGCACAAATGGCCCTGGAACCTTCCAGTACTTTCTGTGCCACTTCTGGCGGTAGTTTATCAATAGGCCAGCCCAATATTGCTATTGCTAATACCGGCTTCCCTCCCATCGCATAAACATCGCTAATGGCGTTCGCAGATGCAATGCGTCCGAAGTCATAAGCATCATCAACGATGGGCATAAAGAAGTCGGTGGTAGATATGAGTGCAGTGCCATTGCCCAGATCCAGCACAGCAGCATCATCTCTTTTATCATTGCCTACCAGCAGCCGTGGGTCGCCTTGCATAGTGATAGGACTGTGCAATATTTTATCAAGTATGGCCGGGCTTATTTTGCAGCCACAACCGGCACCGTGAGAGTATTGTGTCAACTTAACTGTTGGGTTATCCATCTTATAAAGTTAGGTATGTATGGGAACTGGTATTGTGTTTGTAAAGGCTAAGATCTCTTGGGCATCTGTTATTGCATCTGTACCTGGTATATCTAGGGTAAATATTTTGCTTGCACTACGCTTGATGAGGCCTGTACTATAAGCTTTATCGTAGTAGACCAATACGAGTCGTACAAAATCGTTCATTCTGTTTTCCCTGATCGCCGTTACTGCGTGTTTTGTCCGTTCTGTACCCAGGCGTTTATATATGCGTTCAGTACATGCTACCAGGAAATCTTTGTCTAGAGATCCATATTCTTTGGCCAAAACATTTACGCGCTGTTCCAGTTCTACTTGTTTATTGATCAATACAGCATCATTCATTTGTTGCCAGAATGGCTTAGGTATGGAGCATCTTCCTATGGTAATGCTTTCATCTTCTATCCATATCCTATCTTGTATATCCATTTTGCTCAATTGGAGCGCCATGTTATTCTCAAACTGCTCCTGTGTAGGTTGCACCATGTTGTTCATAGTGCCGTAGCTGGAGCCTTGGTGCTGTGCCAGGTCTTCCAGGTCTATTGTTTGCTCACCAGTTATCTTTAGTTGCTGCAGTATTTTGGTTTTTCCAGATCCCGTCATACCGCCCAATATCAAAAGTTGGTAAGGGCTTTCGAACTGTTGCTGTGCCCATCGGCGATAGCTTTTGTAGCCACCCTTTATTACCTGCACTTCAAAGCCATATAGGTCTAGCGCCCAGGCCATAGCGCCACTGCGCATACCGCCCCGCCAGCAATGAATAATTACTTTTTTGTTGGGCGCAATTTCCAGTGCCTGCCTGATGAACCCGGACCACTTGGGCCCTGCAAGGTCGAACCCTAACAAGATAGCCTGCTCCCGCCCTAATTGTTTATAGGTGGTGCCTACCTGCACCCGTTCTTCGTTGCTGAATATAGGTAGGTTATAAGCGCCGGGGATACGTCCATGCGCATACTCTGCGGGTGTGCGGACATCTATTAAGGCAACAGATCCGTCTAGCTTTAATAGCTCGTGTATGTTTATTGCCAGGATCATTTATAAATGTACGGTAGTTAGAGCTAAAGCTCTTCTTTGTATCCTGCCGACTCGAAAGGTACGTTAAAGCTCAAAGTAAAATTTTCCTGACACGGAAAATTCGATCTTTATATTTTGTAATTTTAAGTAACATCTTTTTTTAAGGCAAAAATATAGGCATAATGAACTGTGTGCTAAGAAATTGTGTGTGTGCGCTTATTATGGTCATTGCCGGTGCATTTTCTGCTACAGGCAAGGATAATGGTCGTGCTGAAGAAGCAAACGCAAAAGAGCAGTTCCAGTGGCAGGAACATACCCGCCTGTCGTGGGATGATTTTAAAGGAGTGGTGAATGCGCCCCATGAGGAGAGTGCGGCTGCCACATATTGCAGTATCGGCTTTAAAACCAACATACCCGCACCTGGTGCCAAGCCCGAGATACAAGTTTATAACGCATTTTATATAAACAGGTCTTGGGTGAAGAGTGACGCCAAGATCCAGTCTATACTCGATCATGAGCAAGGGCACTTTGACCTTTGCGAAATATATACCCGCAAGCTCAAAAGTCGGGTAGCTAATTTCGATTTGAATACTCCCGGTGCCAAGCAAGCTTTAATGGACATTTATGCCCAGGTAAGTAACGAGTATGAGACCCGCCAGCAGGCTTACGAACAAGAGACCACTCACGGCACAGACTTGGACGCACAAAAGAAGTGGCAGGACACGATAGCGAATGAACTGATGTAGTTTGTTTGAATTAGTACTTTAATGATATTACTGGCTTAATATCATTTTCATCCCCATTTTTCTCCAAAATAGTTTGTCGATTTGGACATATCTCCAATCGATCGTAATATTGCAATTATAGGATAGAGAAATGGGCGCAACGAAGACAGATTTATTTAGTAAAAAGCAGAATGACCTTGCCAATATGGCTAAGGCCATAGGGCACCCAGCGCGTATTGCTATACTGCAGCAGCTTATAAAGACCAATGCCTGCATTTGTGGCGACCTGGTAGAAGAATTGGGATTGGCGCAGCCCACTATATCACAGCATCTGAAAGAGTTAAAAAATGCAGGTATTATTCAAGGTACGGTGGAAGGCACAAGCGTTTGCTATTGCATCAATCCTAAAGTTTGGAATGAATTCAGGCAGGTTCTAGGCGGTTTCTTTGTAGACATTGCTCCCGATACAAAGTGTTGCTAACTATTTTTTTGCTTGATTTGATCGTTTTATTGCAATAAACAAATTGAATCGAATCATTTATCCATAAAGTACTTTTCAAATGAAGACATCTGAACTGAAAAAAACGCTGGCCGAAGTATCGGCGATCAATTTTAAACTGCCGGATAATACATATTTGCCAGTTCACTTCCATGTCACGGAAGTAGGTTTAGTGACCAGGCATTTTATTGATTGTGGCGGTACAGAACGTAAAGAAACGGTCGCCAATTTCCAGCTCTGGGAGGCTGGGGACTATGACCACCGATTAGCACCGCAAAAATTCCTGCACATTCTAGATCTCTCGCAAAAGATCTTGGGCACCGGGGATCTGAATATTGAAGTGGAATATCAGCAAGGTACAATTGGCAAATTTGGCCTTGAATTTGACGGTCAGGACTTCCTCTTGACAAATAAACAAACCGCTTGCCTTGCCCAGGATGCTTGTGGCATACCCGCTAAAAAGAAAGTTTCATTATCTGAATTAACGGTGCGATCTGCTTGCTGCACTCCTGGCAGTGGCTGTTGCTAAACATGAGAAACTATATAGCGGAATTGATCGGCACTTTTGCCTTGGTATTTTGTGGCACCGGTGCAATGGTGATAGACCAACAGTCGGGCGGAAGCGTTACCCACGTTGGTATTGCCATTACATTTGGCCTGATTGTCATGAGTATGATCTATAGTCTGGGCAATATATCAGGGGCACATTTAAACCCTGCGGTTAGTATTGCTTTTACTATAGCCAAACGCTTTCCACTAAAACAACTACCAGGCTATATTGCAAGCCAGTTAGCAGGTGCGTTGCTGGCAAGCCTGACCCTGAAATTCCTGTTTCCTGCTAATGAATTTCTTGGAGCAACTATGCCAGCCGGAACGGAAATGCAGTCGTTCATCCTTGAGTTGATACTGACATTTTTTTTAATGTTGGTGATCGTCAACGTGGCAAACGGCAGCAAGGAGCAAGGTATGTTTGCCGGGTTGGCAATAGGGGCTGTTGTGGCTTTGGAAGCCATGTTCGCTGGGCCTGTTTGCGGTGCTTCTATGAATCCTGCCCGTTCTATCGCCCCAGCTATAGCATCGGGCCACTTGGAACACCTTTGGATCTACATCGTTGCGCCAGTTGCTGGCGCGGCATTGGCAATACCAACTTGGAAATATTTAACTGCAAACATTAAAACCTAACGCATGAAAATTGCTTTATTCAGTGATATACACGCCAATCTTCCAGCTCTGGAAGCATGTCTGGCAGATATTGAAAAAAATAGGCCGGATGCCATTTATTGTCTCGGCGATCTTGTGGGCTATAATATCTGGCCCAACGAGGTCATCAACGAGATCAGGAAGCGTGGCATCCCTACCATAGCGGGTAACTATGATCATGGCATAGGCAGAACCAGTGATGAATGCGGCTGTGCGTATAAGACCGATGAGGAGAAGGCTATGGGTAAAGTGTCCATCTCTTATACCAACGAGATTGTCAGACCCGAAGAACGTGCCTATCTGCGGACGCTTCCGGCACATATCCGTGTCGAGTTTCAGCTTAACGAGGATAAACTCAATCTGATGCTGGTACATGGCAGCCCGCGCAAGATCAATGAATATTTGTTCGAAGACCGCGAAGAAAAAAGCCTGTTACGCATCATGGAGCAGGCCGATGCCGATATAATGTGCTTTGGGCACACCCATAAGCCATATCACCGCATCCTGCCGTCAGAAGCGACAGACAATACTCATTACCGCCACGCTATCAATATTGGGTCTGTAGGCAAGCCAAAAGACGGCAACCCACAAGGTTGCTATGTACTGCTGAGCATTAATGACAACAGCAACATTCACGATAGGTCAACGGTTCAGGTCGAGTTCGTACGCTTTGATTATGATGTGGAGAAGGCTGCCCAGGCTGTTGAGAATAGCCCACTGCCTAACCAATATGCTGACATGTTGCGCAAAGCATTTTAGTGTATGCTACGCTCTACCCTAATATTGTTACTATGAACGGATTACGTTAGCGTAATGATTGGGGCTTCCTTCATTTGTGAATATCCCGCGGCAGCTCAGTTGGTTAGAGCATCAAATTGTTATATCGACAACAACCGATCAACAGGTGATAAACATACCGACACAAAGCGACTTGAGCCAGTTAGTGTGAGGTTCAGTGCGGCTAAGACTTACAACTCTTTATTCATGAACCTGTTAAGGTGCTCTTTTTTGGACTTAAACCAGACCCTCTTTTTAATCAGTGCCAGTTAGCTTTACCAGCTTGACGGTATTCACCTGAGTACCCCTGCGAAGAGTAAAGAAATAGCTGCCATTTGCATAGCCATCCAGATCGAGCCTTGTGGTTGGCGATACTAAGGATTGGCTTTTAAGTACTCTTCCAGATACATCGGTAACCATGATGCTGCAACTTAACCTCAAAGAGGCAGGTTCCAGGTCTATATTTACCCAGGTAGTCAGTGGATTGGGATAGATACGAAACTCGCTCGAAATATGCAGACTATCTATGGGCTGTATACCCGTGGTGTGCACAGGACTATCAACAGGTGCCGTTTTCGGGGCAGGGCATACCTTTTGCCGGTCAATTCTGTAGCCATTATCATCATACGAAAAAACAATACCGCAATCCACCTGACCTTTTGCAACAAAAGAACATCCCCAAGTTAACAGGATTGAAATGAACAACATTTTCATAATTTTTACTTTTTACTTTTATTATAAATTAATTTTTATTAAAGTGCTTTATTCTACTCATAACCAGGGTATACAAATTTATATTTGCCTGTTTTCATCCTATCAACAACGTCGTATGGATTTACTACCACTCCTATTTCCGCTTTCCTATTTTCACCCTCCAACTTTCCAACTCTTGTATAATCTTCATCATTGATCCGCCATACATACCATTTATGCGATATTGCTATCAGTTCACCTATTTTGCCTCCTGCATCGTTAGTATTTCTAAACAATATATGCTTCAATTCTCCGACTTCAGGAGTACTGCCAATTTTCGCCCAAAGATTCATTTTAACACCCCATTTTGTAACGCAATGTGCATAAAACGCCACTTCGCCATTTACTATTTCTGACAGTACGGGCTTGTCACTAATAAAATACTCTTTTTTAAATGCCCTGATCACATCACTATTCAACTGTGCCAGATCGTACGCGATCAATTGAAAATACTTTACATGCTCATCGTCTATTTTGACCGAAAAAACATCTCCTATTTTTGTATATACCCTTGCCATGGTTTTAGGATTTATAAGTACTGAGTACACTTATTCATAGCCAGGGTATACGAATTCATACTTACCTGTTTTCATCCTATCAACAACGTCGTATGGATTTACAACAACCCCTATTTCCGCCTTCCTATTTTCCCCTTCCAACTTTCCTACCCTTGTATAATCTTCATCATTGATCCTCCATACATACCAATTATACGATATATTTATTGGTTGTTCACCAATCTTTGAGCCGTAATCATTTGTATCTCGAAATAAAATTTGCTTTAATGGCCCAACATCAGCAAAATTACCAACCTTTTTCCAGCAGTTCATTTTGACTCCCAATTTTACAAAGCAGTGTGCGTAAAATTCGACCTCACCATTTACAATTTCTGATAAAACCGGATCATGATCGATAGGGTATTTTTGCGTAAACGCCCTAATTACTGCACTATTCAACATGAGGCGATCGACTGCTATTAATTGAAAGTATTTTATATATTCACAATCTACTGTCACAGAAAATATGTCTCCTATTTTTGTATGTACTCTTGTCATATATGCAAATTTATTTAATTCCGTATCCATCCCAATATTGAGGTGCTATCGAATTGATTTTATTTAAGAGTTGTCCTCCATCAGATTCTAAACCATATTTAATAATAGTAGTTTGCTCCCATATTCTAGCGTCTATTTTTGAAAGATTTGTTGCCCCTTCGACTGGACGATATCGTAATAATTCTTTGCCATTCCCACTTCTAATGTGTTCGGCTTCTCTTATTTCAAGTTCTCTTGATGTTATACCTACATATCGTACCATACCATCCTTATCAATTCCCTGATAAACTATGTATGATCTTGTTGAGGTTACTGTTACACCATTTGCGGTGTAGGTGGTCATACTTGTACCTGAGCTGATTTTTATTATTCCCCCGTTCGGCGTCACCTGGTTCGCAATACCCACATTGCCTGCAGCACCAGATGCTGCACCTGTCTCACCGGCTGCCGCGCTGGCTGAAGGGTTGGGGGTGCTTGATATTATCTCCGCATATCCGCCATCTACAGTAGGCTCCTGAAGGGGCTTCATTCCCATCGTAGGCATAGGTGCCTCACCCGGCATGGATATGACTGTTATGGCCGAACTTATTACCCCGCTGACTATAGCTCCCTCCATAGCGCTTTTGATCACTTGCACCCCGTCAATTTTTTGTGCCGGTGTAAATGCCTGGTCTACAACACTATTGCCAGCGCCCAGTACAGCGCCTGCTGCCAAGGGGCCGCCATAATAGCCCGCTACAAACGATGCTGCGCCTACTCCAAAATAAGAAATGCCTTGTTCCCAGGAACCGATGGCACCGCCATGTGATACAACATTGAACAAACCGCCAAATATGGCCATTACTGCATCATCCCATACGAAGACCTCACCGCTTGGGTCGGAATATTTAAGCGGGTTATTGGAGCAATAGGTGTAACGATTGAAGCTTTGAGTATTATCCGACCCCTGTACATTATCATCGGGGCTGAATACACGGCCAATGAGAGGATCGTACAAACGTCCATTCATATTAATGATGCCAAATTGCGGTATAATTTCATGTGCGGTATACCCCCTATCCCAGCCATCACTTGTGGCAGTTGGTGGCAGGTAGGCCCATGTTTGTGGGTTACGTACCCTTCCCCAGGCATCGTAACTGCTTTCTTTAACTATATTGCCATTATCATCAATGATTTCTATAATGCTGGCCAGGTGATCTGTAAGTACGTAATACCTTTTATCTACATTGTTGTTGGTTTCCAGGATGGCAACAATGTGCCCGTTTGCCCCGGTCACATAGCAAAGGTCACGCACAGCCCCGGTATTGGCATCTATCTCCCGCTCAAAGCCTGGCATATAGTACTTTGTTTTTTGTAAAATACCGTTCTGCGAAAGCGCCATGCTGCTGCGGCTGCCATCGGCCCAGTAGGTAAATTGTGCACCGTTTGCGCCTTCTGCAATAGTTGCTACCTTATTAAATGGGGTATATGTTATTGTTTGCTCGTCATCAGGCACCGTGGTATACGGATGAAGTTCGTGCACCCTGTTGGCCTGGTCGTAAGAGAAGGTTCCAACATCAGACTTTTGGGTAATATTACCATTGCCGGTGTAGTCGATTTCCAGAGGGGTTAACATAGCCGGATTAGGCCCTGTGATCTGCCCTTGTACATTGGTAAGGCGGTCCAGGTTGTCATAAGTAAAGTCTTCCTGCAGGTTATAGCCCACATCTTTACGCCGCAATAAAT
>Ga0116227_10014005_pt1 | contig 12389 bp, 10 predicted proteins | sample S1TSphgellanicum_FD_89693 | JGI IMG/M metagenome (GOLD analysis project Ga0116227, IMG submission 89693) | Host-associated microbial communities from peat moss isolated from Minnesota, USA - S1T2_Fb - Sphagnum magellanicum MG | ecosystem: Host-associated > Plants > Peat moss > Unclassified... | reverse complement strand
TGATGATCGCGGCGCAAATTCGCAACCGCGATGGCGGGACATCCGGATCGTGACCGGGCAATCGCGGCCGGGGTTTCCCTGGGGCTTGACCCTGGCGGCTCTCGTCGCCTGCCTCTCCTTGATAGGCTTGGGCGCGTGGCAGTTGAAGCGCCTCGCCTGGAAGCAGGCCCTGCTCGCCGAGATCGCGAGCCTGAATCACGCCCCGGCCCGGCCCATCGCCACGGTGTTGTCCGGATCCGGACCCGTGGCTTTCCAGCGGGTCCAGGCTGTCTGCGAACCACTCGCGGCCGGCGCCACGACAGCCTATCGCTATGCCGTGGCCGAGGGGCGCATTGCCTGGCGCCTTCTCACCCCTTGCAAGATCTCAGGGTCGCGTTTTGATGGCATTCTCCTGGATCGCGGCCTGGTGACGCGCCTGACCGGAGAAACCGCGCCCATGGCGGCGATCTACCCAGCGCCGGTCGAGGTTGTGGGCGTCCTACGCGCGCCGGGCCCGAGCCCCTGGCTTGGCCCAGCCATGATGGATGGCGGCCCTGGCTTCAAAGCCATGCGCGTGGCGGACGCGCCCTCGATCCTCGCGCTTGCGAAGCTTGCCGGACTCTCCCGGCCTGCGCCCGATATCCTTGCGGTGGAATCGGAGCGCCCAGCCCCCGCGGGTCTGGCGCCCGCGGCCATTCCGGCGGATATCCCCAATAACCACCTCGTTTACGCCCTCACCTGGTTTGCCCTGGCCGGAATCCTCGCCTGGTTTTATGTCGCGATGCTGATCACCCGTTACCGGCAATGATGTTCTTATCCACACGCGGAGCCTCCCCGCGCGTCGGGTTCATCGAGGCCTTGTTGGCGGGCCTGGCGCCCGACGGGGGGCTTTATAGCCCCGATGTCTGGCCCCAACTCACGCGAGACGATATCGCGGGCTTCGCCGGCCGGCCCTATGCCGAAGTCGCCGCCGCGATCCTGGGTCTCTTCGCAAAGGACGAGATTTCCCCGGGCGATCTCCTCGCCGCCTGCCAGGGCGCCTATGCGACCTTTCATCATCCCGCTGTCACTCCGCTGCGCCAGCTCGCCCCGGGCGAGCATCTGCTGGAGCTGTTTCACGGGCCGAGTCTCGCCTTCAAGGACGTGGCCATGCAGATCCTGGCTCGCCTCTATGAGCATGTGCTGAAAGACAGCGGCCAAACCTTGACAGTGGTCTGCGCCACATCGGGCGACACCGGCGGCGCGGCGGTGGAGGCCTTTGCCGGACGCGAGAATATTCGCCTCATCGTGATGTTTCCCGAGGGCCGGATCTCCGAGGTCCAACGCCGCTTCATGACCACGCGTCATGAGGGGAATGTCCGCGCCTTGGCGGTGGCGGGCGATTTCGATGATTGCCAGGCGATCCTCAAGTCCCTCTTTCGTGACACGGCCTTCGCCGGCGAAGTCAGGCTGACAGCGGTCAACTCGATCAACTTTGTCCGTATCGCCGCCCAGAGCGTCTATTATTTCGTCGCCGCCGCCGCCTTGGGCGCCCCTGAGCGGGCGGTGAGCTTCGCCGTTCCCACGGGCAATTTCGGCGATGCTTTCGCCGGGTGGGCCGCTCAGCGCATGGGATTGCCCGTAGATCGAATCCTGGCCGCGACGAACAGCAATGACATCTTGGCCCGCGCCTTCGAGACGGGCGTTTATGCGCGTGGCGACCTCATGCCAACACAAAGTCCCGCCATGGATATTCAGGTCGCCTCCAACTTTGAGCGCCTCTATTTCGAGACATCGGGGCGGGACGGTCCCCAGACGCGTCGCGCCTTCGAGGGGTTTGATCAGAGCGGGACGCTGCGAGTGCCAGAACCCGTCTTGCGCAAGATGCGGGCCTTGCTGGTTGGCGTGTCCGTCGATGAACCGGAGACCGCCGCGGCGATGGACGGCGCCTGGCGCGCTGGTCTCTGCGCCATGGATCCTCACACCGCCGTGGCCTTTGCGGGCGCGCGCAAGGCGCCCCCGGCGGGCGCGGGGCCCCTCGTCATCCTGTCCACGGCGCACCCCGCGAAGTTTCCGGAGGCTGTCTCGGCGGCGACAGGAATGCCTGCCGACCCACCCGCCGTGGTCAAGAGGCTGGCGCGGTTGGCGGAGCGGTTTGATCATCTGCCCGCTGAGCCGGCTGCCGTGAAGACCTATGTGCGGGCCTTCGTCGCGGGATGAGCTTGCCCAGAATTCACCGAATGGCCAATGGCCTGACGCTCGTCTGTGATCCGGCGCCCAGCTATCACACGCTTGCCTTGAGCGTCGTGGCGGGGCGCGGCGCGAGGTGGGAAGATGAGGGGCGTTGCGGCTGGTCGCACCTTCTCGAGCACATGGTCTTCAAGGGCGCGGGCGGGCGTTCGGCACGGGAGATCGTCGAGGCGGTGGAGGCCGACGGCGGGCAGATCAACGCCGCCACGGGCCACGAACGGACCAGTTTCCAGGTGCGCGCCCTCGCCGGAGGTCTACCCCTGGCCCTTGAAGTCACCGCCGATCTCGTCTTGCATCCCAGCCTGGATGCGGACGATCTGGCCCGCGAGAAGAATGTCGTGGCCCAGGAGATCGCCGAGGCCGCCGACACGCCCGATGATCAGGTCTTCGAGCTCGCTCAAGCCGCAGCCTTCGCCGAACAACCCCTGGGCCGACCGATTCTCGGCGCCCCTCACACCCTCGCGCCGGCTGATCCCCCCGCCTTGGAGTCATGGCGCGAGATCCTCTATGCGCCAGATCGACTGGTTGTCAGCGTGGCCGGCGCGGTGGATGAGGATCACCTGCTACGTGACGCCGAGATCCTCTTCGCGCGCGCGCGCGCGCCGACCTCATTCGCCCCCGAGGCGGCGGTCTTCACAGGGGGGGTGGCTTTCGAGCGCCGCCGGCTCGAACAGGCCCATCTGGTCTTTCTGCTGCCCGGACCCGCCCTGATCGATAGGGACTACTGGCCATTCCGCATCCTGGCCGAGGCCCTGGGCGGAGGAATGTCGTCCCGCCTTTTCCAGGAGGTTCGCGAACGACTGGGCCTCGCCTACGCCATCGACGCCTATGCAGAGGCGTGGTGGGATACGGGCGTTCTGGGCGTCTATGCGGGGTGCGCGCCCAGGGACGCCGGGCGCCTGGCCGAAGCCGTCGCGGACGAACTCAAAGCCATGGCGTCGGGCGTCTCCGGCGTCGCCCTGGCGCGGGCTAAGGCGCAGCTCAAGGCCAGCCTCTTCATGAGCGGCGAATCCCTGTCGGCGCGGGCGGAGCAGGCGGCCGCCCAGATTCTGGTCTTCGGCGACCTCGTGCCCCCCGCTGCTTTCGCCGAGGCCATCGATGCGGTGACCACGGACGCCATTGCCGATCTCGTGGCCCGGATGATCGGCGCGCGGCGTTTCGCCGCCGCGGTGCTGGGCCCCCGCGCCGCCGCCGATGCCGCCTCGCGTTTCGAGCATCGTCTCTACGCTTAAGACGCGCGACGATGGCCAGGCAGTTGGCGGCGGGCGCATTCTACGGCAAGATTGAGCATTATGGCTCTGCTGGACTGGATCTCGTCCGATCACGACCTCCGGCTTGAGCACGGGGGCGTTCGTCTTCGCCCGCATAGGCTGTCGGATTTCGCTGAGTGGGCGGCCCTTCGCCAGGGGTCTCGGGCCTTCCTCCAACCCTGGGAGCCCACTTGGCCAGGCGATGATCTGACCCGTGGGGCCTACCGGCGTCGCCTCACCGCCTATTCCCAAGACCTTGACCGTGGGATCGCCTATCCCTTCCTGGTGTTCGCCAAGGAGGACGGGGCCATGGTGGGGGGCATCACCCTGTCGAATGTGCGGCGGGGCGTCGCCCAGATGGGGTCCATCGGCTATTGGGTCGGGGAGGCTTTCACGCGGCGGGGCTACACCACCAGCGCCGTTCACGCCGTTACGCGCTTCGCCTTCCAGAGACTGGGTTTGCACCGGGTGGAAGCCGCTTGCATCCCGACCAATACCGCCTCCCGCGGAGTCCTCCTCAAGGCGGGATTCGTCCAAGAGGGTGTGGCCCGCGCCTATTTGAGGATCGACGGCGCATGGCGCGACCATCTCCTATTCGGACTGGTCTCGCCAAACCCCGGTTAAACCGCCGGGACATTTTGACCTGAGGTGATTAGGCTTGGCCGAGCTGAGCTGACAGACGCTCTGGGCTGATCCCCAACTTCGCCAAGGCCCGGACCCATTTGCGATCATGATCCTCGCCAAACACCAGGCTCTCGTCAGGTTCGCAGATCAGCCAGATATTGTTGCGAATTTCACGTTCCAACTGTCCGCCGTCCCAGCCGGAATAGCCAATCGCCAAAAGGGCTTTGTTGGGGCGCCGCTGGCGGCCGGCGAGTCCTTCAAGGATTTCCCGGGTGACAGTCAGGGTGAAACCCCCAGGGACGTTTTCGCCTGTCGTCGAGGCGCCCGTGTCGGCGGTGTGCAAGACAAAGCCGCGTTCCGGCTGCACGGGCCCGCCGACCAGGACCGCCTCGTCACGCGCGGAGCCGGGATTGATCCCAAGCTGCTCAAGCAGACGGGGCACGGTCAGGTCATCCGCCGGTCGATTGACCATCAGGCCCATGGCATGGCTTGCGTCGTGCGCGCAGAGGAAGATGACGGCGCGATGAAAACGGCAGTCTTCGATCCCTGGCATGGCGACCAGCAGGCGGCCGGCGAGGTAGCGGGGAGCAAAGACCGACATCGGGCATAGGATCGCGACTTGTGGCTGCCCAATCAAGTGCCATTGAAGAGTCCGCGCGGTCGCCCCGGCTCTTGGCGCCCGTGGCTTGGCTCCCTCACGCTCCCGGGGTAGTAGGGGCCATCGAAGACCCGCCGGAGATTTTTGGACCATGACCCTCAAAGTTGGCGATCACATTCCCGCCGCGACCTTCACAACCTTCGGCCCAGAGGGTCCGCGCCCGATCACCACCGACGAGATTTTCAAGGGCAAGACGGTGGCGCTATTCGCGGTGCCCGGCGCTTTCACGCCCACCTGCTCGGCCAAGCACGTTCCTGGCTTCAAGGAGCATGCGGCCGAATTCCGCGCCAAGGGCGTGGACACCATCGCCTGCGTGTCGGTGAACGATGTCTTCGTCATGAAAGCCTGGGGCGCCGATCAGCAGGTGGGCGATGACATCCTGATGCTCGCCGACGGCAATGGCGCCTTTACCGCCGCCATCGGCCTGGAGCTGGACGCGAAGGGCTTTGGCATGGGCGTCAGGTCCCAGCGCTACTCGCTCCTCGCCAAGGACGGCGTGGTGACCGAGCTCAACGTCGAGGCGGGGGGCGAATTTCGAGTCTCGGCCGCAGAATATATGCTCGCCCAGCTCTAGGCCGCGGGTAAGGCGCCGCTCAGGACCGCTCCCGCCGGGCTTTGCCGGCTTCGGGATCCGCTCAAACGTGGGCGCGAGCTACGCGCCCATGGACTCTGGCGTGGCCCGGAAGAGATCGATGGCGCCCTGGCTGACCGCCTGGGCGAGACCTGGGGCGCGCGAAAGGATCTGTTCCGTGTAGACCCGCGCCAAGCCGATTTTGGTGCGGTAATAGTCGGCCGGCCCCTCGCCGGCCGCAAGGGCCTGAGACGCGGCGAGCGCGCCCTTGGCCAGCATCCACCCCCCGACCACGTCGCCAAGTAGCTGGAGATAGGCGCTGGCGCCGGCCAGGGCGTCCGGCTGAGCGTGACCCCGGCGCTCCAGCATCCAGCCCGTGGCGGATTGGACGGCGGCGAGACCCGCCTCGAGACGCGCCCCGATCGTGTGCAGCCAGGCGTCATCGGCGCTCTTGAGGGCCCCGGCCGTGGGAAAGATTTCGCCCACCAGTTCTCGCACCGCCCGACCCTTGCCCAGGGCCAGCTTGCGGCCCATCAGGTCGATGGCCTGGATGCCGTTGGTGCCCTCATAGATCGGCAGGATACGCGCGTCGCGATAGTACTGGGCGGCGCCCGTCTCCTCAATATAACCCATGCCGCCATGGATCTGGAGCGCCGCAGAGGCGGCCTCCACGGCCATGTCCGTCGCCCAGGACTTGGCGATCGGCGTGAGCAGATCCTCTCGCAGGCGCGCCGCTTCCCGATCCATCGGATTGGCCGCGCGGCGGGCCAGATCAGCCGCCACGGCGGTGGCAAGGCAAAGGCCCCGCGCGGCTTCAATCCGCGCCTTCATGAGCATCAGGCTTCGGCGCACGTCGGGATGGTCGAAGAGTCGCGCGGGAAGGGCGCCTGTCCAGGCCGACCGGCCCTGTTTGCGCTCCAGTGAATAGGCGAGGGCCTGTTGATAGGCGCGCTCGGCAATTCCCACCCCCTGAACACCGACATGCACCCGCGCGGCGTTCATCATCACGAACATGGCCGCCAGACCCTGGTGCGGCGCGCCCACCAGCTCCGCCTGGGCCTCCTCGAAAAGCATGACGCAGGTGGGCGAACCATGGATGCCCAGCTTGTGTTCAATGCTGGCGGCGCGAAGGCTATTGGCCGCGCCCAAGGCGCCGTCTGACCCGACCAGGCGTTTCGGCGCGATGAAGAGCGACAGCCCGCGTGAGCCTTGGGGGGCGTCCGGCAGGCGCGCGAGCACCAGATGAACGACATTCTCCGCGAGGTCATGGTCGCCCCAGGTGATATAGATTTTCTCCCCCGACAGCCGATAGTCGCCGTCAGGCTCGGGTGTCGCCTTGGTGGTGATGGCCGCAAGGTCGGAGCCGGCCTGGGGCTCGGTAAGGTTCATGGTTCCGGTCCATTCGCCGGAGATGAGCCTGGGCAGGAAGCGCGCCTTCTGATCCGCGTCGCCACCCGCGCTGATGGCCTCGATGGCGCCCAGGGTGAGCATGGGGCAGAGCCCGAAGGCCATGTTGGAAGCTTGAACCATCTCAAAGACGGCCGATTCCAAGGCCTTGGGGAGGCCCTGACCGCCGAAGTCCGGGTCGGCCCCCAGGCTGTTCCATCCGCCCTGGGAGAAGGCCTGATAGGCCTCGGCGAATCCCTCGGGCGCCCGCACCTGGCCATTTTCGAAACGCGCGCCGTGCTTGTCGGCGGATCGGTTGAGCGGGGCCAGGACATCGACCGCCAGGGCGCCCGCGCCCTCGAGCACGGCTTCCACCGTGGCCAGATCCGCCGCGGGGAAGGCGGAGGCCAAACGATCAAATTCGGCCGCATGACGCAGTGAGAACAACAAATCTCGAACAGGCGCCTTGTAGCTCATGCAGTCTCCCTGGGAATATTTCGCCCGGTCTCGGGCGCTCCGGCCTGTCTAGAACAATTTCGGGCGGCGCGGTAAGCCATGACGTGCTCGCACGGTCCGGGCATGAAAGGCTTCGAGGCAAACCAGAGTCATGGACGGCGAGCAACCGCCTCTGGGAGTAGGGCGCGATCCCGGCGACCTCGAAATCGCGAATGACCCTCTCGGCCCTGCCCTCGCCGCTCTCGCGGCGGGCCGCCTGATCATATTGCCCACCGAAACCGTCTATGGCCTTGCCGCGGACGCGGCGCGCGACGCCGCCGTGGCGGCGATCTTCGCGGCCAAGGGTCGGCCGAGATTCAACCCTCTTATCGCCCACGTGGCGGACCCCGTAGCGGCACGTCGCCTCGCGGTTCTTGATGCGCGGGCTCAAAAGCTCGCGGCAGCCTTCTGGCCGGGTCCCCTGACTCTGGTGGCGCCGTTTCGTCCCGGCGCTCCCGTCTGTGAATTGGCCCGCGCCGGTCTCGATACCGTAGCCTTAAGAGTGCCGTCACATCCCGTGGCCCAGGCCCTCCTGCGGGCATTTGGCGGCCCCCTCGTGGCCCCGTCCGCCAATCGTTCCGGTCGGCCCAGCCCCACGACCCTCGCGCATGCCCGTGAAGAAACGGGCTCCGCCGCCGCCGCGGCCCTCGACGGCGGCCCGTGCGCTGTCGGTCTTGAGTCCACTGTCGTCGCCCTATTGGATGGGCCGGCGAGGCTTCTGCGACCTGGCGCGATCACCCGGGAGGCGCTCGAGGCGGTCATCGGACCGCTCGCCGAGGCGGGGTCCGAGGGCCACCGCTCCCCAGGGCGATTAACGCGGCACTATGCCCCCGCCGCGCCCGTGCGATTGGAGGCGAAATACGCGCGGGATGGTGAGGCCTTTCTGGCCTTCGGCGAAGCGCCGCCCGGGCCCATGGTTTTCAATCTCAGCGCCCGGCGCGATCTCACCGAGGCGGCCGCCAATCTCTTTGCCATGCTGCGCGCCGCCGATGAGTTCGGGCCCAAGGCGATCGCCGTCGCGCCCATCCCGACATCTGGACTGGGGGAGGCGATAAACGACCGCCTGCTCCGCGCCGCGGGTCATGTGGGCTGATCTTGTGGGCCAAGGGGGTCTAAGGATCACGCCGCCATGACCGACCCATCCGCCCTGCATCGTCTTGAAGCAGCCCTAGGTCCGCGCGGCTGGAGCCGCGACCCCGAACGCATTTCCCCCAAGCTCGTGGAATGGCGGGACCGCTGGCGGGGCGCGACACCCTTCTTGGCGTTGCCGTCAACCACGGCGCAGGTTGCCGCGGTGATCGGTATCTGCGCCGACGCCGGTCTCTCCGTCACGCCCCAGGGCGGCAATACAGGGCTCGTCGGGGGGCAGATTCCTCAGGGCGAGATCCTGCTGTCTACCGAACGCCTCAACGCCATTCGTGATATCGACACCGCCGACGATGTTCTGGTCGCGGAAGCTGGCGTCACCCTCTCAGAAGCCCACGCAGCAGCGCTGAAAGTCGGCCGCCGTTTTCCCCTAGACCTCGCCTCGCAGGGGTCGGCCACCATCGGCGGACTGATCTCCACCAACGCGGGCGGAACCGCCGTCCTCCGCTACGGAACCATGCGCGGCCTGGTTCTGGGCCTGGAGGCGGTTTTGCCTGATGGTCAGATCTGGAATGGCCTGAGGCGCCTGCGCAAAGACAATACCGGCTACGACCTCAAGCAGCTTCTCATCGGCGCGGAGGGGACTTTGGGCGTCGTCACCGCCGCCGCGCTGAAGCTTTACCCCGCTTTGGCCTCCCGCGCCGTGGCCGTGGCGGGGCTCTCGAGCGTGGCGGCCGCCGTCGATCTCCTCAAGCTTGCCAAAGAGACTGCCGGGGGAGACCTGGAAGCCTTTGAGATCATCTGCGCCCTGGGCATGGAGATGGCTGCCGCCAAGCGGCCGGGCGCACGCACCCCTCTGGAGAGCCACCCGCCCTGGTATGTCCTGATCGAGATCGCCAGTCCGGGGGCTGACCGGGCAAAACCGGCGCTTGAAGACCTGTTGACCGAGGCCCTGTCTCGCGGCTTGGCCGACGATGCGGTCATCGCGGCGAGCGAGACCCAGGCCCAGGCGCTGTGGGCTTTGCGCGAGGGTCAGTCCGAAGCCCAGAAAGGGGAGGGGCCGGTCTGGAAGCACGATGTCTCCTTGCCGATTTCCCGGGTCGCCGACTTCATCGACGAAGCTGGAAAAGCGCTCGGCTCTCGCTTTCCCGGCGTCAGAATCGACGCCTTCGGTCATGTCGGTGACGGCAATATTCACTATGACGTTCTTGGCCCCCCAGGCGGCGACCCGGCGCGGCATGCCGAGGCGCGTCATGAGGGCGCGCGTATCGTCCACGATCTTGTGAACAGTCTCGGCGGTTCGATCAGCGCCGAACATGGCCTGGGGATCATGAAGACCGAGGAGGCCCGCCGATATAAGAGCGCGGTGGAGATCACGGCCCTCGAAGCCGTGCGTTCGGCCCTCGACCCCAAGGGGATCATGAATCCCAGGGTGCTCTTCTCGGCGTCCTGGCCCCACGCTTGACGGCGGCGGCGACTATCGCCTTTGTCTCGCCGCAACAATCAAGGACGGGCGCCAGCTTGATGACAGCGCCCGCGTACGGAGGATGACGCGCCACATGGCCTACGAACCCTTTAACCTCACGGGCAAGGTGGCGCTGGTCACCGGCGGCAATCGCGGGATTGGCCTCGGTATGGCCGACGCCCTGGCCCGCGCCGGCGCTGACCTGATCCTGTGGGGCTCGAATGGGCCGGCGACCGATGCGGCGGCAGCCCAATTGTCCGCCCACGGCGTGCGCGCCCTGGCTCAGCGGGTGGACGTGGCGGACGAGAGCGCCGTGGTGGAAGCCATGGAGCAGGCGGTGGCGGAATTCGGGCGGATCGACGCGGTGATCGCCAATGCCGGGATCGGCGGAGGGGCGGCCTCATTCTCGGAGATGAGCGTTGAGACCTGGCGGCGCGTACTGTCGGTCAATCTGGATGGCGTTTTCTTCACCTGTCGCGAGGCCTGCCGGCACATGGTCTCCCGCGCCAAGGCCGGGGACGGGGGCGGCTCGATCATGGTGACGGCGTCACTCGCCGCCATCGAAGGTGCGGCGCGCAATGAGGCCTATGCCGCCACCAAGGGTGGCGTGATTTCCATGATGCGCGCCATCGCCGTGGAGCACGCCCGTTATGGGGTGAGGGCCAACGCCATTTTGCCGGGCTGGATCGCCACCGACATGACGGCGGGCGCCCAAGCCTCGCCTGCTTTTAGCGAAAAGGTCATTCCGCGCGTGCCGGCCCGGCGCTGGGGCGAGCCGGCGGATTTCGGCGGCGTCGCGGTCTACCTGACCTCCGACGCGTCAGCCTATCACTCTGGCGACACCTTCGTGATCGATGGGGGTTACTCGATCTTTTAGGTCGCCAGTCTTAGCTGTCAGACCTTCTTGTTCAGCTCCGCCAACTGTTCCTGCATGGCCGCCATTTGCTTGCGCAGTTCCGTAAGAGCGTCGGCGTCCGATGGCGAGGCCGCGGGCTTGGGCGGCGCGGGCGTCGTCTCTTCCCCGCGAAACGCGAAGGGTGTGAACATCTTCATGGCGCGATCAAAAAGGGCCATGTTCTGGCGGATCTGCTCATCGAAAACGCCCATGGCCGGGGGCGTGACAGCGGAGATCTGAGAGCGCATGCGCTCCTGCTGGCGGATGAAACTGTCGAGAGACAGCTCCAGAAAGCTGGGCAGGAAAGCCTGCATGCGGTCGCCATAGAAGCCGATAAGTTGCCTCAGGAACTGGATCGGCAGGAGGTTCTGACCCCGCGCCTCTTCCTCGAAGATGATCTGAGTCAGCACTTTTCGCGTGATATCCTCGCCGCTCTTGGCGTCGCGCACCTCGAAATTGACCCCGTCCTTGACCATGCGGGAGAGGTCTTCCAGGGTGATATAGCTGCTCGTCGCTTTGTTATAGAGACGCCGATTGGCGTATTTCTGAATGATGATCCTGTCGTGGGCGCCCGTCGCGGCGCTCTCGGTCTCGCTCGGCATGGGCGTCCTTTTTGAGTTGGGCCATGCCCACGCGGCCATTTATTGCGCATCGCGGCATATGGCGCCAGCACATTTGCCTGTTTGCTGCGCAGCACGCCCCGGCCTATAGGGTTTGCTCAGCCATCACGCCGCTTAAGCTGGAGCTGCAGCCTCATGTCCGACGTCGTCATCGTGTCCGCAGCGCGGACGCCCGTGGGGTCTTTTAACGGCGCTTTCGCCGGCCTTCCCGCCCACGAACTGGGACGGATCGCGATCCAGGCGGCCATTGCGCGGGGCGGGATCGCCGCGTCGGCCGTTGATGAGGTGATCCTGGGTCAGGTGCTGCAAGCCGGCGCGGGCCAGGGCCCGGCGCGCCAGGCCGCCGTCAACGCCGGTGTCCCTGTGGAGAGCCCAGCCTGGAGCGTCAATCAGCTGTGCGGATCAGGATTGCGCGCCGTCGCCCTCGCCGCGCAGCAGATCGCCGCGGGGGACGCCGGGATCGTGGTCGCCGGGGGCCAGGAAAGCATGAGCCAAGCGCCCCACGCCGCCAATCTGCGCACTGGTCAGAAAATGGGTGATCTGGGTCTGGTGGACACCATGATCAAGGACGGGCTTTGGGACGCCTTTCACGGCTACCACATGGGCCAGACCGCGGAGAACATCGCCTCGCGTTGGCAGATCACCCGCGAGGAGCAGGATCGCTTCGCTGTCGCCTCGCAGAAAAAGGCCGAGGCCGCCCAGAAGAACGGCCGCTTCACCGACGAGATCGCGCCGGTGACAATCAAGGGCCGCAAGGGCGACACCGTGATCGATCAGGACGAATATATTCGCCACGGCGCAACCTATGAAAGCGTTAGCGGCCTGCGTCCGGCTTTCACCAAGGACGGCACGGTGACGGCGGCCAATGCCTCGGGTCTCAATGATGGCGCCGCGGCGCTTGTCCTCATGTCCGCTGATGAGGCCCACCAGCGTGGCTTGACGCCATTGGCGCGCATAGCCTCATGGGCTCACGCGGGGGTTGAGCCGGAGATCATGGGCACGGGCCCCATTCCGGCCAGCCGCAAAGCCTTGGAGAAAGCGGGTTGGAAAGTGGCCGACCTGGATCTCGTCGAATCCAACGAAGCCTTCGCGGCCCAGTCAATCTCGGTCGTGAGGGAGCTGGGCCTGGAC
>Ga0116227_10014004_pt1 | contig 12390 bp, 7 predicted proteins | sample S1TSphgellanicum_FD_89693 | JGI IMG/M metagenome (GOLD analysis project Ga0116227, IMG submission 89693) | Host-associated microbial communities from peat moss isolated from Minnesota, USA - S1T2_Fb - Sphagnum magellanicum MG | ecosystem: Host-associated > Plants > Peat moss > Unclassified... | reverse complement strand
AGTCACCCATAAACCCTTTCTCAGTCACCTCAGTCACCCATAAACCCTTTCTCAGTCACCTCAGTCACCCATAAACCCTTTCTCAGTCACCTCAGTTACCAATAAACCCTTTCTCAGTCACCATAGTCACCCAAAAATGTCCCACATACTAGCAAACAGACCTCCAGCTTAGTAAAGAATTATTGTTACACAATAAACACATCCAAATAGTACCTATTTTTGGCAAAGGTGGGACTGGTGTTTCCTATTTTATATTCAAAGATGTTAGACATGGATAAAGCAATCACTGAGGAATTCATACTGCTTACTCAAATTGTTAGAGCAGCCCCATTCGCAGAACACGACCTCCTTCATCCAAGGCTAACAAAAGCTGAAATATTTGAGCTGATCCAATTCAGAAGCTGGTCCAGGTCATGTCCTGTCACAAAAGGTAAGACGCCTCAGTGCATCATGGTAAAATGGTATCAACAAATGCAAAAGCTAACAAGTCAAAGCTATTAAAAAAAACCGAGTAAAACACACTTTAAAAGGTTTCTATGTTTCTTCTTCTCATCCAAAAAATCTAAGAATAAAGAACATTTCAATTTTAATAACCTTATTCAACAAGTTTGTTGAGTACAATAGTTGACCGTTGATCAAAGGGCATGTTGACTAATGATAGGTACTGTTATGCAAAACTCAATTATGAAAAAGTATATACAGTTATACAATTTAGGAAGTACTTAACCTTATATTAATTAGTCAAAGCCATCACCTTACATGTCACTTATAGACTAAAACTATAAACTGTCAATTGTTCGCTCCTTGCAGCAATTTTCTATGACATTCTTTTAGGAAACAAGCCTCAATACTAATCCCACCTTTTACAAACATGTTTGCTTCTTGCTTACCACCTAATGTTACCAAACAAAATCCAGTGAGTTTATGGCACATATCTAATGAGGATCAAGATATCATAGTGCATCAAACTTAGTGCATTACAGTTTGATGTAAGACTTACTCCAAGAACGTATTACCTATATGAGAGGTTGAACTTTTTATGTAGGGAGAGTCCAGATTGCTAAAAGTGAAACAAGACACTTCATATTATGACTCTGTATCATGCATTGGTCTGCAACGTATGTGCATGGCATCATGTGCTAATGTAGAGTATCAAAAATGCAAAAAGTCAATTACTGAATGGTTAGATTTATAGCGTACCATGTTGCGCTTTTTCATGATTCTGGACTTAACTAAAATACAAACCAAGGCAGGACATGATATGTCATTGTCTACTTTGCAATAAGCAAACTGCATGTTGATGAAGAACCATATGAATGTGGAGTACCGACAAAAGGTGGAGTCACCAATCATCAGTTAATTTCACCTTTTCAACAAAGCGGTTAGGAAGCCAAATATAAACCAGAATGATGCAAAAACAATAACCCGTCATTATCACTTCTCCATCAACTAGTACAACTGACTTATACAATTTACACTTGAATTTATGTGGAAGATTAGACTACCCGAAGACAACCAAGCACGTATCAATTAATCAAGAGCAATTCATGGTTGTCTTTTGGCCTTATGTTATTCATTCGTACAGAGCTTTCATTGGTTCACCCTTTGCATTCCTCTACACATCATGTTCCTTATTATTCAATAGGCTTCCTGCTAGTAATTTCTTGCGCTTCTTCAGGACGGCTAATTCGGAGGGCTGTAAAAGGTTATTGTATTCCATCGTGGCCTTATTTCTCCTGTGACGCTCGTTCTCCTCTGCCAAACGTGCTTGAGTCCGTGTTGCTGCTCGTTGATGACGTGCAGCATCATCGTTGAAAATGCTTTCACCAGATGAGTTAGTTGATTCTATACCCTCGTTAGCGTTTCCTTGCTGCATCATGGTTCTGTGATCTGGTGGACCTAACGCACGGTGGTCAAATTACTATAGCGCCGTAATAAAATACATTGTCAAGATAGCCATTGTCATAGGCTTGTTATGATTTCATACACATTATTTACTGGATGACTTTAGAGAATACAAAAATAATACAAATACACTAAATAATACAAAATAATACACTAAAATACTCAAGTTCATTAACATTCAAAATAAAATACCTACACACCCTGAAGACCTCCCATTCTTTGCTGGCACATCCGCATAGAATCGTGAAGCAGATCTAGGTACCTACAATGTACAAATGCCACACACTTTAACATCAATCAATTTTTAAGCGACTTTGGCTTATCATATAGAAGAACAAGGTTCATGTTTAAAAGCAATTTTTTACTAAACTTGAATAGCCTACGGCTTAATTATAAAATATGTATTCATCATGCACAATATGAGTGTGTGAGTGCACAACATATGTATGACAAAGTATTGGTCTTTAAGTCCCTTATATCAAATAAAAATTATTTGTTTACCTGTGAATACCTAGCACCACCTTGGAAGTTGTCATCACAGCTCTGGCTAGCCCGGCCCGTTCTGTAAGGAGCATTTGCCCCATAAGGAGCAGATCGTTCAGATTGAAGCCCATGCTCTTCACTGAGACCTCGAGGTCTGCTACGGGCACCGGACGCTTCTGGCCCTCGATGTGCCTGCCATGGCCTATCTATCAAAGCAGCAATCTCACTGTTGCTTTGCAAGTTATTGTGCACAGATCCATGGACAGTAAAGTGTGCTTGTTCACGCTGCAAAAAAAATATCAAGATCAATTTTTGATAATACCATGACAATATTGATCAACATACCGTAGGTTCAATGTCTCGATTGTCCACAGTGACTGTGTTTGGCCGCAAACGCCGTAAATGTGAGCCAGGGCGATTCTAACAGGTAATGTTGATGATGTATATTCTCATCACAAAATATAACATTTATTTTACCTCAGCTGCTGCCTTTTGTGGACTAGTCACATCATCAAAATCTTCATCATCCTCCTGTGTGGCTCTTGTAAAAATAGTACCACCCTATATCCAACAACAATCAGTATTGTATATTCATTGCTTCCAAAAATCTTTACAATACATCATATGAATGATTAAAAAAAAATAGAGTAAAAATCAAAGCATTTGCTTACACCAGTTTGTGACATAAACCGATTGGAAGAGAATGGTCTTGGTGTGCCGGATGTAGCCAATCCAGTAGTTACTCGATTCACCAAGAGTTGTGAAGAGTCAATAGGGGCATCCTGCTTCTACAGAAGAAATCTGCACTTTGAAATAAATGAAAGGAAATGAACAACATTTCCTTTACCTGAAGATATTGGCTTGTAGCACTACCGACTTTCTCCCCCATCTCCTCCCGCAGCATGCATGCATACGAATTAAAAACCTCTGCAATAATAACAAAATGAAGAGCAAGACACCATCAGGAAAAATGCAAAATTTACTTAGACAACTACCATAGAACGTTGCCTCGTTAGCAACAGATGGCTTGTACATGGTTTCCAAGCTTAGGCGGAAAGAGATAGGTGAGTTCTTACAAAGATGCAGGGCAAAGTAAAAGGGCCACAGAGTCTTCAACTCTTCTTGGGAGTGACTTTTCATGTCTTTGTTCTTCACAACATTGAAGATTTGGAGGAACTCTGTTTCATAAGCTTGCTGATTTTTCTCTACAACAGACTTCAAAAGCTCGGAAGGACGTTTATGATAGTCACTTTGAAGTGAAACCAAAAACCTACAAAAGGCATAGATGAATAATCATAAACAAGACATACCAAACTACTCCCCAAACATCACCTGCTGGCCACATCCCTCAGTTTTGGTACATTGATCTTTTCTGCCAAGGTCAGGTTTTTTTCCTCTGCCATATGCAAGAGCATCATTATGGTCATTCCTATTGCAACGTCAAAGCCGACTTTGGCAGCTTCAGAAAGTTGTGGCCCCCAGCCATGCATGTCATGGCCGTGCTCTAACATTTCCTCAAATGCACCAGTGTCTTTCATTTTTTTGTATGCTAGATCTGCCTCTGCAATCTTATTTGGGCTCATGAAAGCTCCATTATGCACCATTGCAAATTTCTTCAAATTGAAGTGAAGGATTTTACGAGTCATAAAGTCAATTTCATTTCCATCAAGCCTATTCTTCTTTTGGCCTTGACTAGGTTCAGAATTCTCATTGTTAGCATGTTTGTTCTGCTTCCTACCACCTTGAGCTTGAGAAACAGGTTCAGAACCTTGTAAGAAATCATAGTTGACATCCCACATAACGACAAAGTCATCCTCTAGAGGCCGTTGAAGCTCTCCTTTCTTGAGTAGACGATGAATCTCCTCGGGAGTCTTACTGTCTCGTAACAACCTTACAATATTTTTTATGAAAGAAGAAAGAGAATCACTACCAGATTCATTGACAGGAATACCAACACTCTCGGTAGGTTTCTCAAGCATCCTTCTAACAAGAATGCTTGAAATATCTTGCACATTCACCAACTTCAAAACTTGAAGCACCAAACTGCCCACACAATCTTCCACGGATTCACTTATTTGAGCACTCGTTATATCAATGTCAAGTTGCCATGTTAGTTTGGCGTTGTTACACGGACGTGCTACAATACGTATTGTTTCCGCCATCCTGCTTGAATCTGAATAGGGATATTGGTATACCATGAGTTGAAGACACATTAACTTGTCATTACTTATTAAAAGAACTATTTCAGTATAACACATTATTCAAGCATCCATATTCAATAAGCAACATACAATTGAATCAAGTATGCTAAAGACATGTTGAGAGTCTGTATCTCAAATGCAGACGCCTGTCAAAAATTAGTCATTAAGGGGACGGAAAGCAGTCGATACCCCAGTCAATCTCTACAAGCTGCACGGGTTTAAGAAAGGACTTGTAAACAATCAAGGTTACCATAAAAAGAGCGGAGATAATTTTTAAATCCAAAATTATTTTGGAATAGTCAATCTATAGTCAATCTATAATTGATCCTAAATCGGATAGCCGACGATACATAGTCCATACACAGTTGATACCAAAGGACTGGTAATCATCAATGTCAATTAAGATGAGCAATTAAATACTAAAAGGAATGCGATGCATTATTTAAGTGGACTTCCTTCAATGACACTAGATAGTGTCATTGAGTACAACCTTCATGTAGCCTCTACACCTTTCGCCTTTTAGTCAAGTGCTTGCATGGCATGAAATATTTGGAGACATGTTCCGCTCCTGGTACATGGAAAGCGACCATTTTGCTTCCGATATGCTCTAGCTTTACCGCATAGTTTGGCCACCGTGGTACTCCTTGAGGTGCTTGCAATAGTCTCTGCTCAATGAGAGGCCTTTTATCATACATTGAACAGATAGCCAAACGCAACGGCTGAAGATCAAGCATGCCAGCAGCATCAAAAGGTGGTGCAATCTTGACAAAGTTTTTGATGTGTATGACATATGTACCATCTTCAACATAATTTACAACTGCCCATGCATTGGTGCGTAGCTTTGCTTTACCCTTGCCTTCAGCTACCAAAACATCTTGGTCGCATAGCGCTGAATCATAGGCATAGCACATTTTCTCTCTCAAAGAAAGGAGAACCAAGTCTGATGACCAATTGGTGAGGCCACTGGAGTCTAACATCCACTTCGACACGGACAGATGTATCTGATCAATATCAGATTCTTTTGTCACTACCTTGCCAGTGCCAAGCATTTGACAACCACCAACGACTATATCAACGTCTGACTCATTGGAGCAAACTGCATGCAGTGAAACGTGGCTTTTTGAGAGCCCAAGCAAAGCTTTTAGTTCGCCTATTCGCAATTTCCATAGATAGGCATTAGCTAGCACCTTATCCGGATCATTTACATGCTTCCTTCCACAGAGAGATTTTGCATCTTGAATACAACGTTCGACCACAAATTCGAGCTCTTTGTGAGCTGCGCCTCGAGCTAACTCTTGTTTGTGTAAACGGCAAACCAGCATGTGCAAGTTATAAGTGAACATAGAATCAGGGAACTTCTCTTGCTCTAGCTTACATGCAAATTTATACAAGCTCTCAGCTGCATGTTCTGATGCATCAAGAAATTCCCTTTGATTAGCATAATCATAAGGTCGCATGTAGTGATCAACTACTTCTACCAAAAGCAGCCACAATTCTAACAACTTCTTGTGCAAACATCCCTGCAAGATATAAGCCGAAAAGGTTTCAACAAAGTGCAACCATTCCTCCATTGTGTAACCATTTTTGTACTGCTTGATATCTCTATATGTCTTGCCAAAGTCGGAGGGCACATGGACATCTTTTGCTCGTCTTTCGATGTCCTTTCGTTTATCTTGGGGTATGATGTCCCAAGGAAGCACTCCGGATTCATCAACTCTAATTGGACAAAATAAATGCTCGATAAATTTCTTCACAACACCATAGAGTAAAGCGTGTGCTATTGGAACGATAAAAAAATTGTTGTAGCTCAAGTAATGAACTTTGTTGATAAAGAAGCTCATACCTTTGCAACCAAGCTCACTTGAGGTATGTTTGCCTTCCTCAAACAGTTGAGCTCTGGCCACTTGCTCTTCGTCCGTTAGATACAACAAAGCATCACCCACTCTAAACTTCTTGCCATGCACCTGATCTTTTTCTGGCCTACCACAACAAAGTGCAGAGCTAGCTAGGGAATGCAAGACAGGGGCATGATATCCTTTGTAGTACACAGTCCTTGATATTCGGCCATCTTCCGCTGTATGCTCACACGTCGTTCCCTCATGTAAGCACCACCCACAGTGTACATGTGCATTAACACCTAGCCACAATGAGCACTTGTTCCGGGCTGGTGTATCAGCCAACAAACCCTCCAAAATCATAGTTATCGTAGCGCTACTGCCATTTGGTAAAGAAACCTTACACTTTGATTCCTCATGTAGAGGATCTGCAAAACCCTCTAAAATGGGGGCGAAGTAGGGACTCAAGTTGGGTGGCATACTTGGGCCAGGTATAACGACCAGTGGCCTCGTGTAGGCAGTTTTGCCCAAATTGGCTGAGGATACATCGGTACATTTCAAAGAAATCAAACCCAAAGAATATGAAGAGCCTTTATATGGATTGTACCAATCTATCATGAGTTGGAAGCGCAATATAGATGGGTCGTTAAATAAATTTGGAGCACCCAAAGCTCTAACAATTCTCTGAGCCTCAGTGCCTACAAAAAAAACTGGTTAAAATTTTTTTTTTTGGGATCATCATGTCAACATACCCAAGAAAAAGCTCCCCGGCTGTGTTTGTTCAGAAATGCGAGAATCACGAAAAATATCTTCAAGAAAACCAGGCTCATTGAAAAGGCTACGAACAGACTCATGTAAACCAAAGTAGAACATATACGATTTGGGTTCATATGTCATTGCACCTGTCCATATATCATATTTACACAAATTTGAAAAAATCAACAAATAAGTAAACCCTACCACAAGTGTTTGTTATTGTTGTAAAGCGTTCGGACCCACAATTTGGACATCGGTCATGCTTATGCTTCTCATAATCTTCCACTTTAATATTAGGCCAAACGTGACCACTGCAATTTTCAGCATCACATACGTGGTGCATAACATCTTGAGAGGTTTTGACATCAAGCACCCTCTGTACCATGTGCAGTGAAGGTGGTAGGAAGTTAGGCTTTGGATAATAGATTTCGTGATCTTTTTTAAGTATCTTATTCAAGATGTCCCTCTGGACGTGACCGTCGACCTTTGTGTCCTCTATCTTATCAATTATAGTCTCGAATGATGTTACGCTTGCACCAGAATGAATATGATGTAGTAGATGAGACTGAAAATATTTGACACTATCTTTCTTGATATACGACCGTCCACATCCACATTCACAATGATAGTTTCCTTTACTAGTGTATCCTTGGGCATTTTGGAGAACTGAGTCAAGATTGCCTGGTATCAAGTAAAATGCATTCATTAACAAATTTAAAAAATAGGGCCGAATACAGTGATATCATGATTACCTGCCATGCTTGTCGCAACTTGCCCCATTAATAGAAGCACTCTGTCATTCAAGCCTTCCGGAATCTCTAAAGAAGGGTTTTGACTGAACTCATTGGGCTCTCCACCAAAATCACTAGAAGACATAGTACCCATAGCAGGAGCAACTATTTCACTACTATGAACTTGTTGGACTTCAACTTCAGAGTCAAGAACAATATCATTTTGATGGACATTATTCTCTTGTCTCAAACTGTTCACATTTGAGACAGAAGGTGTATTAAATTCAAGAATGCGAGGAATGTAAGGGACTGAAGGGGACTGGGGACTATTCAAAACAACAGGACTCACGCTTGACCCAATCTCCAGTACTTCATTGCCTAATCTCATTAGGAATGAAGTTTCCGATATAGATTGTGGCAAACGACTCCTGTCCGAATCGGGATTCCTGTCGACTTGAAAAGACCATGACAATGTATGAGAATGGACATTCCCAAGATCAGAACCAGGAGATGTGATATCTGCCATTCTCATATCAACTGGGGACTCTCCTGCCATTCTCAAGCCTGTTGTGAAAAGAAACCTTCCGAGAAATAGTAAATAAACAACACTCGATTAATAAAATACCAACCCATGGTCCACCTCTTACCTTGTTTATGATGTCAAATCATTTGCATGTAGTGAATACATTCATTTGCATGGCCTACGGTTATGGCTCATCCGTGCGGTCCCGTTATTCTCCTTTACGACATAGACAGCACGCAAAAATAAGAAAATATCATTCTCCACAGAAATGCGGTTCTTTTTGTTCTTTTTGTTTCGACTTACTATAAATATACGGTAGATCAAAATTAAAAAGATTATCCAAGATACGAAAATGAATTATCCCACAGCAGGAATTCACTCGCCCAAATATAATAAACAAAGGCTGTGAGAGAGTAAATTGCCCAAGAATTGAATCATTTTTTGCCCTTTGGGACAGTGAATTGGCGAGCATTAATACACATTAACAGGGCAAGTCAGCCAAAATAAGCAGCGTTTATTCACAATAAACTTGCTAGTGCATCTTAAAGCACGATTTGACATAATATTAAAGTACAATCAATAGAAGGTTGGCATAGCTGATGAACTAATTCTTATGGGGTGCTATTCTTGAGAAAAAATTACCTATCAACGACACAAAGATCCCATACTATGTATCATATTATGGAACAAAGACAGAAGACAAAGACAGAAAAGCTAGCACAAACCCCCCACACTATGTATCAAATTATGAAAAAAAGAAAAAAAGGAAAAGGGCAAGGTTCTGGTCACAACGTAAGGCTCTTTCCTATAGCCCGCAAGGTGGACAGGAGATAATATCCACACCCTAAATTTGTTGAGTGCTATTCTTGAGAATTAATAGAAGGTGTAATGTACAATCAAACTTATTACAAAAGCCCATGGCATCGCCCGGGCTTATTGGTTATACTTTATCCTGAGATAAATGTCTTAATACTACTCGTACCGATGCTAAACAAATCTGAACACATATCTCTTGCATTCTTTTACCGCTAATATGCCAATTTTTTAGACATGTTGGTATATAGGTGAGTGCCAATAGTGTGTAAGCATATCTTACGCACCAAAAGATACATGCGAGTCTATGTTGTTCATCATTAGACAAGGCAGTTCAAGATCTCTGGTAAAGTGTAAAGCACTTTAGAAGAAAATAGTAAATGAGATTGCAAATACTCAGGACTACAGCTTGTCTAACTCGGAAGTTAAAAAAAACTAGGATATATCTTTAATGCAAACCGCCATACTCACTATCTATGTCAAAACACAGGGCCGCAAAAACTAAAATTGGTCACGACCATACTTACAGCCCAAATTTTCTCTTTTGGATCTGTTGGGACTAACAATGATCTGATCTAGGATTGATCATAAAAGAAACATACATAGCAGCGGCTTCAAGAGATACGTATTTGGCTTTAAAACAGGAAGCTCATAGCAGGCACTTTTCGCACGACACTTTTCATCAGGACACTCCCTTATGTCCAGATTTAAGAGTGGCACCTCATACAACTTAAAGATTGCCTATTGATGCAGGATGTGGAATTGCAGATAGCATGACAAAGGAAGAAGGAAGATTACGAGCATGAATACTAACAATGAACAAAACTTTCAAAAACTAAAGACAAAAGCCAGAGGGTTGCTTATATACGGTTCAGTCATCTTACATTTATCTGTATCCATTTCTGCCATGAGGTCAAAGGCTTACTGATCTTAATCAGGATTTAACGTTTTGGACTTTTATTTAAATTTGGGCTGGAATCAAAATCATATAAATGGGTGATCAATAAAGGGTCTTCTAAAAGTAAAATTATAGACAGCATTCACTGATGATGACGATACACTTATTAGTAGTATTAGGTTCTAACCAAAACCCCCCAAATACCCCACCCAATTAAAATAACCCCTTAAAGACCTGTTTCCCTCGATAAGCTTGTCAGAGCCCTCACCTTGTTGAATAAGTCACTTAGTTGGAGCTGATCATCCGTCAACAGCTTGTGCGATGCCGATGCCTCTTCTTTTCTCCTAGTGAGCATAAAAAGCAAGAAAACGGTAAGAAAATGTTAATTGCTATTCAATGTTTCAGAATCAATCTAGTTATTTATATATGTTAATTTAACCTCAGCAAAATAGGCAGGTCTTCTTGCCATAAAGGCACTACCTACTGAATTGGGTTGTGATAAAGGCATTAATTTTGTGACACATTTGGACCGAAGACACGTTTGAGCTCAAGTTCATAGTTAGGTGAGACAATATATAAATCTTAGCCATTCGAACTTGTAGCAGACACTCCAGATTGCTGTTGTATATCAAGATATCTCAAGTTCCTTTAGAGCAATCATATACTCATGTATCCATATAAAAGAACACCAACATCACTTTTTGCCATGGCTGAATAATCAGGAACTAAAAACCAAAAAACAAACTATTAGCATGAACATGTATTATTGTCGGACACAGGTTAGCAATGGCTTTTTTGGGTACCAAAGTTAAAGGTGAGTTACTGGCCGGTGTTCATCATATGTAAGCAAAAACGATTGCACTTCCCTGAAGGACTGAAACACAAATTATCATAGGTCTAAGTACTCTCATCAGTGAGCAGGGTTGGGATCTGCACACACATACTATTAATTTGCAATATTAAGTGAGACCTTCATGGACATCTTCCTCCTAATAAATACCCAATATGCATACTCAAAACCTATAGCTGAACATTAGTAACATTATCAAAGAAACGAAAATGATTGATGATCAGTTTTTTCAAGACAGAACGACTAAACAGCTTCAGCATTCAGAGATTAGGATAGCTGAAACGTGTCAAGTTGCGCACAAACTTTTCTTGCAAGATGATATAAGGAAACAGATCATTTTGAATAAAAGCTAAGCCTTACAAATGCATTTTATACAAGTAAACGAGGCCAGCTTCCATTACAAATATGACGAATTGCTTGCAAGATCATGCTTCTATAGAAAAAAGAAGCGAACAACAGAAGATGATGCCTACCTTGTAACCGCACAGCTTACTATGCACGTTTTGCCCCTTCCAAGATTTTCAGTGACAGTTGAAATGGAAACAGACGAGCAAATCCTGTGAAAATTGAAGTTTTTTAGTTACTTTCATTAATACATGAAAGGCGAACTGACAGAAAATTAAGAAAGCAAAATTGAACTTGTAGGAGAACGACTGTTACTAACGCCTTACAAATTCTAATAACTTTTACCTTTAGAAAAAAGCATTTCTAGCTTAGAGAATTGGAGCTGCAGTCATCTTGCCATTTTGTAGGAACTGCTAATGGAAACAGACGGAGAAGAACCTGTGGCAGAAAACGAAGTTTCCTGTTACTTTCTTTAACTGTACCTCTCTGAACGATGAACTTACAGCAAAAAAGTAAAGAGGCCAAACTGGCTAAATAAACAGGCTAGGTAGCGACAGTTACACAAGCCCTAAAAATTTCTAACCGTTACCTTCAGGAAAGACAATTAAATGTCATCTGCTATCTTAGTTTTAATTAGCAGCTTCGAGAAATTCCGTAACTGTACAGAGCTGCAACTATTTGCATACGCACTAAAGCATGCACCCTGACAGGCAGTCGGTCTCTTTTTCTCAACGACATCCCAGTCGATTTGTGGTCGATCCTTCGTCGATCTGAGATCGGTGATTTTGGTTCTAGAAGATCGACGGTGGCCCGATGGCAGATCGACTGAGTACCGACTTTGCCCCGTCGGCGACCACAGATCGACTGAGGATCGACGGGATCCCGACCGATTCCCGACTGATCCCGTGACCAGAGTGAATGTCTCTCGTTCGTGCGACTTGCACCTCATTTTGCGAGTCATGGCACGTTCAAATATAATCTCTCTAGTAGTCCCTTGTGCTGGATTGCATACCGCTATCCCAAGAGCATCCACACCACTTGCATGATCGT
>Ga0116227_10014002_pt1 | contig 12391 bp, 11 predicted proteins | sample S1TSphgellanicum_FD_89693 | JGI IMG/M metagenome (GOLD analysis project Ga0116227, IMG submission 89693) | Host-associated microbial communities from peat moss isolated from Minnesota, USA - S1T2_Fb - Sphagnum magellanicum MG | ecosystem: Host-associated > Plants > Peat moss > Unclassified... | reverse complement strand
CCTCTCGGCCGTCAGATAGACGACCTTACGGCGTGGCGCGGTGCGCATGGCCTCCGCGGCCAGCGCCTGGAGAAGATGGGTCTTTCCAAATCCGTAAGGGCCATGAAAGACAACGGGATTGAAGTGGCCATCGGCCCAGGACGCCACCCGCCGCGCCATGGCGCAGGCGAACTCGTTTGAGGGCCCCGTTACAAAGGTCTCGAAGCTGAAGCAGGCCTTGAGCGGCATGGCCGAGCGCGCGCGCGCGGCCTCCGCGCTAGCCGCCGCCGCGCCGGCCAATGGGGCCGCCGGGACCTCATTATTGGCGGCCGGAACTGGCGCGGGCTCCGCATCGCCCTCGAACTCCAAGCGAGAGATCAGCCCCAGGGGGCGACCATCCGGGTCATAACGGCTCCAAAGCTCGTCGATGCGCCGCCAGGCGTTCCTCCGCACCCAGTCGCGCGCGACGCCGGTGTGGGTCACCAGCCAGAGGCGGCCGTCCATGGCCGCGCGAAGGGCGGCGGGCGCGAGCCAAGACCCGAACGCGTCATCGCCAATTTCCGTCCGCAAGACATCGCTGGCCCGGTGCCAGATGGTGGCTGGCGGGGTCTGCGCCGTTAACTGATTCATTATTCTTTTGCCCCACAGTTCAAGACTTGGTCCAGGCTTCAAAGGCGCCGCGCCCGTGAAGCGTCTCAATTGGCCGCGGGACACTTATGTGGGTCCTTTGAGCCCTCGGCGACGGAACGCACGTTTCCCCTCGCCGCGCGACCAAGCAGGCCGAGCGGCGTTTTTTCATCCGTACAAGTCACGATTGCCGATAAGCCCAGACTGGCGCGGCGGAGCGTCGAAATCAACGCCCAAAATTGGCCGTTGACGGCTGATTCGCGCCTTGACTCGCGGAAGGTTCGGACAGCGCAGGGAAAACCGGCCGATCACTTTTTTTCGGCGGCTCGGGAAGGCTGAAATTAGCTGTGGATGATTCCGCGCAAAGGCGCGCTCCGGCCTGAGCCGGTCAAAATTAGTCTTATGTATTCAAGAGTTTAAAGGGTCGCGCGCAGAAATTAGGCGGCGCCGAGCTTCTTCAGTTGACGGTGTAGGCGCGACACCTTGCGCGAACCGGTATTCTTATGAACGACGCCCTTGGTCACGGCCCTCATCAGCTCTGATTGAGCGGACACAAAGGCATCCTTTGCAGCCACGGCATCGCCGGTGGAAATGGCCTCGTCGAACTTGCGCAGATAGGTGCGGACGCGCGATCTGCGAGCCCGATTGACCTCTGTCCGCCGCTCGATCTTGCGAGCGGCCTTCTTGGCGCCGGGATTATTGGCCATGCGATCTTTTTAACTCTTCACAGCGATGCGGCGCGCGCCGCTCCGCCCTTGGAAAAACGGGAGGCGGGAATATAGGGGAAGCCGCGCGCACGGTCAATCAGACATCTCGGCGCGTCTGTCCGGTTCATGGCGCGCTGGCGACTGGCCGCCTGGCCCACGCTCACCTCTGGCATCTGGGGCAATAGAAGGTGGATCGCCCCGACTGGACGATGCGGCGAATTCGCCCCGTGCAACCCCGAAAGCCACACGCTTCGCCGGTCCGCCCATAGGCCTTGAAGTCATGCTGAAAATATCCGGCGCCGCCTGACACGTCCGCGAAATCGCGCAGTGTGGATCCGCCGGCGGCGATGGCCTCGGCGAGCACGTCGCGCACGGCGTCGGCGAGGCGTTCAAGGCGCGGCAGGCGAATGGCGCCGGCGGCCCTCAGCGGGGAGATGCCCGCCCGATGCAGGGCCTCGCAGACATATATGTTCCCCAGGCCCGCGACGATGCTCTGATCCAAGAGAAGGGTCTTGGGTCCCTGGCGACGGCCGTGAAAGGCCCTTGCGAGGTGCGCCCCGTCGAAGGCGTCTTCCAGGGGTTCGGGACCCATCGCGACGAAGGGCGGACGCGAAGAGAACTGACGGCTATCGATGAGGTCCATGAAACCGAAGCGGCGCGCGTCATAATAGGTGAGCTTGGTCCCCGCCGTCGTTTCGAAGACGATATGGGCGTGGCGTTGCTGGGCGGGCGCGGCGAGGGCGAAGGCCCCAGGGCGGCGGATGGCCCCCTTGGATTCCACGCCAAAGCGTCCGGTCATGCCCAGGTGGATCAGCAGGGTCTCCTCGCGATCAAGGACAGCGAGCATGTATTTACCCCGGCGCGTCAGGGTCTCCACGCGCGCGCCGGTCAGACGCCGAACGAAGTCACGGGGCCGGGGAAAGCGCAGGTCAGGGCGTCGGGCCTCCACCGCGGCGAAGGTCGCGCCAGCCAGATAGGGCTCAAGACCGCGGCGCACGGTTTCAACTTCGGGCAGTTCGGGCATGGGGCAAGGCCTAGATCAAGTGGCGCCGGGAGGAAACAGCGCCTTGGACAGGTTGGCCTTGGTCTCCCATCGGCCTAAAGGCCAGGGGCAGTCGCACGCGGATGGGAGATTCCTTCAAGGTGAGCAGAGAGCCTGCGACGTTCGGGGACCAGGACGTGGACCCGGGGGACAAGCCCGCCCTTGTGAGGGGAGTCTTCGACAGCGTCGCCGCCCGCTATGATCTGATGAACGACCTTATGAGCTGGGGCGTGCATAGGCTCTGGAAGGACGCCGCGGCGGCGCGGCTCAATCCCCAACCGGGGGAGACGATCATCGATTGCGCGGGGGGCACCGGGGATATGGCCCAGCGTTTCGCGCGCTATGCCCGCGCCGCCAGGGCGCGTCGTGGGGGCGCGCCGGCCCGGATCATGGTCATCGACTACAACGAAAAGATGGTCCAGGCGGGACGTCGCCGGGGCCTCGCCGAGGAGATCATCTGGTCGGTGGGGGACGCCCAGTCCCTCCCCCTGCCAGACGGGGCCGCGAACGCCTATTGCATCTCGTTTGGATTGCGAAACGTCACCGATATCTCGGGCGCCCTGAAGGAGGCGCGACGGGTTCTGCGGGTCGGGGGCCGCTTTCTGTGCCTGGAGTTTTCCAAGCCGCCGGCGGCCGCCATCCGCCGAATCTACGACGCCTATTCCTTTGGGGTCATTCCCGTGGTGGGGCAGATCGTGGCCAATGACAGGGGCGCCTATGATTACCTCGTCCAGAGTATCCGCCGCTTTCCCGACCAGGGGCGCCTGGCGGAGATGATGCGGGCGGCGGGCTTTTCCCAGGTCTCGGCGACCAATCTCAGTGGCGGGGTTTGCGCGCTTCATCAGGGCTGGGCGATCTGACGACGTGACAACCCTGGAGGCCGCACCGCGACTGATTGGCGCCCTCTGGCGGCTGACCCGGGCCGACGCCCTGGCGCCGCGGGAGATTGACCCGCTGCTCTCGCCCGCCGGGCGGTTTGTGGCCCGCGGCCTTCGCCTGCTGGCGCGACGCGACGCGCGGCGCGGGCGCCCTGGGGAGCGCCTGGCCAGAGTGCTTGAGCTGGAGGGGCCGGTGGCCATCAAGCTTGGCCAGTTTCTGTCCACGCGCGCCGATATCTTCGGCGCCGCGTTCGCGGAGGATCTGTCGCGCCTGAAGGATCATCTGACGCCCTTCGCCGGCGCCGTCGCCGCCGCCGAGGTCGAACGGGCTCTTGGTCGCCCCCTGACCGAGATGTTCGCGAGCTTTGATGCGCCCGTGGGCGCCGCCTCCCTCGCACAGGTCCACGCCGCGCGCCTGAGCGACGGGCGGAAGGTGGCCGTGAAGGTCTTGCGGCCGGGGGTTGAAGCCCAGGTCGCCCGGGATATCCGCGCCCTCACCCTGGCCGCCTCCCTGGCGGCGCGCTGGGTTCCAGGCGCCGCGCGACTCGAACCCCGCGCGTTTGCCCTCACCATATCGCGCGCCCTGCAACTCGAGCTCGATCTTCGCTTTGAGGCGGCCGGCGCCGATGAGCTGCGGGCGGCTATGGCGGCGGACGGTTTCATGAGCGCCCCCGCGGTGGTCTGGGAGGGGGTCGCCAAGCGTGTTCTGACCCTGGACTGGGCCGGCGGGGACGCGCTTTCGGACGGGGCGGTGCTCCTGCGCGACGGGCTGGATCGCGCCCGACTGGCCAACGATCTGATCCGCGGCTTTCTCGCCCAGGCCCTCGACCACGGCGTGTTTCACGCCGACTTGCATGAGGGTAACCTGTTTGTAGACCCGCAAGGCCGACTCATCGCCGTGGATTTCGGCATCGTGGGGCGTCTGGGGCTTTTGGAGCGCCGCTATCTGGCGGAGATCCTCTGGGGATTTTTGAACCGTGATTACGGGCGGGTGGCGCGCGTTCATTTCGAGGCGGGGTATGTGCCCGGTCATCACGACAGGGCGGCCTTCGCCCAGGCGCTGCGGGCCGTGGGAGAGCCGATCTTCGGTCGCGTGGCGGCGGACGTCTCCATGGGCCGGCTCCTCGCCCAGCTTTTCGATATCACCAGCCTTTTCGACATGAGGCTGCGTCCGGAGCTGGTGCTGCTGCAAAAGACCATGGTCACGGTGGAAGGCGTGGGCCGGCGGATCGACCCTTCCCTCGACATCTGGGCCGCCGCCGAGCCGATCGTGCGGCGGTGGATCACAGCCGAGCTGTCGCCGGCCCGCCGCGTCGCCGAATTTGCCCGCGATGCCCGGGCCGCCCTGAACCGCTTGGCGCCGCCCGCGGAGGCTCCCGCGGCGCCCGAGGCGCGGCCGCGGGCGCGGGCGGAAGCGACCGCGCCTGGGCGGCTCGACCTGATGAGCTTGGCGATGGGCGCCCTCATGGCCGCCCTCGCCTTCGCCGCCTTTGCCATGCTGCGTTAGAAACTAGCCCTGATCCGAGCCGCCCTCCTGGGACGTCTTGCCCCGTTTGGCCTCCCGGTCCTTCTGCTGAGCCCAATATGTGGCCCCATCCCTGGGCTTGAACATCGTGCGCGGCGCGCCGTTGCGGGCCACGACCGCGAACACATTGGCCTTGGGATCATAGATCAGCTTGTCGCCGTTGGACCGGTCAATCACCTCCGCGTCGCGAGGCGGCTTATCCACGAAAGCGTGGGCCACCGTGACGTATTGGCTCTCGCTCTTGGCGTCGAAGTCGCCGCCGTTCTTGGCGAACTGGTACTCGGCGTTCTCTTCGGCGGTGTGCTTGCGGTTGGCCGCCCACATCGGTTTGCCGCCAATCAATGGCACCGGCGCGTCGCGTGGATCGACGGCGCGCGATCCCGCGCCATTGGCCGAGGTCAGGCCCGGAGCATAGGCGCCGGAGGCCGCGCCGCCCGTGGCGACCGCGGAGGGTTTGCCGTTGCAGGCGCCGAGCGCCATAACCGAGAGGGCCACCGCCCCCGAAAACCAGATGGGCTTCATCATCTTATCTCCGTCTCAAATGAGGTCAGCGGGTGTTTAAGCGTCACTAGGAACAAAGAAAGAACAAAATACGACTTTTGTCCAGAGGCCCTGTTTAAGATTATGTGCGGATCTGGGGTCGGGTTGGGATCGGGTCGGGAGGCCGGGAGCTTTGGCGCATGGGCGCATTCTTCTGATCGTCGGTGGGGGCGTGGCGGCTTACAAGGCGCTGGAGCTCACCCGACTTCTGCGCAAGGCGGGATTCGGCGTCAGCCCCATCCTCACCGCCGCCGGGGCGCGCTTCGTGACACCGCTGAGCCTGGGCGCCCTGGCCGAGGAGGCGGTGCGCACCGAGCTCTTTTCCGATGCGGACGAGGCCCGAATGGGCCATATCGCCCTCTCCCGGGCCGCCGATCTGATCGTGGTGGCGCCAGCCACCGCTGATCTCATGGCCAAGGCGGCGAACGGGCTCGCCGACGACCTAGCCTCCACCGCGCTCCTGGCGACGGACAAGCCGGTGATGATGGCGCCAGCGATGAATGTGCGCATGTGGCTGCACCCCGCCACGCGGCGAAACGTCAAAACCTTGATGGATGACGGGGTTCTCATGGTGGGTCCCGACGTGGGGGCGATGGCGTGTGGCGAGACAGGTCCCGGGCGTATGGCCGAGCCGGAAGCTATCTTCGCGGCGATCATGGCCGCGCTGGCGCCGCGGGGGCCGGGCCCTCTGAGCGGTCGGCATGTGCTGGTGACGGCGGGTCCCACGGCCGAGCCCCTCGATCCGGTCCGCGTCCTCACCAACCGCTCCAGCGGCAAGCAGGGCTACGCCATCGCCGGCGCCGTGGCGGAATTGGGCGCGAGAGTCACCCTCGTGTCCGGCCCCACGGCGCTGGAGGCGCCGGCCGGAGTGACGCGGATCGGCGTGGAGACGGCCTTGGAGATGTCCAGCGCCTGCCTCGCGGCCCTGCCCGCCGACGCGGCCGTATGCGTGGCGGCGGTGTCGGACTGGCGTCCCGATCAGGTTTTCGGGGTCAAGATGAAAAAGGGGCCAGGCGGCCCGCCCACACTGACCCTGGTGGAAAATCCCGACATCCTCGCGACCTTGTCGGCCAAGGGGCCAGGGCGCCCCCGGCTCGTGGTGGGATTCGCGGCTGAAACCGACCATCTGGAGGCCAATGCCCGGGCCAAGCTCGCGCGAAAGGGATGCGACTGGATCCTTGGCAATGATGTGAGCGCGGAGGCGATCATGGGCGGGGACGAGAACGAAATTCTGTTATTGCGCGGCGCCACGACGGAGCGTTGGCCGCGGATGGCCAAGGCCGAGGTCGCCGCCCGCCTGGCCGGGGAGATCAGCAAAGCCCTGGACGGCGCGGGTCCGACATGACCGTCGTGAACATTCTCCGCCTCAGCCACGCCGAAGGCCTTCCCCTGCCGGCCTATGAGACCTCAAACGCCGCCGGCATGGATCTGCGGGCCGCGGTGGACGAAGACGCCCCCACCGTTCTGGCGCCAGGGGCGAGGGCCGCGGTGCCCACGGGATTCGCCATTGCTTTGCCCCAGGGCTTTGAGGCCCAGGTCCGGGCGCGATCCGGCCTCGCCCTCAAGAGCGGCGTGGCGCCTCTGAACTCCCCGGGAACCGTGGACGCGGACTATCGTGGCGAGATCAAGGTCATTCTCATGAATCACGGGACCGAACCCTTCACCATCCGGCGCGGCGACCGCATCGCCCAGTTGATCATCGCGCCGGTGACCCAGGCGACCTGGCGCGAGGCCGACGATCTGGATGAGACCGCGCGGGGCGCCGGCGGATTCGGCTCGACCGGCGTGCGCTGATCCGGCGGACGGCCACGGTCCACGTCAGCGCCGATAACGCCGCGCCGCGCCGCCCTGACCGACGACCGCGCTGAGAGCCGTCTCGAGTTCCGCCTGCCTGAAGGGCTTCTCTAGCCGCCGCAGTCCTTCATCAAGGCTGGGATTGAGGCCCGCATAGCCGGTGATCAACAAGGCGGGCAGGTCAGGCGTGATGGCGCGAGCCTCGGAGACCAGCGCCACGCCGTTCAGCCCCGGCATCATGTAATCGACAATCAGCGCGTCATAGTGCGGGCGCCGGCGTAGCAGCTGCAGGGCGGCCGCGGCGGAGGCGGCGTCATCAACCTCATGGCCGCTGGACTGAAGCATCTCCACCGTGGCGTTCCGCACCAACTCCTCGTCATCGACCAGAAGGATGCGAAGCGGCTCGGAGGGGACCATCACCTCACCAAGGCCCTCGGGGCGCGGGGCAACCTGCACATCCGCCGCGGGCAGATAGATGGAGGCGACCGCGCCGCGGCCCGGCTGGCTTTGCAGATCGAACATACCGCCCGACTGGGCCGCCAGACCATGGACCATCGAGAGGCCCAGACCCGTGCCCCGTCCGATCTCCTTGGTGGAGAAAAAGGGCTCGACGGCCCGCTGCAGGGTCTGGGCGTCCATCCCGACCCCGGTGTCGGCGACGCTGACGCGGACATATCTCCCGACCTGAGCTTGAGGGATCCTGGGCCCATCATGGACCTCCACGGAAATGGTCAGCTCGCCGCCATCGGGCATGGCGTCGCGCGCGTTCACGCAGAGGTTCAGGATGGCCAGCTCCAATTGGTTCGGGTCGGCGATGACCGCCGGAAGATCAGGAGCCACCGCATAATGAACCGTGATCAGCGCGTTGAGAGACCGACCGATCAGATCGGACATCCCTGTCACCAGTTCTCCGAGGTTCACCGCCCGCGGCTCCAGATGCTGGCGCCGCCCAAAGGTCAGAAGTCGGTTGACCAGAACCCGCGCGCGCTCAGCCGACTGCTGAGCCCCGCTGATGATCCGGCGCGCGCGCTCATCCTCGGCGTAGCGGCGGGCCAGTATGTCGAGCGCCCCGACGATGGGCGTGAGCAGATTGTTGAAATCGTGGGCGACCCCGCCGGTGAGCTGGCCGATGGTTTCGAGCTTTTGAAGCTGATGCAGTTCCTCGCGGGCGGCCTCGCGCTCGGCGATGGCCCGGTCAACACGCGCCCGCAGCGCCTCTTCGGCCCGTTCCCGCGCGCCCGCGTCGTCGAAGACGGTCACCGCCCCGGCGGGCTCTCCGTCGGGGCCGCGTATGGGGACCGCATCGACTTCCAGAACGATCCGCTCGTGACCGCCGGGGCCCCCACGTAGATAGATGAGCCGCTCCGCGTCGATCCGCTCGCCCCGCGCCGCCCGCCAGGAGGGATACTCGGCCGCGACATAGGGCCGTCCGTCGGCGTGAATGGCTCCAGAGGCGCCGCCAGAGTCCGCGCCCTGCAACGGGGGTCGATGACCAATCAGTTCCACGCCGCGCTCATTGAGCGTGGTCACACAGCCATCCCGATCCACGATGGCCATGCCCACGGGCGCCTTGGCGAGAACCGACGCCAGGAACTCCCTCTCGACCTGAAGTTTCGCCTCACTGAGCCGAAGGGCCTCGGCCGCGTGGCGCCGGGTGCGCGCCATGTCGAGATTGGCGGAGACGCGCGCCAGAAGCTCGCGCGCCGAAAAAGGCTTTGCGAGATAGTCGTCGGCCCCGGCTTCCAGACCCTCGACCTGAGCCTCTTCACCCGCCCGAGCCGACAGCATCACCACGGGCAGGTCCGAGAGCGCGGGATCCTCACGAACGGCTTGCAGCAGCTCGAAGCCATCCATCCCCGGCATCATGACGTCGGTGAGCAGCAGGTCGGGCCGCTGATGGCGCGCCGCCGCCAGCGCCCCCGCCCCATCCGCCGCCACATCCACCGCATATCCAGCGCCCTCAAGAAGGCGGCGCACATAATCGCGAAGGTCCCGATTGTCGTCGGCCACAAGGACCCGTCCGTCGCGAGCGCCCGGCCGCGCGGCGTCGGGCGCCACGTCGCGGTGCGAATTGCCAGTCTGGTCATGGCCGCTGATGGCGTCGGGTAGCCACAGCAGGGCCTCCTGCGCGAAGGCCTGCGCCCGATCCGACACCTCCGCCATGGCGACCTCGGGGGCGCCCTCGCTCCGCGCCAGGCCATCCTGGCGAAGCGGGACAGCGACGCGAAAGGTCGTGCCGAGGCCGACCTCGCTGATGGCGGAGATCGCGCCGCCGTGCAGATCCACGAGGTCGTGCACCAGAGCCAGACCGATACCCGATCCCTCGAAGGACCGTCCCTTCACACCCTGAACACGGTGAAAGCGCTCGAAGAGCCGGGGCATTTCCGAAGCGGGGATTCCGACGCCGGTGTCCTGGATTTCCATCACGGCGCGTCCGTCTTGCGTGTGAAGCCGCACGGAAATCCCGCCCTCAAGGGTGAACTTGAAGGCGTTCGACATGAGATTGAGGACGATCTTCTCCCACATATCCTGGTCCACATCGGCCAGGACATCGCCGTCCTGACAGTCGATGGTCAGGGTAAGACCGGCGCGCTCGCAGGCGGATCGGAAGGTCGACGCCAGTTCGGTGGTGAGAGCCGCAAGATTTGTGGGCTGATAGTTCGCATCGGCCCGTTCGGCCTCGATGCGGGAGAAATCCAGCAGCGCATTGACCAGGCGCAGCAGGCGCTGGGCGTTGCGATGGGCCGCATCCACCAGGGCCCGATCTTCGGGCGAAAACCGTTCGGCGGGGTGGGCGAGAACCGCTTCCAGCGGCCCCAGCATCAGGGTGAGGGGGGTGCGGAACTCATGACTGATATTGGAGAAGAAAGCTGTTTTGGCCCGGTTGATTTCCGACAGGGCCTCCGCGCGGGCCTTGGCGCTTTCGTATTCATCCGCCCTGGCGATGGCGGCCGCGATCTGGCCCGTGAGCAATTGGAGAAATCCGCGATAGTCCGGGTTGAATTCGCGATGAGGGTTCAGTCCCGCGACGAGATAGCCGACGGGGGCGCCGCCGTCCGACACCGTGATGGGCGTGATCAGGGCTTCCGACGGCGCTTGCTGCCAGTGGAGGAGCGGGAATTCGCCCAAGGCCTCCTTCGGCGCCGACGCTTTCACTGGTCCGGCCGCGGCCTCTAGAAACGGCCAAGGGCACGCGGGATCGTTGAGATCAAACCGTGCCGGGGTGGATGAGGTGTCGGGCTGGAGCCCATGGATCGCGGTTCGCGTCAGGGATGCGCCGCCGGGTTCGACGAGACAAATGAGGCCGAAGGGCACATCCGGCGCCCCCGCTTGGAAACAGGCGGTTATGGCGGCCATGACGTCGGTGCGGGTCGAGGCCGCCGACAGGCGCGCGCCCATGTCGCGCAAGAGATCCAACTGCCGTTCGCCGATGACACGCTCGGTGACTTCGGCGACCACACACAACATGCCGACGGTTTTGCCAAAGTCGTCCGCCAGGGGCGAATAGGAAAAGGTGTGGTAGGTCTCCTCGGTAAATCCGCTGCGCTCCAGATAGAGCAAAAGCGCCTCGTCCCATGTCGCCTCACCGGTTTCCAGAACGTGGGCGATCCGCGGTCCGACGTCCGGCCAGATCTCAGCCCAGACTTTATCGGACCTCGCCCCCAGCACCCAATCGGCTTTCACCCCCGTGGTGGGCAGATAGGCGTCGTTGCAAAGGAAGGTGAGTTCATCCCCCCAGGCCATCCACATGGCGAACCGGGACGTCAGCAGGATCCGCACAACCGTCCGCAGGCTTTGCGGCCAGGACGCCGGTTCTCCGATCCCCGTGGCCGACCAGTCCAGCGCGCGCATCCGCGCGCCCATCTCTCCCCCGCCACCCAGGAAGTCGGTCGCGATGTGTCGGGGCTGGGGGACGCGCATTCTCTCTGTCGCCGTCATCGGTTGCTCAAATGGCGGAATGCGGTCCAAACTTAACCGTTCCGTCCCAAGACCTGGTAATGAATCTCGGTCGGCGGATTGTTGCGGTCAATCTCGCGGAGCGCGATGCGGCACGCCTTGCGCCAAGCATCCGGCGCCAACGGCTCGCCGCGCCGCCTGTCGAAACCCTTCGCGCGAAAGGATTTGGCGAACGCTCCGGCCGGCCTAAAGCGCCCGTCCCGCGAGAGGGCCCGAGCGGTCAAGGCGGGGACCTATCTGGAGCGATAGCCGGCGTCCGCGCCGCGCTCAGACCCCCAGCACGTCCCGCATGCCATAAAGCCCGGGCGACGCCGTCATCACCCAGGCGGCCGCCGCGAGAGCCCCGCGGCCAAAGAGCGAGCGGTCCCGGGCGGAATGAGACAGGGTGATGATCTCGTCCTCGGCGGCGAAGATGACGCTGTGGTCGCCCACGATCCCGCCGCCGCGAAGGGAGGCATAGCCGACGCCGCCCTGTCGGCGGGCGCCGCCAAGTCCCGCGCGCGGGGGCAGCCGGGCCGTCTCGGGCGTCTCGCCGCGGGCTCGCGCCGCCGCGTCCCCCAGAAGAAGCGCGGTGCCGGAGGGGGCGTCGACCTTGCGCCGGTGATGGGCCTCAAGGATTTCCACATCCCACGCCTCCGGCCCCAGGCGCCGCGCCGCTTCTTCCACCAGCAGGGCGAGCATGTTCACGCCAAGCGAAAAATTACCGGATTTGACGATGGCGATCTTCGCCGCCGCCCGGGCGATCGCCGCCTCCTGATCGGGCGCGAAGCCCGTGGCCCCGATCACCAGGGCGGGGCCGCCCGCCGCCGCCGCCAGGGTCGCGAGCTGTGTGCTGGCGGCGGCTGTGGAGAAATCGACGATGACATCGCAGAGGCTGAGGGCGTCGGGCGCGGCCAGGAGGGGCGTTTCAGAGTGGGCGCCGTCCGCCAATCCCGCGGCCTCCGGACGGTCAATCCGCGCGGCCAGAGCCATATCCGCCCGCGCCGCCACAAGGCTCTGCAAGACCTGACCCATGCGGCCCAAGGCCCCCGCCACCCCGATCCTGATCACATCGCCCATATCCACGGTCTCGTTGTCACGCTCTGGTTTGCTGTCGCACGCGGCGGCGCCCTGCGCTATGCATCCCCGGCTTTTGGGCCTCCCTCTGGAGGTTCGCACGGGCCTCTTAAGCCCTCCGCCCCGCCTTGGAAGAAAATCCGCCGATGAGCGACGCCGAAAAACAGACCTTCACCGACGCCGAAGCTCTGGCCTTCCACCGCTATCCGACCCCCGGCAAGATCGCCATCTCGCCCACCAAGCCCATGGCGACCCAGCGGGACCTTTCCCTCGCCTATTCGCCGGG
>Ga0116227_10014000_pt1 | contig 12392 bp, 9 predicted proteins | sample S1TSphgellanicum_FD_89693 | JGI IMG/M metagenome (GOLD analysis project Ga0116227, IMG submission 89693) | Host-associated microbial communities from peat moss isolated from Minnesota, USA - S1T2_Fb - Sphagnum magellanicum MG | ecosystem: Host-associated > Plants > Peat moss > Unclassified... | reverse complement strand
GCGCTTCACAGACCTTCCAGCGCTCGCTGCTGGTGCAGGGTACGGTTGATGGTGTCGCCGCTCGGCTGCGCGGGGCCATCGAAGCGGAAGGCATTTGGGTGCTTCATGAAATCAATCCGCAGATGCTGCTCGCGCGTGGAGGCTATGCCATCGCTGCGGCGCGTCAGATTCTCTTCTTTCATCCTGACCTGATGGCTCGGTTGCTGACGGCAGATTCCGCAGCCCTGATCGAGGCACCGCTGAAATTCGCCCTGACCGAGGCCGGGCAGGATCAGGTTATGATCCGGTGGTCTGACATTGGCGCGGCGCTCGCACGATATGGCCATGACGATCTGGCGCAATTGGGACGAGACCTTTCGGTCGTCATCGATCGCATCGTCTCGGACTTGCCGGTGGCGGACTAAAGCCCGGCCATGAGAGGGTTCGCCGAGGCGCGGAGAATGCGAAATGGATGAGGCTTCGCTCGCCCCCGATCAGGCAGGGCAGCGATCGCGCGGACCGGCGCGCGGCCATTGCCGATGCCGCGATCGACATTCTGGATGACGGCGGGCTGGCCGATGCGGGGTTTTTCCTGCGCGAAATCAACGCCGCTATGCAGGCCTGAAACGCGGCTGCTCATCGCGACGAACGGCGGCCATAGCCTTCTTGCAACCCCAGATCCGGGCGGGGTGTCTTTTACGCGAGCCATGCGCTACTGGCCGCCGATCAAGCACAGGACCCTGAAACCAGCGCCGCTTTACAAGGGCCCGGTGGGTCAAAAGGATCATCGCCTTGGCAAGAACCGCCTATCTGGCTTCGCTCGTGCGAAGCAAACCGATTGCCAGCTATACAGGCGAGGCACAAAAGGACACCGGGCGCGGACTGACCCGCTCGATCAGCCTGTTCCACCTGATGATGATCGGGGTGGGTTCGACGATCGGCACAGGCATCTTCGTGGCCCTGACCACGGCCGTACCCGAAGCGGGGCCTGCGGTGACGCTGTCTTTCGTGATCGCCGGTGTTGCCGCGGCCCTGACAGCCCTGTGCTATGCCGAACTCGCCTCGGTCGTGCCTGCTGCGGGAAGCTCCTATTCCTACGCCTATGCCACGCTGGGCGAGATGCCTGCCTTCCTGATCGGCGCCTGCCTGGTGCTGGAATATGGCGTGGCGGCTTCGGCGGTCGCTGTGGGCTGGGGGCAGTATCTCAACGAGCTGTTCCTGATGACCACCGGCTGGCACATTCCTGACGCTTTGGCGCAGCCGCCCGGCGCCGGGGGGATCGTCAATTTTCCGGCGGTCATTCTGGTCGGGCTCTGCCTTGTGCTGTTGCTCAAGGGCACCAGCGAGTCCGCGAAGACGAATTCGATCCTTGTGATGGGCAAGCTGGTGGTGCTCGCGCTGTTCGTCGGCATTGCACTGATGCATGCCGACCCCGCGAACCTGCATCCCTTCGCACCCAAGGGCATGGCCGGGATCGGTGCCGCCGCCTCCTCGATCTTCTTTTCCTATGTGGGGATCGACACCATCGCGACAGCCGGGGAGGAGGTGGAAAATCCCCATCGCACCCTGCCGCTGGCGATCATCGGCGCGCTTCTCATCGTGACTGTGACCTATATGCTGGTCGCGATCAGTGCCGTGGGCGCGCAGCCCTGGACCAAATTCGCCGGGCAGGAGGCTGGTCTTGCCGTCATCCTCCACAATGTTACCGGGGCTCAGTGGCCCGCCATCGTGCTGTCGGCCGGCGCGGTGGCCTCGATCATGAGCGTCACACTGATGTGCATCTTTGGCCAGACGCGCATCCTCTATGCCATGAGCAAGGATGGTTTGCTGCCCGCCGTGTTCCACAAGGTCGACGCCAGGCGCCATGTGCCGCGCGAGAACAGCTGGATCGTGTCGATCTTTGTCGCGCTGCTCGCTGCCCTGGTTCCGCTTGATGCGCTGGTCAACGCCACCAGCATGGGGACGCTGGTGGCCTTCTGCGCCGTGTCGGCCGGTGTCATCATCCTGCGGCGGGCTCGGCCCGATCTCGCGCGCGGCTATCGTGTGCCGCTCTATCCGGTGCTGCCCATCGCCAGCGTCGGGATCTGCCTGTTCCTCATCAGCCAGTTGCCGCGTGATACGTTTGAAATCTTTGGCGTATGGCTGGCGGCGTCTGCCGTCATCTATCTGATCTATTCGAACCGCTCATCCGCCCTTGCCAGGAGTGATGATGCGGGCTGAGGCGCTGCCGTCGCGCGATCAATTGAAGCGTATTCTGTGGGCGAGCCAGCCCGATCAGCCCAGTTGCCCGGCGGCGTCATGCTGATGTCGGGGATTGCCCACGGGGCTGGGCTCTGCAGCCAGCCAGCACCCGAAGCGCGACCAGATCTCGCGTGAGGGCAGGTTGCGCGATAGATCAGCCTGCGTCTTGCGGCACAGCGCCGGGCTGCGAGTTTCACATTGCAGCCCGACAGCTGGAGCCGTTTTGCTTGAGCAGTGCGCAAAGGCCCCCGGTCGGGAATGGCTGACTGAAAGGCGTGGTCGAGGAGTAGCCACGGATTTTTCACTCAAGCAGGTGTTTGTGAGCCCTTATTTGTCTGAGTGGAAATGTGCCCATGCGCCAAACCGCTAAGGGCTGAGGAGAGAATCCTGGCGCTATGGCGCATCGTGCCCCTCGGCAGAGAAGTCAGAGGGGGTTTGGGAAATATTATTTTTTAGCAACAATATGACTTGAAGGACTCAGGTATAAATTTCCTGGAATTGCGCGTGGCAGCCAAATTCTGTCGCAATTATAGCTATTGCATCGCAAAACCCAACACGATACACGACTCGAAATACTCTTACTAAATGAAGAGTGAAAAGCAGGGGAGAGTTTTCGATGACCGCAAGGGCTATGCTGCTTCTGGCTTTGTCGTGTTCTGCGCTGGCGATGGCCAGCACGCAGGCACAGGCACAAACAGCGTCCGGACCAGCGAAGGATCCGGCCTCCGCGCAAGACATCGTGGTGACCGGTCTGCGCCAAAGCCTCGGCAGCGCGCAGAACCTCAAGCGCCATGCCGAGGGCATCATCGACTCACTGGTGGCTGAGGATGTCGGCAAATTCCCTGACAACAATGCCGCAGAAGCACTCGCCCGCATCACCGGCGTGCAGGTCACACGCTATCTCGACGAGGCCAATGGCGTCCTGATCCGCGGCCTGCCCAATGTCCAGACTGCGCTTTCCGGCCGGGAGATTTTCACGGCGGATGGCCGCGCCGTCGCAATTCAGGACTTTCCGGCGCAAGCCCTTGCCCGTGTCGATGTGGTGAAAGCGACGACGGCGGAAAATCTTGAAGGCGGCATCGCCGGCCTGATCGATGTGACCTTGCGTCGCCCGCTGGACTTCCCCGGACGGCAGATCGCGGGCTCGCTGCGCGGCGTTTACAACAGTGAATCGCGCAAGACCGATCCCACCGGCAGCCTGCTTGTCTCCGACCGCTGGACGACCGACATCGGTGAGATCGGCGCGCTGGTGAATGTCTCCTTCACCCAGACGCGCTACCTCAATTCGGTGCGCTATCAGGGGTTTCAGGACAATGTGCCCGCCGCGCAGACCATCCTGCCCACCAGCGTCGGGCGCAACTTCACTTTCCCGCAGGACATCGGCCTGTTCTACGGGCGCGGCAAACGCCAGCGTCCCTCGGTCAATGGCTCGCTGCAGTGGAAGCCCAATGACAATCTGATGCTCTATGCCGACGGGCTGTGGCAGGCCTATCGCAACTCGATCCAGAATGACTTCCTGGGCATCCCGATCCAGGCCAGCACCACCGGCGGCCTGCCGCCCACGATCACCAATGCCGTGCTGACGGCGGACGGTTCGACCCTCTCCTCCTTCAACACCAATCTGGGCATCGTCAACGGCCCGAGCACACAGTCCGGCTATCAGAAAACCGATACCTATCAGGGCGCGATCGGCGGCAAGCTGACCGTCGGCAATGCCGTTTTCACCACCGACCTCGCCTACACCAAATCGATTGTCGACAACACCTATTACAACCTCGACACGCAGCTCACCAGCCCGCTCTCGCTGTCGGTGAAGCTGAACGATCAGGGCGGCGTGAACTTCACGCCCTCGGGCGTCGATTTCAACAATCCATCCAGTTACATCGTGCGCGGCTTTTACGATCAGCGCTCGCGGCAGGAGGGCAGCCAGTGGCAGTGGCAGGGCAATCTGGACCTCGAGACCGGTTGGGCGCTGTTCCCGCGCTTCAAATTCGGCCTGCGCTATGCCGACCGCACCGCAAGCTCGGTCTATGGCGATCGCTATGCCACGCTGACCGCCGCGAAGGATCCGATCAGCGCGATCCCCGGCGCCAGCGCTGCCAGCGGCATCATCAGCCCCGGTTTCCACGATGACAATCTGCAGCAGTTCCGTTCCTGGTATGAAACCAGCGCCAGCTACATCAACAACAACATCAATGACGTGCGCGGCTACGTGCGCCAGGCGCTGGTGCGTGCGGGCGGATCGAGCGCCGATCAGGCGGCCTGGGCCTCAACCCTGCCCAATCTCAACCCTCTCAATGCCTTCAAGGCCAGCGAGAAGACCTACACAGCCTATGCCCAGGTCGATTACGCCTTCGACATTGGCATACCGATCGACGGCACGATCGGCGCGCGGGTCATTCTGACCAGGAACCAGCTCAACGGCACCAATTCGCTGCCTGATGCCAATGGCAATTCGGTCTTCACGCCGATCAATTCGAGCCAGCAATACACTGACATCCTGCCCAACATCAGCGCGCAATTGCATTTCACGGACAAGTTGAAGCTGCGCCTGTCACGCACCCAGTCGCTGACAAGGCCGGGCTTCAACCAGATCAACCCGACGATGACGATCCAGCAGGGCACCATCGGCGGCAACATTTCCTTCACCGGCAGCGGCGGCAACCCCGATCTGCAGCCGATCCGCTCGAACAATTACGATGCCTCGCTCGAATATTACATGTCGCGCACGGGCTCGCTCTCGGTTGCCGGTTTCTATCGCCAGATCAATGGCTTCATCAACTCGCTGGGCGATGTGGTGAATGTCGCGCCCTATGGCAACATTCTGGTCTATCGCCCGACCAACGCCGGTTCGGGGACGATCAAGGGCGTGGAAGCGGCGGCGACGACCTTCTTCGATTTCCTGCCCGGGAAGCTCAAGGGGCTGGGCGCTCAGGTCAATTTCACCTACATCGATGGCGAGCAGACCTTGCGCTCGGCGGCGAATTTCGCTGGCGGCAGGAACACGCTGCCCGGCGTGTCGAAATACAGCTACAACATCATCGGCATGTATCAGATGGGCCCGGCCAGCCTGCGGCTTGCCTATAATTATCGTTCTTCGAATGTCGATTCCTTCGGCGGGCCTGGTGTCTACACCACGGTTTATTCCGGAGCCGTGGGCCGCCTCGACCTGTCGGCCAGCTATGACATTCGCAAGAATTTGACGCTGACGGTGGATGCGACCAATCTGCTGCGCACGCCCTATCACAGCTATGTCGGCTCGCCCGCCTATCCGCGCGATGTTCGCTGGGAGGCGAGCCTGCTGTCGGCGGGCGTCCGCTTCCGCTTCTGAGGAGACAGGCCATGATCGAGGTTTTCCGCCAGACGACGCGCCGCCATATGCTGGGCGGCGCGGCAGGGCTGACGGCAGGCGCGCTGTTGCCTGCTTCTGCCCACGCCGCGACCGGCGCTCACACGGTGGCGATCGAGGAATTGCCGCGCGGCGACGTCACCCTGCTCGACGGGCCCGCCAAGGCGCAATTCGATGCCACGCTGGCCTCGCTGCTGGCGATGGATGAGGACGCCTTGCTGCGCCCCTTCCGCGCGGCGGCAGGGCTGCCGGTTGCGTCGCAGGGTCTGGGCGGATGGTATGATGCATCCGCCGCTTTCGATCCGCCGCGCGACATGCATGGCTTCATCCCCGGCCACAGCTTCGGCCAATATCTCTCGGCGCTGGCGCGCGCCTATGCCGTCAGCGGCGATGTCCGTGCCAAGGCCAAGGTCGACCGTCTGGTGGCCGACTTCGCACCGACCGTGCAGGCCGATTTCTACCGCGATTATCCGCTTCCGGCCTACACCTATGACAAGGTGCTGATCGGCCTGATCGACGCCTTTGCCTTCGCGGGCAATCGCGACGCACTGAAGCTGACCGGCCCGGCAACCGATCAGGTGCTCCGCTATCTGCCCGGCCGCGCGCTGGACCGCCAGACGGTGACCGCGCCGCCGGGCCGCAATGCCGCTTTTGCCTGGGACGAAACCTATACGTTGGCCGAGAACCTCTATCTGGCCGCCGAGCGCGGCGCGGGTGAGCGGTTCCGCACGCTGGCACGGGCCTATCTGCTCGATGCGACCTATTTCGATCCGCTGGCCGCGGGCAAGAATGTGCTGCCGGGGCGGCATGCCTACAGCCATGTCAACGCGCTGGCTTCGGCGATGCGCGCCTATCTCGTCGATGGTGACCCCAAGCATCTGGCCGCTGCCCGTAACGGCATGGGCTTTGTGCTGGACCAGAGCTTTGTCACCGGTGGCTGGGGGCCGAATGAAAGCTTCGTCGAACCGGGCTCGGGCAAGCTGGGCAACTCGCTGTCCACCACCCACGCCGGGTTCGAGGCGCCTTGCGGCACCTATGGCCATTTCAAGGTGGCACGCGCCCTGATCCGGGCAACCGGCGACAGCCGCTATGGCGACAGCATGGAGCGATTGTTCTACAATGCCGCGCTGGGCGTCCTGCCGCTCAAAGCCGACGGTACAGCCTTTTATTACGCCGATTACAATGACATCGGCACCAAGAGCTATTTCGAATATGCCTGCCCCTGTTGCTCGGGTTCGATCGGGCAACTGACCGCCGACTACGGCATCAACGGCTATCTGCGCGATCCGCTGGGGCTTTTCGTCAATCTCTACCTGCCGTCACGCGCGACATGGCACGCACCCGGCGGCGCCAAGCTGACGCTGACCCAGCAGGGTAGCTATCCCTTCACGCCGGATATCGCGATGACGGTCTCGGTGCCGCATCCGGTCAAAATGGCCCTGCGGCTGCGCATCCCGGCCTGGGCTGGCCCTCAGACCCGCCTCACGGTGAATGGTGGCCCTGCCGGGCCGATAACGCCGGGCCGCTTCGCCACCGTAACACGGACATGGCAGGAGGGGGACCGCATCGCACTCTCGATCGACATGCCGCTGCGTACCGAGGCCGTCGATGCGCAGATGCCCGAAAGGGTCGCGGCCATGCAGGGCCCGCTCGCGCTGTTCGCCACGGGCGACCATTTCGTGCCGCTAACACGCGCGCAACTGCTTTCGCTGCGTCAGCGCACACCGGGCGGCATGGAATGGGCGATGCCGGACAGCGGCACGCCGGTCTTCAAGCCCTATCTGCATATCGCCAGTTCGGAGCCGACCCGGCTCTACCAGTTCCTGATCTGAAGCCCATGCCCGCGCCGTATCCATGATCGCATGGCTGTCGAAACGATCGGACATGGGCTTTCACGCTGTGGCACGCTTCGGTGTTGCCGCAAGGCGCGGCGCCCGTCGCGATGCATTGATGCCTATCGCTTGCCGGTTTCCAGCTTGGCCGAGACGCAGCCGGCAGGCTGGCGCACCGGGTTGCAGCGCGCCATCACCTTGCCGGGCAGGCGCACCGTATAACCGCCGGGAAAGCGCGGATCGGCCCAGATGTAGTCGGTCGAAACATATTGCGCGCCGCTGGCGAAGGCGGCGTCGCGGCGGCTGGTGTCGTTGAGGCGCGCCTCATGCGTGTCGGCATCGGCGCGGGTGCGCACGAGGAAGCCCTGCGCCACATCGCGCCTGATCCGCTCGCCTTCCTTCACCGGATCGTTGAGGGTCAGATAGGCGGCGGCGGGCGAGTTCTCATCGGTGTTGATGAAGAAGACTCGGCCCTCCAGCGAATGGCGCGCGCCGCGATAGATCGCCACCTTGGGCGCCTGCTCGTCCAGCGCGAAAAGGAAGCGGCCGCGCGCCTTGTCCAGTGTCGGCCAATTGCCTGCCAGCACGCCCTCGCGCAGCGTGGGGTAATGGCCCTGCACATCGTCGGGCACGATCAGCTTGGCGGGCGAGAGCACCGAGCGGATTTCGGCATCCAGCGCGTCGAAGGCCGCTTCGGTGAAGGGCAGCGCCTCGAAGCCGCCTTTGTCGCCATTGTGCTCTTCCTTGGCGTTGAACATCAGCATGATCGGCAGATGGCCGGGATGGGCATCGGACCAGTCGCGCAGGATGTGCAGACAGTCGGTCAGCAACACGCAGCTGCTCGAATTGTCGATGCCGGGGATGTGCAGCACCTTGAAGCCCGGGCGCTGAAGCCGGGGATCGTTCGAGCCGCGCGCGTAATAGCCGCCTTGCGGATCGTAATTGACGTCGATCTCCAGCTGCCGCGCCCCGGCATCGAGCTGCTCAGTCAGCGGGCGGTGGCTGTAATCGAGCGCATCGGCCATCTGCGGATTGATGGCGCGGATCTTCGCCATGGTCGGCGCGGGCATCGGCTGCTTGTAGCTGTTGTGCGTGCCGACGACTTGAATATCGTTCATGTGTTCGGCTGCGGTGGCGCGCGCGGGTGCGTCGGCGCCCAGCAGCATCAGAAGGGGAAGGAGCATGGGGGGAGCTTCCTGAAAAAGCTCCCCGTGACAGCACTTTGTTGCAGTTTTGCGGCTGCGGTGCGTGATCCCTGACCGCTGCAGAGGCTGCATTAAGGCTTGGGTGAGGGGGCAGGTCTTTATCGCCGGTTGCCTCGCCAACTGAGGGTCAGCAGCACCATCATGGCGCCCAGCGAGAGCAGTCCGACCCAAAGAACGCTGCCCACCGCAGGCCCCCAGGCGATCGCTGCCGCAGCGTAAGACAAGGCCAGCATCGCCCAGCCGATCATGGCCGCGCCCCGTCGCTCGCGGGGTGGCAGGCGGCGTTTCAGCAAGGCGCCCTGATGACGCTCCATTCCCAGCGCGAGGCAGGCAAAGCCGATCAGGGCGAAGAGGGCGGCGATCAGGCTCATAGCGCGGCCTCCGTTTCCCGCTCCGGCGTGGTCAGTTGTTCCGGGATGCCGGGTGCCGGCTGATGCGCTGCCACCGCCACGCGGGGCGGGCGCTTGCGGGATTTTGGCTGATGACGAGCGACTTTGCGGGCCATCAACAGGAAAGCACCGGCAAACACCAGCAGCACCACGTTGAACACCGCCATCCGCTCATCGCCATGCATGAGCGAGGCGGGCAGGCCGCGGGGGCTTGCCAGATCGCGCAGCGTCAGCAGCGCCAGCGCGAGGCCGGTGACGCCGAGCAGCCCGACCCAGCCGCGCCGGGCAGGCAGCGCAAAGGCTGCGAGCAGCCCCGCGCCCCAGGTGATGAACAGCGCGTTGATCTCCCATTCGGACCGCCCGGCCACGTCCACCGGCAGCAGCCGGTTGGCCCAGAAATAACCAGTCACCGCCAGAGGGAAGCCCGCGACGAAACCGATGTTCAGCTTTTCGACCAGTCGAAAGCCCAAATGGGGGCGCAGCGGATCGGGCAGCTTTTCCCGCCGCTTGACGGTCCAGAGCACGAGGCCGCTGCCGACCATCACCGTTCCGCCCAGTCCGCTCAGGAAATAGAGCCAGCGCAGCGCATCGGGCGCATAACGGCCGGCATGCAGGCCGATCATCACGCTGTCGACGCCAACCGCCCCGGTGGAAGGGGGCTACTGCCAGATCAGTCGACCCGTGGCTGCGGAATAAGACAGGCTGGGCCGCCGCGCGCCCATGCCGCCCGAAGGGCTGCCGATCAGCGTGACGCGGGCAGCGACATCGTTGGGTTCTTCCACACGGATGACGCCCACCTTGCCATGCAACCGCGCCTCGGCATCGCGGATCAAGGGGCCCAAGGGCACCATCGGCGTGGGGCGGTCGAGCCGCTTGACCTCGCCCGCATCGGGGAAGAGTTGTGCGTAAAGCGCCTGCGTCGAGGCGTAATTCGCCACCGCCGCCCATGGCATATACAGCGTCACCAGCGTGACCAGCCCGGTGTAGGTGATCATCAGATGGAAGGGCAGCGCCAGCACGGCGGTGGCATTGTGTCCGTCGAGCCATGTGCGCTGGCCTTTGGCGCGGCGGAAGGTGAAGAAGTCCTTGAAGATCTTTTTATGCGTGATGATGCCCGAGACGATCGCGATCAGCATCATCATCGCGCAGAAGCCGACCAGATAGCGCGCCCAGATCACCGGCATATAATGCAGGTCGAAGTGGAAGCGGTAGAGGAACTCGCCGCCCTGCGTTTCGCGCGCATGCACGGGGCGGCCATCCGCGTCGACCAGCGCCTGCGTATCGCGGCGGCGGCCACGCTTTGCTGCCTCGCCAGCCTTGGGTAGGGGTTGCCAGAACAGCCGTGCGCCCTCGCTGCGATCGGGCACTTCGATAAACCAGCTTCGCGCGTCAGGCGCCTTGGCGTTCAGATAGGCGACCGCGCCCGCCACCGCCACTTCCGGCGCGGGGGCCGCGCCCAGTTCGGGGCGCATCCAGCGGTTGATGTCCTCTCGCCAGTAGCTGACCGTCCCGGCCAGAAAGATCGTGAACAGCACCCAGCCGACGATCAGGCCGGACCAGGTATGAAGCGAGGATTGCGATTGCCGGAATGTGCTCACAGCCTGCCTCCCATGAGAATCGAGGCCCAGGTGATGCCGCCCGCCACGGTGCCGATCAGCACTGTGGTGAGCAGGGCCCGCGCCGCGCTGCGCGCCGCAAAGACCAAGACGACGAGCCCGGCATAGATCGCAAAGGACAGCAGGCTGGCCGTCACCGTCACCTGCGCCTGGTCTCCGGGAAGCAGGCGGGCGAGCGCCATCACCACCAGACTTGTCGCGGCGTAGCCCAGCGGAAAGGCCGTAAGGACGCGGACCCAGACCGAGAGCCGGGTGGCGGTGGCGCGGGCGGTCACCGGATCACCACTTGTACCGCAGCGAACCGACCACCGTGCGCGGCGATCCGAACCAGCACCAGCCGGCGGCAAAGCAGCTCGCCACATGGCGCTTGTTGAGCACATTGTTGGCGTTGAGGGCGAGGGTGATACCCTTCATCCGCTCGTCCATCGCGCCCAGATCGTAGTTGAACATCAGATCGAACAGGGTGAAGCCCTTGACCGAGAAGCGGTTGATGGTGGTCACCCCGCTTGCGGCGGTCGAGTTCAGCCCGTCAGACGGACCAACATAACGCACGCCGCCGCCGAAGGTCAGACCCGAGAGCAGCCCGCTCACCGCCTTGTTCTTCGACAGATCGTAGGACAGGAAGGTGGAGGCCATCCAGTTCGGCGTGCCCAGCACCTTGGTGCCCGTCACGCCCGACTGCTGGCCGCCATTGATGACGCCCGCCGTCACCGGATTGCCCTTGGTGTATTTGGCATCCATGTAGGTGAGCGCCATGCTGAAGGTCAGGCCGGGCTTCAGTGACCCGCGCCCTTCGGCCTCGACACCGCGCGTCTTGGTCTCGCCGACCTGGATCGAGTTGCGGAGGTTGGTCGGGTCGGTCACCAGCACATTCTGCCGGGCAAGGTCATAGACCGACAGGGTCAGGATCGTTTGCGTGCCGGGGGGCTGATACTTCAGGCCCGCTTCCACCTGACGCCCGGTGATCGGCACATAGGGCTGCCCGGCAAGATTGACGCCGCTCTGCGGCTCGAAGGAGGTCGAATAGCTGAAATAGGGCGAGATGCCGAGATCGAAGGCATAAAGCGCGCCGAGGCGATAGGTCACCTTGTCCTGATTGGTCTTGCTGTCGACGCCGCTGGTGGTGGTGGTCTGGCGATACCAGTCCTTGCGGATGCTGCCGATCAGATTGAGCCCGCCCAGATGGATCTGGTCCTGCGCATAGAGGCCGGTCTGCTTGCGCCGCTGATAGTTGGGTGCCACCCCGGCCAGCACATCGGGGATCGTCACGCCATAGACCGGCGCGAAAATGTCGAGATCGGGAATGCCCGCGGCCGCGCCCGTCACGAAGCGCTGCGCGCCCGCCGCATGGTTGCGGTAATAGTCGAGGCCGACCAGCAACTCATGCTTCAACGGGCCGGTGGCGAAACTGGCCTGCAGGCTGTTGTCGAAGGAGATGGTGTTGGCATCCTCGTCCGACCCGCCGCCGCCGCGCACCAGCGTACGATTGTCGGCCTGAAGCGCCGAGCCATAGACCTGCCGGTAATGCTGCTCGATCTTGAGGTAACGCGCATTGGCGCGATAGTTCAGCCAGTCCGCGAACTGGTGCTTGAAAAGCCCGGTCAGCGTGTATTGCGTGCGGTCGAAGGCCTCATAGGTCGGCTCGCCATCATAGAAGGAGACCGACAGTTGGCCGAGCGGGTTGGTCAGCGCCGAACCGATCGGCGGGGCCGAGCCGTAGGAGCCGCTCTTGGGATCGCGCTGATAACCGCCGATGATTGTCAGCGAGGTATGCTCATCGG
>Ga0116227_10013999_pt1 | contig 12394 bp, 14 predicted proteins | sample S1TSphgellanicum_FD_89693 | JGI IMG/M metagenome (GOLD analysis project Ga0116227, IMG submission 89693) | Host-associated microbial communities from peat moss isolated from Minnesota, USA - S1T2_Fb - Sphagnum magellanicum MG | ecosystem: Host-associated > Plants > Peat moss > Unclassified... | reverse complement strand
GGTTGCCATTTAGATCATTTAAAATCTGGTGTTGATCAAGATGACCTAATATCCTTTATAATTGACAACCTCTATATTAGTTGCCAGAGATAATAATCCAACCTGCAAATGTTTTAATCACGAATCAAATCAATTAACCAATTATGGATAAATTTAATTGAATTCACAGGCTACTTAAGAGAAAAGAAAAAGAAAAATGCAAGATCCATGAAAAACCCATAAATTTCACCACAAGAAAGGTGTTCACAAATTGGCTACAAGAAAATAATTTCCCTAAAATGAAAACCAATTATAAAAGAACCCATGGAGTCATAACACAAAAAGTGTTCATAAAATGGGCCAAAAAAAAAAACCTAGTCAATTACGCAAAGCCAAACATTTGAAGCTACTTAAAAGGAAAGGCAGTTTGAATGAAAACATGTGAAAAGAATTGCAGCTAAAAGGGCTTAAAAGTGGCCAATCACTTGTGGTGAGCTTAACATTCAGGTTTGTGCAACATTGGGAAATTGGGAACATGATTGGCTGTATAAAAGACTTTAAGTCAAGTCCTTGCGTGGGTTGAGCAAAGGATTGGCACAAATCAACCAACACCATATTCTATTTTGTTTTAAATTTGTGGAAAATAAGTTTTAAAAATTCAATGTGATATCCTTATAGCCCAACAAATAAAATATATTATTTTATTGTGGTGAATTTCCAAAAAATAAAAGAGACGTGGTTGACCATAAGCCCATATTTTTTACTTCACTTGGGTAGGGTGGAGACATTTTTGTCCTGGAATCGGTGAAGGTGGTCATGCAATAGTTGTGTCATCTCTTGGCCACAATTTGAGAATATAAATCCAATAGGAATATTACATGTTAGATTGAGACAAATGGGTATGAATGTGTTGTGGCCACAATTTAAGCATATATATCCCATTAAGAATATTTCTCGTTAGGGTGAGGCAATTGGACTATAACACTCACATATGTCCTTTCAATTTTTTTTGTCCTCCCACTTGTGCACCTTTTCATCATCTTTCCTTTCGGAACTAGCCAAGGTAGGCCATGAGATCAACTCAAATTCTGTCAAGAATTTGAGACCTCATGATATTCCTTCTGCATCATAATATGAGCTACCTCAAATATTTGTTTTTACAATCTCTCTAGGCAAGGACAATGCATTCACATGGTTTTACAACACCTTGATGCTAAAAGTAGTCTGTACTTGATAGTGAGAAGTAGGTGATCTTCGAACACATGTATCAATTAAAAAAAAAGTAAGGTAGAATTAACTTGAAATGCTTGAGCTTAAAGCTCAAAGAGTAAATAAGGGACACCAAACAATTTCATTCTTCATTATTTCAAAGATGTATTAGTGTTATCTGTAAAAGTCACACGATTAGGGTGCGAGAGAACGACCAGTTTCAGCATAGAATGCATCAACCACGTAATTGGGAGTGAAAATTTTACAAAATGAAATAACTGGGAATCAAACTAGTTTTTCCATCAATTTTGGTGATAAATTGAGTTTCATCCTGTCTTTACTTTTTCCTGAGAGCCTCCACTATTGATACATATATTTTCCCTGCTCCTATCTATACAACTCTGATAATTACTGTCAAACCTTGTGCACTAAATGCTGAGTTCCAGCATTTCATACTGTGATTTAATAAAATTTCATTACTTTGCAGACACCACTGAAAAAGGGGATAGGGGGTGAAAGTAGGCCCAAAGACAGGGTGAAGACAAGGTGACTTTATGGATAACTCTATTCTAATCAATTTATTATTATTTCATCTCTTTTACTTCTTGAGAACTCTTTGGTTTAGTTGTAATTTTGTGTTTTTGATAGAGCATGCCCAATAGCAGCCTACATTTGAGACTCTACTAGTATTTAGCACGTCCAAGGTGCAATGTTAATTGCTTCCATGGTCTCGCCCATAAATCTGAAAAAATGAATGAATTAAACTGATAGACTTCATAATCTTACCACCTGATACAATCATTCAGATTGGTAAATTGAAAACATCATTTCCTTTTACTACCTCATTGGAGGGCATGCTCTTGAAGAATATAGAATTGTTATGCACAGTACAAATAATTTTGTCTGAAGTGTAATTATAACATAATGCAAATATCATTGTGTGGCCTGTTGTACTCTCTTGTAAGTACTTGACATCTTTAGTAAGGGAGAAGATTGTGTGGCCTGTTGCCATTGTGTACTTGATGTAAAGAACTTTTCAGGAATTTCATTTGTAATTTCAGTCTCCCCCCCCTTTGACAGAATTTAACTGTAAGGAGAAAAGAGACTTTGGAAACTCATGGAAGTTCCCAATTTCAGGAGATTCCATTTTTTGGAGAAGTTCTTTACTCAAGGTAAGGAACATTTTTGAAGCCCTTTGTGTGTTTGAGGGCCCAGCCTTTATCAACCCAAGGTGGGCACAAAAAGCCCTGGAAGAGCCTCAAAACTATTCCTTACCTTACATATGGACCACCACTCCAAAGGTAACAAGGGGTGTTTCACACTGTGGCCTTGCCATATACATTAAAAAGTATCCAAATGCAAAAAGAAGAATTATGGAAACTCAAATATTTCACCATGCAAAAATATAATTAAAAAAAAAATCCTCTAAAAGAAACCAAAATCCTTCAAGATATTATAACTCTATAACCAACCTCAAGTTTCAACACAAACCAAAATATCATCCTTCAAAAAGTCCTCATATAAAAAATAGACCTATTATGTAGGGGCCAAAATCTATCAATCTACTACACTCTATATTGAATCTAAACACAATATCCTTGCCTACAAAAGGCAAGGCCAACAAATAACATTGCAAAGACACAAAGACCAAAAACCTTGCCAAAATTCTTAAGGTGGGAAGAGAGTACATTAGTGTAGGCTTGAGGTTGTGGGATTTACTGAACATGAAGACATGCATTGATTTTATTTTTAAAAAATTACGTGGTACCCAGCAGATACCCATTGGGTATCATGGGAAAAAACTATAGTGGGCATTTCAAGTCACTATTACATTTTTCGAAATGCGTGCCCTTCATTTTGGCCTGTAATGTGCCCTCCATTTACAGTAGGAAAATGGACACATGTCTGAACAAAAGCTTGATATCATGTGTCTAGCATCCATTCACAAGTTTCTAATCTCATCCATTCAGTGGCCCTCAAATAAGGGCATCAAATGGGGCTAGGACAAGAAGCTCAAGTTTTTCACCCCAAAGAACAAAGTGAGGGCCCAGGGAAGATCCCTTCTCCAACACGTATAAGACTGAAATTTCAGGGTGTATTTGAAACGTGCCTCATTTAGCACAAGTTTTAAAATAAAAGAAATTTCGCAGAAGAAAGAACTCCCCTTTTCCAGTCCAGGAGTCTGGTTGTGGACCTTGTTATTCACATTTTCAAGACTCCAGGTTTGTAGTTCTTCAGAAAGAATGCTTAAGTGGCTCCAATTCTAAACTAGATCCATTTCTAACTACCATAGTACCTTTGCCCCTCTCACACATGTTTGTTGAGTAATTAATTAATTTTAAGGATTCCATTTTGGACAAATAATATATTCCCAGATATTCCATCAGATTCTTTATTTTCCTTCAGAAAAAAGTTCTAAGAAAATAATATTTGGAATTTTTTTCACATTTCTGAAATAATATAATTAGTCACGAACGTGGTCCAAGTACTAAGGTACCTAAATACAGCCAAAAAATAAATTTTTTCTATTTATTAATGCTGTACAATTAATAAAAAGTGACCATCTCTACCAATTACAGGCCTTTGAAAAAAAACCCAAAAAGCTTGCATTTTTGAGACATGCATGCCTAAATCCACCCTTCGCACACCAACCTGTACCGCCAGATTTATTATTCCCAAAACAAAAAAACCTGATAATCATTGGGAGTCCATTCATGTTTCTAATAGCCATGCAACTCTGGTAATGAGTAAGGACGGTGAACGGGGCTATCAAGGACCTTGAACGGGGTGTCGGAGGAATGGGATTTCAGGTCCCACATTCACTCAGCTCCTGCCTTACATGGGGTCATCATTCCAGGAACGGCCCCATTCTTAGTCCTTAGAGCATCTCCAACGGTGCTCCGTATGTAACTCTGGATAGTAAAATTAAATGTTTAGTTTAGCTGCTTTGTTTTTGGCAATCCCACCAATAAAACTGAAACTGGAACTGCATATAAATGGGGGAGTACTAATAGCAAACTACCTGGATCAATCGATCGTTGTGATCGGCCAATCAAAAATACTGAGGCGCAATCAGGTGCAATTTAGTACACTCTTTTTGGGAGGTGCACAACTGTGTTGCGCCTTTTACCAGCCTCGGCAAGCTGCACGAATTTGGTGCGAAAAAACCAATTTTGTGAGCTAAACCGGCACATTTTGTTTTTTTCGCAATAAATCGTACTGTCTGGAGTCGCATACTGTGAGAGCTTTGAGAGCGCCCTTGAGGTGGCTTGGAACAGTCTAATAAAAGTCAAATCGTATTTATTGACTGTTCCTTGTTTCTCATTGGGTAGATAGTTTGATTGGCCCAAGTGGATTGCTATTAGTGATCTTCCACCTACTCACAGTCCCACCTACTTTGAGCTTTATGGGTGGGGTTGGAAACAAGTTAGTAACTAAAACTTGGATGTGAGAAACATTTTTTGCAGAGTCACATACTGAGAGAGATGGTGGAGATGCTCTTATTACAAATTACTCTATACATTTTTCTCCCCATTACTCCTTTCATTATCTTCTTCAAGCGTGCAATTTGGATGGATTATTTATTTATGTATTATAATGTACTGCCTATTATTTCTGGATTTTATGTTTTGGCCCCTTTTCGTTGCTACCTACTGTAGGTAGGTATGTAATTAGGTAGGTAGGTAGTAGCGTGTGTGTTGTCTTTTGGCGAATGACGACAACGAGAAGGTGCTGATGACGGCGATTTGATTGGCACTCGAGAGTGATCCACGCGCCAGTTGCGGTGCGAGGCAAAGCGGAAATGGGTGATTGTGCGAGCGGAGCGACGACGCTCGGGGGCGAGAGCGACGACGCTCGGGGGCGGAGCGAAGAAGACGAAGGAGAAGAAGAAAAGCTTGGATGGGACCCGCAAGCTGCTTACTTACTTGGTTTTTGCTCTCCACCATCCACACAAATAATGCGACAAACAACAACACCATCGTTTGCTGTTGCAGACGACGAACTTACTAGGACAGGACGATTTGTTTGCCACCACTACTACTCTACTCTCTTTGTGACAGTTCAAGAGACTAGTCACTAACTCTCGCTCGCTTGCTGGTGAACTGTCTTTGCTGCTCCTTCCTCAGCCTGCCTGGCTCACCGACCCACACTTCCCATTCTTGTTGTCGCAAGAAGAGAAGAAGAAGAAGAAGAAGAAGAGAAACAGCAACAGCAACTACTGCTGCTGCAACCCTTAGAAGTGCCGGGCATCTTTCCAAGTGTTGAATTTGAAAGTGCTGATGGTACTACTGGGTTTTCTGTTTTCTGATTGCGACAAGAGAGAGTGTGAGTGACAGTGCTGGGGTCGTAGGTACCCATGCGCATTGGGTGCTGCTGCTTCTTCTTCTTCTTCTTGTCGTTGTGAGGGCTCCTTTTTTTGTAGCTTCTCCAGCTTTTGCTCTGGCCTTGTATTTGTTGACAACACGGAACGGGAGGGTGGTGGATTTTTATGATAAGGGGAGTTTTGGGTTCGTGGAAGGAAAGAGATCCCCCGCCCGGCGGTAGAGGAGGGAGCGAGAGAGAGAGAGAGAGAGAGAGAAAGAGAGGCGGATTTTTTGTTAAGGCAGGAGGAGGGAGGGAAATTGTCTTGGGCCGGAGGAAGGGAGAGAGAGAGAGAGAGAGATGGCAGCATCTGCTTGTGTGTCGACTAGTTGTAGTTCAATATCAGGGGCAAGGGAAAGTTATGGACGAGTACAGAAGCTGGAGCGTTCGGGCTTCTGTGGCAAGAGAGTCACTGTGGGGTCACTGGCGGCGGGAGCTCAACAATGGCTACTACCTAGCACAATAGCACGCGCAGTTTCCAAAAGCAGCAGCAGCAGCAAGAGATCCCTCATCATCACATCAGTGCTGGCTGAAATCTCCAGCCAAACTATGGTTAGTGCACAATTTCACAGCAACACACACACACACACACACACACACACAAAAGAGCCCCGTTCTTATTCTCTTTCAATTCTGTTCAATGGGAGGGTGGGTGCTGCCTTCAAGTTTTTCACATTGTGGCAGAGTTACTGAGAAAAATCTGGAAGAAGAAGATGATGATCACTGCCATTTTTCTCAAGTCCACAATAGATTTGTAACTTTGCAGGAGAGGGAAAAAGTTGTAAAGACCATTCTTCGAAAGGGAGAGAGTGGTATAGACTACTAAGTTCTGTTGTGATCCAGAGCTTTTGTCGTTCATTGATTTCTCTGTTGCATTATGTTATATTAGTTCTCTTAGATTTGAGCCTTATGATGTAGGCCCCAGTGATGGAGAATGCTAGGGTGGACCCAAGGACAGTAGTTTCCATCATTTTGGGGGGCGGTGCAGGGACCCGATTGTTTCCTCTTACAAAGAGACGAGCGAAACCTGCAGTAAGAACCTTTACTGTAACACCTGCCCCACTTATTATTGTCTAATTGGGTTTTTCAAGGTGCATCGCAAGTCTGTATGTGTTTTTTCTAAGCTTCTCCCATTTCTTGCCAATTCTTGTGTTTTGTGTAAACCCTTCTTCTGATATGAGTATTTCTCTGACAAATAATTTCTTTCCAAATTGTATGTTATGATTGTGACCATTGCATTTATGCATCCCATCTTGCAGCTGGGATATAAGCAGTTTGTGAAAAAGGTACTACTACTCTGTAGTGAGAAATGATTATGACTCACTCTATTTGCTTGCATGACTTGTGTGTGGGGTATTAGGTGCCAATTGGTGGAGCTTATAGGCTCATAGATGTGCCAATGAGCAACTGCATCAACAGTGGTATCAACAAAGTTTTCATTCTCACTCAATTCAACTCAACATCTCTTAATCGTCACCTTGCCCGCACATATAGCTTTGGAAATGGTGTCAACTTTGGTGATGGGTTTGTTGAGGTATGAAATCTTGATTTGAAATCGGAAAGGCATCACAAGAAGAAACAACAAACAGAAACACAGTTGGCCTAAAAGACATAAAAATAGTTTTTTAATTTCACAATCATGTTGAGGTTCCACCAGGTCCCTCTCTACTCATCAGCAATTTCAATGATTGATATACTCAAGGGTCATAGGATCTAATGTTGGGATGTGAGAGACAGGTCTCGTATTGAGACTGAGATTCTTACTTACTCCATTTGTTCTGACATCTTCCTTTGTTTCTGTGTTTTAAGGTGTTGGCAGCCACCCAGACACCCGGAGAAGGTGGTAATGAGTGGTTCCAGGGCACTGCAGATGCAGTGCGGCAATACCTGTGGTTGTTTGAGGTGCAAGATTAAATTTCAGTTGTATCCATGTATTGTCCATGTGTATGCACCTGATTTATGCCTTTTTCAAATTCACCCATTTGGTCATTTTGATTAGGGATTTGGTAAGTTCGGATTTTGACAAAGAGGGTTGGTTGGTTGGGGGCCTCTATGATATGGTGCCAGGATGCTAAAAACCAGGATGTGGAGAATGTGCTTATTTTGTCTGGTGATCACCTGTACCGTATGGACTACATGGATTTTGTGCAGGTCTCTCTCTCCCCCTCCATCTCTCTCCTTCAGTCTACTTTGTGTTGATATTACCATCTGTTGCTGATTCTGGAACCTGGTGATATGCATCTTTTTGCAATTTACATGTCAGATTGGAGTTCATTGAGACAGAAGTTCTGGGTGTAAACTCTTACTGACTGCTGTCAGGAACCATGAATCTGGCATCATTGTAAGCTCATTTGGGTGTGTGCAGAAGCACAAGGACAGTGGTGCAGATGTAACAATCTCGTGCGTGGGCATGGATGACAGGTGTTTTTCCAACCTCAGTCCCCCACTAAACCCTTTCTTTGTCACCTAAAAGATGTTACAATTTCCTGCATAAAATGATATCTGTTGTTCCATCATCCCCTCCCCATGTAGCATATTTCCACCCAAGTCAAATATTTTGACTCAATTGAAGAAGAAGAAGAATCAAAAGAGTGCCATACAAGAATCTTTACTGCTACACAGTCTTGAAGATTTCCCCTATGTTTCATCGTCATCTGTTCTTTTCAGTCATTCGCAACTGACCCACAATTTAGAGAGCTCAGAAACTCTAATTGCTCAGTACAAGGAGCAAATGCCAACATTTCTATTTTACTGTGACAGCCGTGCATCAGACTATGGATTGATGAAGATCAATGAGGAGGGCCAAGTACTCTTCTTCAAGGAGAAACCCAAAGGAGCAGAATTGCAGGCCATGGTACAGGCCTGGTTCCTTTTCACCCTATTATAGTTCGAGAATCTAAGCTGGACTTCTGAGGTTTATTATGACAGTTTTGAATTGTCAATTACAATGTTGAGGTGCATGGGGGCAGCAAGTGGACACTACAGTGTTGGGCTTGTCACCAGAGGAGGCAAAGAAGAAGCCTTACATTGCATCCATGGGCATCTATGTCTTCAAAAAAGATGTACTTCTTAAGCTATTAAGGTATAACACATCATTCTAGCTTAATTCATGCTCCTCAGATAAATCTCTCTCTGGTCATGTAGTGGACTGTATGATGAAGCAATTAATTTGGAGCTCAATTTTTTGTAAGCTCAAAACCATGATTTAGTCTGAATGATCCTGCTGTCTCTGCTGTTCAAAATATTTCTTTGAGTTTTCAGTGAACTTGTGCCTTAGAGAGAATATGTAATAGATGGGAATCTTAAGTGTTGTATGGTAACTCAGATGGCGCTACCCGACAGCAAATGACTTTGGTTCTGAGATCATTCCAGATGCAGCCAAAGAACTCAGCATGCAGGTATGGTGAAAAAATGATATACTCTGGCATTCAAAAACAGCTTCCTGTTCTTTCTTCTGTGCTTTTGAGGAGTTGAACTGTACTTGGCATGATAAGCATGTGGACTGGCAAGGAACACGGATGTGAATCTCTGCTCCTAAAATGTCCAGAAATTGTGTGTGCACAGGCTTACTTATTTAATGATTACTGGGAAGATATTGGGACAATCAAATCCTTCTTTGATGCCAATTTAGCTCTTACTGCACAGGTAATAGCTCCTTACAATGGGTTCATGAATTGTTTGCTTTTCTGGTAGTTTGCTTCAGTATTGGCAGGATCTTTCACTATTTATGACATTTCTGAAATGGATGGCAGCCTCCCAACTTCAGCTTTTATGATGCTGCAAAGCCGATTTTCACATCACCTCGTTTTCTACCGCCTACAAAAATAGAAAAATGCCAGGTATTCAATAAAGATTATCTTTTGCTGATTTTGTCTTCTTCTAGCATTCTTCTTCAGGAAGCACATGGAAGAATGTTGAGGGAAAATTGTCTTCTAACCAAAGGCGTGGTGCTGGACCTCAGGTGAGAGACTCGATCATTTCCCATGGTTGCTTTCTGAGGAGTTGCAGTGTGGAGCATTCAATTGTTGGAGTTCGGTCCCGCATTGAGGATGGTGCCACATTGAAGGTTAGTATGATTTGGATAGAGTGCCAAGTACTCTCAATAAGTTGGATGTTTGGAGAGTGCATATCAATCCTATGTCCTTTTACAAAAAGGATCCCGCAAGAAAAGCTCCTAGTATCATGTGGGCTTTTTCTGGATGGAATCTTGTCTATATATGGACTTGCAACTTAGATCTTTTGCAAAAGATAATTGGGCTTGAACCAAAGTCATTGCCCTTTTCCCACGACTCTCACATTTGATAGTAATCTGCTACATTATTCTGACACAAATCACATGATGGTTCTAGGACACAATGATGTTGGGTGCCGACTATTATGAGACAGAGTTGGAGATTGCTGCTCTCCTTACAGAAGGAAAGGTGCCAGTGGGCATTGGAAAGAACTCCAAGATCAGGTACAACTTTCCATCATTGCATTAAATTTCAAATTGGGGAAGAAGCTGCTTCATGATATTCCAATGCGAGTTTTCTTTGCAGTAAGTTCAAAGTGAGAAAGGGCAGTAGGGTTCTCATTTTTTAGTGGGAGGATATAAATAATTTTTTGGGGCATTGGGATCTTGTGCGAATGGGCTTACATTGTGCAAATAAGTTACATAGTCGATAGAGTTGTTAGAATTGGCAATGATGTGGTGATTTCAAACACTGATACTTGTTTTTTGTGTGTGGTGTGTGCACAGCAATTGCATAGTTGACAAAAATGCTAGAATTGGCAATGATGTGGTGATCTGTAACACTGATGTATGCTTTCTGGACTCTCAACATTTCTATCAGTTGCCCTTGGTTTCACCAGGTTTCTTCATGTACCAAATGTAAAAACAGGCTATATTTTTGTTGTGAAAAGTGTGCATTTGGAGGTCGAACTGAATTGTTTGGTTTGGGAAAATTTTGTTACACCAGAATGTGCAAGAGGCAGCAAGACCAGAGGAAGGATTCTACATCAGAACGGGTGTAACTGTTATTTGCAAGAACAGCATCATCAAGGCAGGCACTGTGATTTAGAACCCAATTGTAGGCGGTGTCCATGATTTTCAGAATAGGTGTAAGTCTTCTAGTGTTTGATTTTCCGGTTGCATTTTAGAGGATACCCAATTTTTTGCCAAGCAGATATGAGATGGCCTAGCTCTTTTGGGGATATTTTCTTGGAGGTTAAGTTTATTATGATTTCCATCTGAATGTATCTGGGTTGCCGGGAGTTCACATATAGTACAGAAAGAGGAAAGTGTTTCATTTATGTTTCAGTTCATGACAAGTGCAGTTTTAGGCAGGAGGGTTTACTGCAGAAAGTGCCTAAAGTCACATAAAAGCATAAAACCTTAAAATCCATTTTACATTGACGTCTGAATAATGATTTAAGATTTTTTCTCCTCGAATATTGAATAGTAATCCAATTTTGCCAGATTTCGCTAACCCACTGCCTTTGAAGCAAAACATCAAGGAGGTGAAGTTGAGTCTTACTATTATATTGGCAACCATTTCAAACGATTTCACTTTTGTATCACACTTAGATTATGTAAGTGAAAAAATGAATTAATCCCTTTTCATGAAATTGAAAAAAACACTTCACATTAGACACATTCCAATTCATAAGGTGCAAAAATAATGACATTGTGAAATCCATTTATGGATGTCCACTCTAGCTAAGCCTTGCAAATACCTTGTTGCCTTGAGATGGGTAAAGTGCATGCACTTTTGACTGGTATAATATTTTGGAGCTTGCCTTTTCTAAAGATTAGGACAACTTTTGGTTGTAAAGTTTGGAGAACCAACCAATGCCTTCAACATGGTTTCTCGTTTGAGTCTTTCAACTAAATTCATCAAATTCAGAGGCTTTACAAATTATGACAATTTTGTGACAGTTTTCTTACATTCATGAACCTAGTTTGAACTCATTTTCTTAATTCTTATTTCCTCTTAGGAGGAAAACTCACGTGCTTTCACCTTAAATCATATTTGAAGTACAACAGATGGGGGGAAGATTGCATTATCTCCTCTTCAGTTTCCTTTTGGGTAAGTTGTAAGGGGATCTCTCTCAGGGAGAAGTGGTGAACCAGTACCCATGTTGGTACCATGGTAAAAGTCCATTTAGATTGCTCGTAAATATTACAAATATCCCATGCACACTAAATCAGGACCTTGAGTTCAAATCTAACAAGTTTGTGGGATATTGAATAAAAATGCTGAATTGGGAAGAAAGACATTTCATCTTCTTCACCTGATTTGATTTTAGAGAGGTCAAGGATGTTGTTAATAAGCTGGAAGATGAGGTCACCAGATGTAACCATCACATCCATGAGCTGCCTTTGTTCAGCATGGAGATCAGTAGTACCCAGAACTTCTGCCATGGTCACTACTCCAGAGAGAGGAGACCCTAGCTCATTTGACATAGTTGCCAACATTTGCTTCGCTTGCATGGTCTCCTCTGCAAATTAGAGGCTGCAATAACTTCACGTCAAAATTTCTTCCCAATTGTCTCTCCTCTGCAAAATTAGAAGCTGCAAGAAAATTTCATGTGAAAATAAACGGTTAGCAACTTTTTTTAAGAATATGAAAAGACCAATAAAGAAACATTTGCATATGTAAAAAAACACTCTGCAATCCACGCACTACTCTAATAACCCTCCAAAAGGGTAAGAAAAGAAAGATCAGTGTTTTTTTTTTTTTTTGGGGGGGGTATGGGGAGGAGGGCTTGTAATTTGGATGGTCTTTTTGAGTTTTGTCTCCATTTTTTTTTTCACTGCCACTTGCTCTTTCAATTTCACCAGCTTTCCCTCTTTTCTGCCTCC
>Ga0116227_10013998_pt1 | contig 12395 bp, 11 predicted proteins | sample S1TSphgellanicum_FD_89693 | JGI IMG/M metagenome (GOLD analysis project Ga0116227, IMG submission 89693) | Host-associated microbial communities from peat moss isolated from Minnesota, USA - S1T2_Fb - Sphagnum magellanicum MG | ecosystem: Host-associated > Plants > Peat moss > Unclassified... | reverse complement strand
TCAGATCCAAAGTTTGTAAAATGGCATAATTGTAAGAATGCAAAATAGATTGAATTTCATTGTTGTATATATATGCGACATACATTCATTGACTGCTAAGAAGATGTGTACCCGTTTGGATTCTGAGTTGTCGCATCACTTGATTGTCCTTTCGAATGCACCCGCCCATTTGCTCGGACTTCAGATCGCAGTTAAATGCTGCACCCAAACTTTAGCAACAGATTCATCCGATAGAAGCGTCAGTACATGAGAGCCCACCATGACAACTAAATGACTTTTTGTAGGATCAGTACATCATGCTTCCAACTACCGGCAAGGCAGACTTTTAACTAGCTCAACTGAAATCCTCGCCTACAGATCGTAAACTACCATATGAAATAATAGAAAAATATGAGCTAAGTTTTCCTTTTAAAATATGGATAGATATCAAGACATCGAAGGGCTTCACAAAATGGAAAAAGCATTGGTATAAAAATGGGTACCTCATTTCAGATGTTGATCCACTCACGACCTGCATGGGAACGTAGCATACGGTTTGTAAAACCAGTAGATGAACATACGAGAAGGGAAATCGGGCATAGAGCATATGCCAGAAGGTTGGCCTCCACATTTCTGAGAAATAGCTCGAACCACCAAAACATGTCTGAACATGCTATTAAAGCCTGAGACATCTTAATACATGAATGACTCAGGGTGCTCAAAATCCTGACAACTCCAAAACTATATAAACCGATGAGCATCGCTTGCCTCTGGGAAGTATGGTTGGAACATTATAGAACAACAGAGAGCACCCCAAAACAGGATACATGCATAAAAGCCAGTCTTCCGACACTAACTTCTGTTAGTACCATTTTGTGTACATAATACATACTTCCAATAAACGTAGACCCCAAACCTGCAACTTAATCACTCTCCGAGGAAACGAACTGATGTGAACCCGGGAAAAGGAGTAGAAACAAACCGGTTGGCTAGTTTCTACATCAGATTGTCCAACTTCATGCATCGTCGACATCCTCACATCTTGGCCAAGTCTCAAACCTTCTTGGCCCGGCTGGCTGCTCTCACCAGAATGTCCAATTTCAGGCATCTCTGACTTCGCGATCACTTGGCCCCCAACTCCCAAACCTTCTTGGGCCGTCTGGCTGATCGTTTCAGAAAATGGAAGAACTTCAGGGATCGTCGACATCTTCACCACTAGGCCAGCTCTGAACCCTTCTAGACCCTCTCAAAGCAAGCTTGAGAATCTGGTGACGGTCCTTGACGTGAACAGGACGATAGTAGAAGGAGGACAGGGAAGGCTCTGGGCAGAACATGCAAGTGAGGCAAGTAAATTGTGAACGCGGGTCGAAGGAGGCAGGCCTGCTTATTATAGGCCAAAAGAATGGCATATTCTGTGGTGTCTACACAATTGTGTTGCCTAGGCAATGGCAACAAAATTGAGCACACACTGTAAAGAAGCCCACACTTCTTTGTCAGATAATTCACTAAATTGGAGGGTATAATTCTTCCTGCACTTCAGGCTTTCTATGTTATTTAAATTATTTAAAATAACACGCCACCCAACTTGACAAAACTTCAGCTTTCCACATCTGATTCATGTTACCGCTCATGAAAGCAAGTCCCCAGTATGGTTCGGTAGACAAGCTTGTGATGGGTGGGATTTCATGGGTAGGATCCTCAGCATTAATTAGCAGTAAATGGTGACTGTCCTGGTGGACAAGTAGATCTTTTTTGGAATCCTGGGGACGTACAGCAACACACTGTCAAAATCTGGCGACTTCAAGCCTTTTTTTGCTCAAGATATGTTGATTTTAAAAATAAAATTACCAAAATTCCCTTTGTTAGATTCATCAGCCCTGTTTTTTGTCGCCAAGTGGCAAAAATTCGACACAAAAAGAACGCTGGTTGGAAGGTCTTTGCAGTTTCTTTATGACAGCACCTTCGATGGCTCCCTCCATTACATGGTAGGTAGATGTTAGTTAGTAGGTACCCACCTAAGTGCATTTCATTATTATTACCGTGGTCTAGGATCAGTGTAGGGTACACTGTGAAGTAAGTGAGTTGGAGGTCTTGCATGGAAAATATTAGACAGGCCAAAGGAAATGAATGCAGGCAGTACAAAAGTACTGCAGCAGCACCAGTACTTTAATGGTCGTAGATTTTGTCGTCTTGACTTTTGATGCTAGGGCCAACCTGTTCGAAGTTGTGGGGTCATTGTTTTCTTCTAAGTACTATTTTCTTCTGGTCGGGGAAGGGTGGAAAATACTAAACAGGCCAAAAGGAAATGAATGGAGTCAATACGAAAGTACTGCTGCGATTTTTTCCTCCAGTCTTCCCATTTGCCCGGTTTATTTTCACCTTGTCATGCCTAGGCATGTTTTGAGTCCATGTTATGCAAGTTATGAACACACTAGAGGTATAAAGGGGTATGTAACCTATTACTTGGCATGTTATGTGAGGTTACAACAAAAACATGCCATATTATGAGAGGTTATGAGTGCAAAACATGCCTGAGTGTCACTTGAGAAAACATGGATGGGGCAAATGAGCAGACAGGACGAAAAAATAAGAGCAGTACTTTTGTATTGGCTGCATTCATTTCCTTTGGCCCGTGTAATATTTTCGCTCATGGAAAATATTTCCTCCAATCTGCCCATTGTCTCACTTTCCGCCTCCAAACACTATTTCTCTTCCCTCTAGGAGTCAGGTCAGGCATAGCTAAATTGGGCCAAGATTGAACTAGCACCCACATGCACCTAATTTCCCCTTACTAATTCTCTTCAAGTTGAAAAATTCTTGGGCGGCACCTCAACTAATTAATAAGGATACTTGATGAGTACGCTCAATTGATAACAATTTGATAATAAAGTTATTTAGGTCTAACTTATATTATTTATTTTGTGTCACATGATGGGGTTGTATACACAATATACTAAAGCATTTCATGCAGGGTAAAGCCTGCTTGGGGGAAGGCATTGCTGAAAGGCGGATCCAACCTCTTTTTTGGTAATGGCCTCTTGGGCTTTTTGCGGAGCAAATATCGATGCTATTTGGCAACTAAGGTGGCGGTTCACTTTTTCCATAAAGTTCACCCTGGAAACAAAGGACCTCCTCCCAGGCGGATGAAATTTTGCACATTATAACACATTGCTCTAGTTTTACACTAATAATTTTTTCCAAGGTTTTAACCAGTGTTAGTAGGTCATTCTGATTTAAGTGTTAAATTCAGAGGTTACGGGTAAAGTTATTGTGACCTAGACTCGAATCACTCCCCTTTGATGGAATCGACACTTAAGATTGAACCATGGAACTAACCTTTTTTTAGAATTGCATTCTTGAATGAGTGTTTTCCAAAAGAGGGTAAGGTTCTTTAGATAAGAAACATGAATTGTTTTGAATTGTTTATAATTAAATATTTCGTTCCAATTGGTTGTCAAACCTGGTACCTCTAGGATTCCAAGTTTAATTTGTTGTAAGATTTCATACCTAAACAATTTTCAATCATGGAACTGGACCCTATTTTCAAATCGAACCTGGAGGTTATTGAATTTGAAAAATGATGCCAAAACTAAAAGAATCAAAGTTCAGACCCACACTTGGAAAACCAGTGAATTTTTTTGAAGTGTCAAAACCTTGATAGGAGGTTTTCTGAAAAATGAACAACCAACAAACATTTCTTCTAACAAATAAGAAGCAACGCTTTTCTCTGAGGTGACTTTTTGCAACTCGTGGAGAAAAAAAAAGTGGGAGCAACATATGCAAATTGTTTTTCCTGAACAAAAAATGGGCTCAAGTCCTCACATCATGAGGAAAAAAGGTGTGAAATCACCTCATTTAGATAATAGGCTCCAACCAGTAGCTAGTTTATAGTCGGAGTCCAACTTCTTATGCTCACCTCTTTTACTTCTAACCAAATTTAACTAAGTCCAATTGTGGAGGATCACCAACTCCCTTACTTCACAGGCTACCCTAAACCAACCCTAGGCCACCGTAATAATAATGAGATGCACTCAAGTGGGTACCTACAAAAAATATTAAACAGGTTGAAGGCATTGAGCGTGAGATTTAAAGAATTGACACATTCTTTCTATCATGTAATACTTCATCCAACTCTATCAAATAATGATGGCAAATTTTAGAGAAGTGGGTGGCTTTTCATATAAATGCCAAAAGCGCCCTAGGCTATTGGTGAAAATCTCTGGAGGCCGTTTCTAACTAATGGTTTCTTTAGTAGAGTATATGGTATATGTATTCACCAATAATAACTAGGGAGACATATTCTTTCCTTCAGTCTCACCTATCATCAATCATACTTCACCTAAGTAAAGGCACATGTATCATGAATAGCTCTTTCAAATTTTGATGGTTTTTACAATTTGTTTAGGGATTTTTTAACTCTCTTTGTTTCTATTTTCAAGGTTTTATAGTCCTTGCATTGTTTGATTTTCAATCTTTTTTTTTTGTTTTCTTAAGGTTATATTTTCATTTGTGCTATGATGTTGGTTTTTGGGTTGGAAGGCGACATGAAGGTAACAATGTTTTTGTGTAATACAAAATGGTAAGCAAATTATACTTATAGAAATGCACGATTTTACCAAAAAAGATCATGGCAATGACAATTGATCTTTGCAAAAGTTTTGTAACTTACAACTTCCATCAATGTTGCAATAATTAAATGGAAGCCCATACATGTTTGTATGCAATGTTCATGTGTTGTATATTATTTTGTTCTTGTTACATGTAAAAATTTGAAATGTATTTTGTATGTTATAATGTAAGATTGTGATCTATTATCAACAACACATGAGTCACTAGGTATCATGGTAAGTTTTTTTATTTTAAAAAAATAATATGGGCATTTCAAAAAATGAAACACCTAGCTTTGCATGCATTTCGCTTTTTAGAATGTTCACTTGTTGTATTACATCATGTAACGTAATGTCCAAATATATTGATACAATGGCATGAGGTTTTATGAAGTTGGAAAACAACTTACTTGACTTCTTTTCTTGAAAACCAATCATAACTTTGTGGGCTCATGGTATACCCAACTTTGCGCCTTATATTAAATAAGTAATGGGTCCTTATTGTAGGCAATACAAAATTATTGCATGATTTTATTTTATTTACTATCTGCCCATTTGCCCAATGAAAATGTGTATGGTCATAATCATGATGCTACCCAAACACATGATGGGTGTAATGTATGCACATTGTGGGTTTCTAGTTAATTAATGGTTATTACACACCCAAAATGTGTGTAACATGTCACACACCATGTCTTTTGAAAACCTAACTTTCTTAAGGAGAAGACATATGAAAACCCTTCCCTAAGGTTGTCCAAACACATGATGGGTGTCATGTTATGGGACTCCTTAAGGGTGGGACTTAAGTGAGATGGATTTTAGGCCTAATATGCTTAAGAAGAAGGAACATTTTTCTAGTGCCTTCCAAATAAAATTAAGAAAATTTCCAGAGTTCTTCATCATGAACACTAATGCAAATTTCTATCTCAGGTAAGAGTAATGTTAGTTGGTCACCCACTTTGACAATTTGGAATTAAAAGTTCTAATTATGGTTCCAACAAACTGATCCAAATTCCATGATTGTAATTGGACTTAGAACCAACTTTTTTAATTTTTAAGAACCATGATTGGATTTGGATTACACTTTTTTTCCTTAATTAATTGGTTCGAACCATTGCTAACGACTGGTAAACCGTTGATTTTGGTATGGGTTGCATAAAAGTCAACCAAAACTGGGTTTGATTTTCATAAATGGAGGTCCATATTTTTTGAAGAATTGAATCTAGAGTTGGGTTCCTAGTTCCATTTAAATGTAGATCCCGAACATGATGAATTTGGGTTTTTCTTCAAGAGCTAGAATTAAACATTCTTCATAAATTTGAAAAACTACCCACCACTGGTAATGCAATGGGGTAGCCTTCATTTAAGAATGCCCCATCTATGGGGCTTTCTCCTACACTAATATACATTCTCCTACACAATGTGCGAACCAGTGTTGACTGGTTCTCATTTTTCAAAACAACCTTCAGTCATAGTTCCAACATTTTTTTTAATTAGAAATAATCTTCCATTCCAATTCAAGGATTTAAAAAACATTTTGACAAAACCTCTAATCCAGTTTTGGACCTAATTTTTCAATTGCAAAAAACCCCACTTTTGGGTTCAACTTTTAAATTTTTTAAAGCAAGTTCAATTGTAAACTAGGTCTGGTTTTTCCTACTATGCATAGGTCAAAACTGAGTGTTTTTTAGTTACTACCATTACACCACCAATAAAATGTAACCAACCACATCAACTATGAGCCTAAATTCAATTTTTTTAAAACAAAAACAAAAAGATTGCATCCTTGGTTGAAACATGTTTTGAAAATAAGAACCAAACACCTAATGCCAACCCACATGATTTACATGACAACAAAGCATTTGGTGAGCATTGGGACAAAAATTAGGGTTTGAATAAACAAGAAATTGCATGTGTTTATAAGAATAATAGATTCAAATGCCTACCAACAGATTATGTATTGTTTATTGAATAGGTTGGAACTTTTCTTCCTCCCTAATAACTACCCATGAAAGCAAATTTTCACTCCTTTCTTCACCTAAACTTTTCCAACATAATAAACATCATCTTCCATCTTACTTTTATGTTAAACTCTTTGAAAAGCAAAATATATTGGAGATATGAAAACTTTGGCTTCTTTATTTGGACCACTTTTCAAACAAGTGATAATGATACTTAATTTAAGTTAGGCCTTCATCAAAAGGATTGGGAATATTGAAAGTGAAACTTTTTCATATGTAAAAAATACAACTTAGGGATCCTTCCCACCTTTCTTTGACGATTTGACTTACGTGTAAAGATTGCTTGATTGCCACACATTGGATTTCAAATGTACAATTACAAAAAACAAGTGTACGACAAAAAATAAACTTTGCTTAGTTAAAAGAAATTTCTTATGCATAGTTATTTTGACATCATATAAACTTTTTTTTTAAAAACGTTGAAAGTGCGATCAAAGTTTGTTATCACAAGATATATAAAAGCTTGCATCATTTTTTTCCCAGGAATTTGAGGTCTCTATATTCAAAGATCTTCGTCAAGCATAACAAATAACATGTTCGCAGATGGCCACTAGCCCAACCATGAAGATCATCAAATTTCAATGCACAAGCCATGGGAACTGTATTAAAAATCCCAACATAAGATAAGACCTTTCACACCCACATATACGTCTATGTGAGTGAGACCATTACATCCCACAATTTGGCTATAGATTAAGCCAATCTACAACATATTAGTAAAAGAAGAATAAAATTGTCTAACATTAGAACATTGTATATTCCCCATATTTGTTGGACACACCATTATATATTTCCTTCTTGGAATATTAAAATCTTCCTCCATAAACGCAGATTTCCATGTTCGAATGTTTTACTTTGGAAGCTCAAAGGTACCTCCACTCAAATATTGAAAACACATGACCAAAGGATTAGCCTGAAAAAAAAAAATTTCACATTAGTAAATGAATGCATTAACATGTTTTTTTCTAGTCTTTTCCACAATGGATTCACAAGGTTAAGCTTTGGTATAAATAGCTAAAAAAGACCACTAGACCAGAAAATTCCATGACACTTGGTAATGATTGAAAAAGACGTATATGAAATCTATGAACTAAACAACAAATGGGGAATTTAGTCAAACTTTATTCATAACCATTACACACTTGGGCAACTTGCTTGGTATCTTCATTTTAAATCTTCCAAAGAATACTTGGGCAACTTACTTATTACCATCATTTGAAATCTTCCAAAAAATCCACAATTTTATATTTAATTTCACTCCTCATAATGACAAAGTTATAATAGTATCCTGGCAAACAAATAGGCTTTTCTACTTGAACCAAAGAGTAATGATTCAAAGCAAACATATGTCAAGTACACATTTGATGGGTAATGAAACTATTGAAATCACCTATTTTTTAAATCTTAAAGAAACAATAAGGGACAATTTAAAGAGCTGAAACTAAAGGAGGAAATGCCAATTACTTGCCATATATTCCTTTTTATACTAGAGATATGTAAGAGAGGTGCTAACCTTTTCATTTGCTTTAATGATTTTGGTAATTTTGCAAGCCATGTTGGGCCCCATATGATTCACATGCACATAAGTCATGGATTCACTATTAATGAACCAATCCATCCCAACATACATTTACAATTCCATTTGATAACATTAGTTGTTGAAGGGCCTTGCATACTTTTCCTGTTCTATTCGTTAGTACTACCCACCAAACATATATTGTTTTCAATACTGTTTCACCATAATATGGATGTTATAGTCCACCACACATGTATTTACACCAAGTGCTTGAGATCAATTAGAACTAAAAGCTAATTTGTTGATAAATCCTGATAGGGTTTAAAGTTTACCATTCCTTTGGTATAACTTTCTAATATAAATATTTCGACGGCAAATCAATCTCAAAAAACGTAAAAAAAAGAAAAAAATCCCTAGAAAACATATTAATCCACCTATTAACGTAGTATAAACCATTAATGTTCGATGCTGCAAAGGTATCACTACGAGTGAAAAAGCTGCAAAAGAAATAAGCACACTAATAATGGATGCTAAAAGCATCCCTATGGCTATGGATATAGTCCTTCGACTTCGTTTTAGGTCATCGCATGGCCCAAACACAAGACCCTCTTTTGGAATAGGAAGAGATGGCATAAACGCTAACATGATAGATGTGATGGCAAGATAAAATGACAAACTATTGTTAATTAGAAATACTTTAATCAGTAACTCTGTTATTTGTACCCCAACATCTACTGTGGCTATTCCAAATAGCATCGCTACATAATTAAGGGGTGGTGTCAATGGACCCACAAAAGATGCTGTTGTAACAAGAGTTGCTATTAAGGCAGTTCCAGTTGCAGCGACATTTAAGTCGTTTTTGATGTTGAAAGTTTCTTTTGCAACCAATTCATACCACCATATTCTTGTTTCATTAGGTGCCCTTTCTCTAGGATCTGCCATATACCCATATTTGTCTGTGGCCAATATGTCAGCACCGGATTGCAATAATAAGTTGGCACATGCTTTTCTTCCATTGTATTCATTGTATTCCATTTTATCTTCTTCAAGGTCTTGTTCTCGCAATTTTCTCTCCAATAATTTTATACTCATGAAGTCATTACAATGAAGCCATTCATCAAAATTCCAGTCGTTTGACCAACATGTTATCGATTATGCCTTTACTACAAGATGTAGGGGTGGAGCTTCAAATTCATGAACATTCAATTTATCAACATCATCCTTTTGCAAGAAATGTTGTAAAATTTCAACATTTCCTGCAAAAGCAACTAATCGTAGAAGTCGATTGTTTACAACTGCGTGATCTCCTTGATTCAGCTATTCAGATAGATCTTTTTGGAATATAAGTTCTTGATTCTCCTCCTACAATACAAATGAAGGTGTAAAATTTTCTAATTGCAACATGGATGCTATTTAATAAATTAATTTAATTAGCAATCTTCAAAATTATTTTTAGCATAATTCACATATCCACCATTTTTGCAAGTGTTATACATCGCTTAATGAAAGCTCTATAAGGAACATTTCATATCAATGCTCTTTATAAATTTTAAAAAGTCAACTTATTAGCATGTAGATACATACTACATAATGGCCATTGCATGCACCTGGTAGGGCAAAAGGTGGTTGTAAAAGGTTTCATCAATGGTCATTATTTAACATCATTTTCATTAGAGTAAGATTTTGCCAACAAACATGACCTTTGAAAAAATAACTTCTGAGTTTCCATTTTCTAGGTAACAATTCTATACATTAGAAACAAGATTTCATCCACAAAGCTTCAAGGTGAGGCATGAAATTTAACCTCAATAACAATGAACTAATTTATTTTTTCACATGTTCCACATTATTCAATGTTGGGTTAGAAACAAAAAAAGTCCCAATGATTCTTTTTTTAGTCAAATTTTGCAATTATGTGTGAAAATAATTTAAAACTATTTATTCACTATTTTTCTTTTAAAGAAAAGCGATTTGTCATAATTGGAATAAATTCATTCACCACATTTAATGCAATATGAAAAAATGTTGATGGTTTTATACGTTGATATTCAAATATAATCAAATTTGACTTTTCTTTTTTATTGGATAACAAAATTTGAACATCATTTCAAAATAAAAACTAAAGTTTTCAAATTGACAAAATATTGATGAATATCAACATTGTTATGTAGTCTTGTATTTTCTCTTTTTATGGAATAATATATTATTTTTTTGAAAATTTTCCATTTTCGATGTATTTTTTGAAAAAATTTGGCTAACAAATTAGAAAAATTGACCTACATTTTGAACAAGGAAATTGAAAATAAAATAAGGAAAAGATATATGTAATATTTTCTCATTTTTCTAAATGGGTAAAGGAATATTTCATACATAGCAGTTTATTTGGTACTTTGTCATTTCAAATTTCTACAACTCCCTTTTTACAATTTTAGTTCGACAAAGTGTTAATGGACCAAGACGATTTTTAATTTCTACAACATTTTTATAACATGCATATTTTCATGCATTTATTTTGTCACTCTTTCAAGATTTAAAGTTTGTTAAACAATTGAACAAACCAGCATGAGAGTCAAGGATGTATAAAGGTGGGGACATATTACCAGTGCTTTCATGATATCTTTCACGAATTTGTTCCGACCCATTCTTATTGCACACGCTAGAGGGTTGAGCGTCTTACAAGACAAATCGCAATTTGGTGCCATAACATTGTGATTGAAAATTGATTGAATGCCACAGTCATTGCGCAGCTCGGATTTCAAGAAGGGACAATAAGAAAGCGGCAGATTTAGGTCATAGAGTAGAATTAAATGGAAGGGTGTAATATTCTCAATATATTGGGTGTCGAAAGGAAAAAGTGTTAAAAATTCAACTTCTTCGCTACTCAAGAGAGCTGTGACCGCCCAAGTGATGTGGGCCACAGCCCAATGTAATATGGTCCTTCCACCGTTGTCCAGAGCATTTAGACACTCTTTCGGCAAGATTTGTAACATTAGCTTGAAAACGTCCTTTACAAAGTTCGGTTTTGGTGTCTTTCCGTTGGGTGTCGGTGTCATTAAAACTTGTAAGATTGTTCTACCTTGCCCATCCTTTTGTTCGAACAATCTGGGTAATAGATATTTGTGACGCAAATCAGTTAATACTGCAATTATAAACTTGACTATCTGCTCACAGCCATATCTGTCCCACTCTTCTCTGTTGTGGACATTTCGCAATCTACTACACGCCATGTGAACGTACAGTTCCTTGCGCTCAGCATTCTCAAAGTTAAAATCAACATCATTCTTGTCCATCACGAACTGTTCTTTATTGGCGATGGAGTTTATGGCTGCACGTAAGTTTTCAAGGTCTTCTTGATCGTATCCATGGTCTTCACTGTCAACATGTGATCGTATATATTCATCCCGAGACCGTCCAAACACCGATTCACGCATCAACACTTCACGGTCTTCACCCTCAACACGACTCTCGCCCTTCATATGTCTTTTTATACCATCATTCACACGCCGGTATTCCATCCAATCAGTCACACGCCGTCCATGCCGTGGAAACCATTCGTCAAATGGTCCCTCCATAATAAGCCATAAATCTTGAGCAGAAGCATTTTTCAATCTCCCATCCCTCGCATTTTCCCACAGAAACTCAAATGGAGTCTGCCAGTTTTTCCCGCGAGGAACCAAATCGCCCTCATAATAGTGAAGTTCACGCACCAATTCCGAACATCCCAGCATGACTGCTACATGCAGTACACTTCGACCCTTCAGACCTGTCTGTACCCATAGGCTACGATCAGATCTAAAGAGCTGCAAAAGTATCTTGCAATTCTTTTTCTCTATTGCATCAAACCACTTAGGATCCTTCGCTTCAGATAGCTTAACTTCCACACTCTTCTTTTCCGAGACTGACTGCAGTTTTGTGCTCGCAAACTGTTTCTCATCCAACCTGTAATACAACAATTACGCTTCAAACCAAAGGAAAGCGCGCATTCACTGCTCTGCATCATTAGGAGAAAGAAAATGCTGTAGTCTTCACAACAGTAGACATGTGGGATCCCTTGAGTTTGCACTGGGCCCAAATGTGCAATTTGAAATCACCCCAGTAATCTTGGTTAAGTAATTTTGATAAATTTGTAGGTTGTGAAGGAAAGAATTCTAGTTTCAGATCCAAAGTTTGTAAAATGGCATAATTGTAAGAATGCAAAATAGATTGAATTTCATTGTTGTATATATATGCGACATACATTCATTGACTGCTAAGAAGATGTGTACCCGTTTG
>Ga0116227_10013997_pt1 | contig 12395 bp, 6 predicted proteins | sample S1TSphgellanicum_FD_89693 | JGI IMG/M metagenome (GOLD analysis project Ga0116227, IMG submission 89693) | Host-associated microbial communities from peat moss isolated from Minnesota, USA - S1T2_Fb - Sphagnum magellanicum MG | ecosystem: Host-associated > Plants > Peat moss > Unclassified... | reverse complement strand
GGGTTTGGGGTTAATTCCAAAAAAAAGAAAAAAACGACCCTGTGTTTGGGAAAAAAAAAGGGGAGATTTTTAAGAAAATCTAAAAAAAAATAAAATAGGTTGAGGGGGGGGGGGGGGGGAGGGGGGGAACTCACAAAACCATCGATTTCATACTGAGATTTAATAAAATTTCCTTACTTGATGGATACCAATTTCATACTGAGATTTAATAAAATTTCCTTACTTGACGGATACCAATTTCATACTGAGATTTAATAAAATTTCCTTACTTCACAGATACCACTGAAAGAGGTGTTATGGGGGCTGAAAGCAGGTCCAAAGACAGGGTGAAGACAGGGTGAATTTATGGATTTTTGAAAAAAATGTTGTCACTTTAATGGTGGTTGGAGAAAACTTTAGATGATTTTTTTAAAAAAAATTTGTTAATAATTGGGGTAAATTCTAGCTTAGGTTGCTTATTGTGTATTCTTCCTTTTAAAAATGTGTGAGCTAAAAGCACAAGGGCAAGGGCATTACCAAAATAAAGACCTGTTCATTTTAAAGGGTTTTGCCAAGTTTGCCTTGGGTTCACGAGTGCACCCACATTGGTACCATGGTAAAAATCGCAAAATCCATTAAACTTATTTCTAAATATTACAAACATCCGCTGATTTTTAGACTAAATCAGGGTCTCCAATTTGAGATCTAACATTCTTTGAGATTAATATGGCCACTAGGAGGCATCACTCAAAATGGTGAAGGTTACCAACATGGGTGCGGGTTCACCTTGGCCCTTCTGGTTTGTGGGTTAGCTAGACGGAGATCTAACCCTAAGATCTCAATACAATAACAAGCATTGAATGTGCAATTTTACACCTTGCAATTTGCTGTTTGTTTTCATGTAGCATTTCTATGCTCCCATTGAATTTTTGACTCAAGAGTTTATGTTATCACTTGCCACCAAATTGAAAACAAAATGATTGAGTTTTTCTAAAAAAAAGTTTTAGGGTTAATACAATTATACTTGAACCAAACCTAAATATAGTTGGACATAAGCCTTTTCCGCTCTAACCCTAAAAAGCATCATCTTAATACAACACTAAATTTCAAAATTTTCTCTTGGGGTACCTGATTGGATGAGGATCTTCATCCACCATGGATGAAAGATGTAACTCCCAATGTGGTTGTTGCTTAGCCCCAAGCAAAAACTTGTATATCCTACCATGAAGGATGGATGGTGAGAATTCTAAGAGTCTAAGGTCCAACGTCCAATGAAATAAAGCAATCCTATTGGATGATGAGAGCCCGAAATTGGACCCATGGCCTTTAGATGCGGGTCCAAGACCAAAAAGTGGTCAATGGAGGCTAAACCTACATGGCACCATTTTGAAGGGAAAATCAATTGGTTTGAACCACAAAACAAACAAAAAAGAGCTAAAAAGGAGAGCTCATGATTTGAAGAATCAAGATGCAAGGTAGGGTTCAACTCAAGGATTCAATTTGCTTCAAATGAGTCCAAATTGGTTCTAGGAAATTGGACCCTAATCCACTATCCCTAGATAGTGGATGCTATGTGAATCAAGGGAGGTGGGGAAAACCACAAAATAGTGTACTTAATTTTGTGTGTGCCCACCAACCAACCATTGTGGCTTTAGGGGCCAAAAAGGAATATAAAGGAAAACATTTCCTTGAGTCTTTATTATACTATTGTCTCATTCTATTATGAATGACTAATGATCTAGTGTAAGCTTCCTAGGGTGGTAAGATCACCTTATTAAGATCCCATCTAGATTAGGGTGGACTAGGGGGTGACCAAACCCTTAAGTGCTTAGGGCAAATCGGATCCAAAAGGAGGGCTCCGTTGTTTATGGTGTCCAAACAAAACTTGAACCCCTCATCTTGATGCATCTGATATACTAACAATTGTCAAAAACGGATTAGAAATGAGAAAGTTATAGCCTCCCAAAATAAAGGGAGTCAAAAACTCAAAAAAAAACAAACCACCAAACATTACAAAGGCTGATTCTCAAACACCCAAAAAAATACCTTGTATGTTGCTTTGTTGCTATTATGAAAGATGATTTGTAAAACTTCAGTCGGCACTCTTATAGCACTTTAAATTGTTTAAAATGAATAAGAAATAAAAAAGTTATGATGTTTGAAAATAAAAGAGGTCCAAAGAAAGAAAAAATAAAAACATGTTTTGTAAGTTGAAAAGCTTGTTTTTAAAGTTGAAAAGCTTGTGGTTTTTTTTCTTGTTTATTTTGTTCATTACTCTTTTTTATTTGCACTTCAAAGATGATTTCTAGAGCTTGAGGCAGCACTCTCATAACATTTTAAATCACTCAAAATGAAGCACATATGATGAAGATATAAATAAATGTTCAGTTCAAAGGCAGACGATCGATGATGGGCCAGTCTACCCTATTCTCACAAGAGATGATTATTAGTTATTATCTAGAAGTCCAATACCTATTTGTCTTATGAAAACATGAAAACAAAAAAAAGATATGAAATCATTGATGATGGGCAACATTTGAATCCCATGCCAACTAAATAAAATCCCCTTTTATTTTGTTGTTGGCAAAAAGAATAAAATAGTGAGGTGGGTGGGTTACAAAATCATCATGATGTGGAGACATCTTTTTATACTCAAAACCCAAATAATGGAAAGGAACTTGATAAGTTATTACTACTCTCCTTTCCCACTTCCTTTTATCAATTGATTGGGGGAAAGGAGCATTTATAAGGTGATACCTACCTACTTACCAACCTACCTACCTACCTACCTTTCCCTCCGACCTTTAAATATGTACATATAAATAATTTCACCCAACTACCCTTTCCTCCAACCTTTACATATATACATATATAAACCTTATATATCTTTATATGTATGTATGTATGTATGTATGTATATATATGGCTGACCTAATTTGCTAAAATTATGAAAGATGTGGGCATGGCCACGTCTCCAATATTCGCTACCATAAACTAGCAAATAGGGGAGGTTAAGTTTAGTGGCTTGTAGATGTAGTTCATATTACTAAGTTCTTTTTTAGCAAGGGTACTCATCTAGGCTCTCAAGTAGAGTGGTAACCCTTTCTATGTCACCCATATTTTAGGTTTAGGTTTAGGTTTCTTTTGAACTTTGAAGTGAGTACTAGTTATCATTGTGGTATACTTTTTTTTAAATTTTAATTTCTGATTTTTTTTTGGCGAATGGTTTTTAGCAAAAAAAATTATTTGTGACAAAATATTTCCTTTTAAAAAAAGGTTGTTTCTTTTTGGAAAGAAAATTGCCCCCAAAAAAAGACTAGTACCCACAACATAATTGGTAAATAAAATTTTGAATTTTTGATATCTGAATTTGCTGATATTCGATTAATAAATAAATGATGAATATTGAAAAACACTAATATCTGGGTTAGATTGAAAAAATTGAAAAATTGATATCTGACCGAGATATCTTTTTTGTTAATTTAATATTTTTACCCAATGAATTAAAAAAGGAAGATAACCTTATCTGATGGATATCCCCAAAAATTGATATCCGCCCAACACTGGTATATACTTCCTTCGTACCAACCAAAAATGAGTCTAAGACCCACTAGGTAGTACTAGGAGCATGTTGTTGCCATGGAAGTTTTTGAAAGGTGGGTTGCTTTGTGTTTCTTTCCTCTTTGCAATGAATTTTGTTCATTTGCGCCCCAAGAAAAAAAGGTTTGCCAAATGGACTAGGTTACCATAGTATCATTTGTAGGTTTTGCAAATGAACTTGAGACCCAATTCAAAACCAACTAGCACTCATTTGGATGGATGTTGGATATTAGGTGGGCTAGAAGGGGAGAACGGGGAAATGAAAGCGGGTATCATCCCGGGTATTTGATAATTGGACCATTAACGAATATGCTATTGTTTAGAGATATTGAACTAAGGTAAACCCTAGTTTAGGTCGCTTCCTCAACCCTTTCAAGCAATCCAATAATATGATTTTTCGACAAGGTGAAAGGATAGTCACGGAGGCACTAAAGATGGTAGAACAATTGTACAATTGAGCCCATGAGGGATCGTTTGCATATCATTGTTGTGTGGCCACTCAATGGTTAGGTTTCAATATTGTTATGTTCATCATCCAATACCACATTTACAAATAGACACAAAAATCATCCGGATCACAATGTTCGTATAATTTTGGCAATTGCAAGGTGGTTTGTTGGCTAAATTATAATACTCAAGTTTGGGATTGTGTGTATTATTTTCCACTCCTTTTTGTACATTTGGCAATGGCAAGGTGGTGTAAAGTCATAAGGTGCATGATTTTGGCTTGTTTTTTTTATATGGTTGCTTGACTTTAGCTCTTTAGTAGTCCCACAATAGGAATGCAACAATGAGGAAGGTGTTGGGTGTCTTGAATTGACATTGAAATGTATGGTTTTGACTTGTGCCACACTTGCTTGTCCTTGGATGATGCCAATCAAAGTGTTAAAACTCATTGAGCCTCAATTTTCAAATTTTATTTTATTTTTTGGTTCCCAACTTGTCAACGATCTTCACTTCAAATCCAACATTTTGTTGATTTTTGTGATGCATCTAGTTTTAGATTTTCAAAGTTTTTTGACAATTTTGAGTGTTGGGAATGTTAAAAAGCCTCCCAAGAGGCTCATGGAACTTAAGGGTCAAATGTCCTTTACTCCAACAATGCAAAGTTGGCCTCTTAGAAAAAGAGGACAATGAAAAGGTATATTCTTGGAGGAGTAAGAGTATATTGTGCTCGTGCTTGTTGAAGGTTTCTTAACCAACTATGTTGTTTCCGAAATATACTTAGATTTGTGATACTAGCGGTGTATGGTTTATAGTCAACTTGAGGCTTGCATATCACACAATCTATGAATATAGGGGGGGGGAAAAAAAACACAAAAAATGTGGCAACTAAATGAGATGAAATGTCCACTCATTTCTTAAAAAATTGTCATTTTGTTTTTTGGGTGCCATTTTAATACTAGTAAAAGAAAACTAGAAAAACATGTTGCATATTTTCTCTCAATTATTATATCCCTAGCTATTCATAACTATCTTTGGTTCTTTGTTTAATTGGGTTGACCATTGTAAGTCATATCTAATAACACGCATAAGCTGAATTCACATTGAGGTGATAATGGGAATGGACTAAAAAAAAAAAAACACTAGTCCATTCCTAACCCTAACCCTAATTTTGTCTCATTCACACACAAAAACCAAAAAAATACCCAAAAAATGAGTTGGCAAGTGATGTGTCATTAGGATTAAGGAAGGGGTAAATGTTTTGAGTTATCTTAGTTTGGGTGGAATAAGAAGGTTAGTTTGACCCCTTGATTGAAATTAAAAGATTAAAATACTCTCCTCAATGACTTACATGTCAATTAAATTTATTATTAAAATTTTCACCTTAAGTTTGAACTACTCAATGTAAGGTTAAACTAATCCCATTGTATAAGTTTTATTTATTTTCCATAAATAGTTTGAGTAAACTAACGAGGGGAGTAAACAATGCATGAGTTAGTTCACTCCTTAAAATCTAAAATTTCAAACCCCTAACTAAGGGAAGATTAAATGGAATAATGATTCCTCTATATTTGTTGGTGGGTGATTCCAACTATAGTTAACCCACAACCATGTCCAAGGTTGCTATGATTCCTAAACATTTGACTTGTTGACTTATTATTTCAATGAATTTCTATATATTAATCTAGGTGCTTGTTTGATTTTGCACTTTTTCAACCAACAAAACAAAATTTATGAAACTTTAAATGATTTTCATCAATGAAAATTAATCATGAATTATAAAATCGGTTTTTTGAACTAATCAATGCCTCTTCATCATATTAAGCCTTTTGATGAAGTTTCATTTGGGAGTTCACACTTGAGCTAATAAGATTTTTTCACAATTGGATTTTTTTGAAAGTCATGTCTCTTTGAGCCTTGAATTTTTTTATAAATAAAATTATATATATATATATATATATATGCCTTTAAATTTTTGATTTTTTTCATTATAATTTTAAATTTAAGCCCAATTTGACCAAAATAATATTGGGATGGGTGACCTTACAGGATGTTTCATATATTTGAGCAAAACACAAGGGCCCACTAGTAGGAATGAAGAAAAGGAAGCTAGTTAAATCAATTTTTAATGACCTTTTAATTGATGATATGTGGGAAATATGGCCAAAAATTGATTTATATAACCTGGGAATTACTTTTTCTTGCTTTTAATTCTTTAAATTTTTTTCATACTTGAACAAATTTCAAGTTTTTAATGTGATTATTTTTATTACTTTAAAATGTGAAAATTGAATATTGTAATACCTCGGTGGCTTCAACGCAAATTATATTATTTTTTAGAAATGCTGAAATTCTCAATTTTTTAATTTTCTTGAAAAAAATTGTTTAAAAAAATGAAAAATCTTTCGAAATATTTGGTAATATTTTTCTTTCAAAAACAAATCTTCAAACCTAATTAATTATTTGACCAACATGTGTTGAAGCTCCCTCTCTACATGAAAACTTAACAATATTTTGCAAATATCAACATACATGTGTGATCATTTTGTGGGTTATCATACAAAAACTTTGATTTTGGTTAATGTCATCATTGTTAAGTTTGCTACAATACTAATATTTGAATTGGAACCATCATTGAATCTCCTTTGTTAGTTTCAAATTATTACAAGATTTTCATATATTGTTAAGACATATTTATTCTTGATTCATACTACATGTAATTACCAAACACTCAACAACACATGTTGCATTTTGAAATGATATATTATTATTGTAAATTTTTTAAATGGTGTGTTTTTTGGTTTGGTTGTATTGGCCAAAATTTTTGTTGAGAACTCAACCTCAACGAGATCATTTATGTTAGTTACTACTAGTTGGAAGTAACTATGTTTCTTTGTTAGTTAATCCAACTTTTTTAGATTATTTCTAGTTTTGGCTTTTTGGTTAAATTTCTTGATGTTGGAATCTTGGTGGTTTTTTTAATAAAAAATTGTAAGTTGTGTTGTTTTGAATCTTGTAAAGAAGAACCGAGTGATGTGTTTTAAGATTGTATGCTCCATGAATGTGAGCATCATTGGTTGATGTGTTTAGGTTTTCTTGGAACAAAGTTCTTTATGTTTTACACAAGAGTGATCTCCTTTTTTCTTTACAAATTAACGCCATTGATTCAAGATTGGATGGTCTGTGTGAGCTTTGTTAGTTGGGTTTGTGAGGTGGGATAATTAATTTCAATTTATCATACCAATACTTAACCATGTTTTGGTAATAGTAAGTTCAAGATTATATAATTGCAAATTAATGCACAATGATGTTGCAAATTTGGCCAAATGGATTTTGCAACCCCTTTTTGATATTTCCATGAAACCCTTTCTTATTTGATAATTTTAATTGACTAGTAAAACATGTCAATAATTTTCTTGAATATATGATTTCTTCCATTACAAAACAATCTTCCATTTTCCATCTTATATGGAAACGCATGGGTGAAATATGTCCTTCAAATTGTAATATTGAACACTATTAATATGTGCATCATAGGACACCAAATTCATTGTTTAATTTGAAGATGATTTGTTGACTCCTAGGTTTAATGTCACTAATTAACAAGGTTTAATAAAGAAAAAGAAAGGGTATTAAATGATTTTATTTGTTTTTGGTGATGTTATTTTATTTAGGATGGTGCAATTAATTATTGTATTGTAGCTTGATTCACAAAAGTAATAGAACTTTAGATCATGCTACTATTGTTATTATCATTTTTCAATAAATCATATTTTGAATCTTTTTAATTTAATAGGTGATCATTTCCCCTAATGAATCAAACCCTTGAAAACTTGGATTCCTCCTTAGGTAGGCAATGTTTTCCACTTCAAAGCTCTCTTATGGTAATAGCACCTTTTAAATTATTTTTGAAAATGTTGAATTTTTAAAAAAATTAATTGTTTGAGTCATTGAAATTTGAAGAAATTGTTTCCCTTGATGTTTTTGAAATTTGTTAAAATTTGTTACCCAAAAGTGTTCATTCTTCAAGTTTTATCGGGCTATCCCTTTAGGGAATTATTACACATTCAATTGGGTCTACAACATGGTAGCATTAGAAGTAGCTTGGACATTAACGGGAGAGAAATAGGTGATCTTCAAGCACACTTATAAAAGTAATTATTAATTTTTTAAGAAAAATTAGACCTAGCTTAAACAACTAGAACTTAAAACTCTAGGATAGGACTAGATAAGAGAAGGAAAATAATTAAATACTTAATTTGCTTGAAAGATTTATCCTAATTAATTTGTTGGGTATTGCTTGCGAGAATTTTGGTTTAGTTCCAATTTTAGTGGTTTGTTTAAGTAATATAAAAATGTTCTACATATTTATGAATGGTGTAATTTGAAGTGTAATTTTATTTAAATAATGAACATAAATAATGCAAATATCATGGCATGGCCCTCGTGTATTTTACACTTTTATTTGTTACGTTCTAAAAAAAAGGAAAAAAGGAAACCTATAGCCATTAAAAATCATGTGGGCAAAAACGGCAAAACTCTAGACACCTAGGTCATGAAAAATGTGAAGTTTTGGGGACCCCTTGTAGATATCATGAAGAAGTTGTTCCTTTAATAATTTTTTTTAAAAAAAAAGGAAAGAGAACCCTTTACTCCAAAGTCATCCATCCATCGGTCAAAACAACAAACCACTCCGAGCAAGCGAGGGCACACACCCACCCAACCACCCGTGATGGACCCATGTAAAAAATGCTTAGTTCCGTTCTTTCGGCGTAACCGCAAAAAGAAGGATGTATATAGAGTTTATTTCGACCTTTTTTGAATGTACGGAAAAGGCTCTCGCTCCATTGTCTAACATGAAAGTAATGAATTATTCTTCTCGAGAGAACGACCCCCATCACATCCCATCCCATCCCATCCCATCCCATCCCATCCATTCCTAATTCCCTTTCACATTATTTTCATCAAGTGCACCCGGGGGGGATGCAATGAGGCAACCGCACATTACACTAATAATGTGGACATAATACACAATACATACATACATACATACATATACACATACATACATATGTGTTATGTGTGTTTGCAAAATTTGCAACTTAATAAATTATTATTTTTCAACATACATACACACATACATATGTATGTGTGTTTCGCAAAATTTTGCAACTTAGTAAATTATTATTTTTCGACAAATATTATCGTTCGTCCAACACCAAAAACCGTTACGTACTTCACCACAATCATAACTATTTTGTGGCGAACAAAAGGGGTCCTTGTTGGTCCTTGGCCTCGTCCTCTCAAAGGGAAAAAAAAAAAGAAAAAAAAAAAAAGGGGGACCCCCATGTGTTTGATTTGCGGGATTTGGGATTCTCACGTTTTTATGTCCGGAGATAGCCTTTTTCTCATGGCCTACTATTTTAGGAGCTCAAGATGTCATGCATTGGTGGGATGGTACATGTCATGCTGATCCGTGAGTTAGCGGTATACATTGGGCCATGATGCCGTACTTGGGTTTAATATATCGAGCGAACAAACAAACCGATAGGTCGAAGAGGTTCGAAACTTGGTTGCTTCCTTTTTTTGTAGAAAAATGATGAATTTTGCAAGACGGAATACCTAATGTGAAAATTCATAGTGTATATTAGAGGTAGCCTTATGGATTTTATTTATTTATTTATTTATTTATATTTAATTTTTTTTGCAAAGGGCGAGCATTTTGAAAAACGTAATTCTCGCCGGATTTCTTTTATTTATTTATTTATTTATTTATTGGAAAGGGCGAACATTTTCAAAAACGTAATTCTCGCTCACTATGGGCATTTCAAAAAAAAATGTAATGCTCACCATTGCAAGCATTTACATATTTCAAAACACTCACCCACGCCATTTTTTCAAAAAAAAATTTCCATGATACTTGTCTTGGTGAGTATCCATGGATACTCGCCAAGTATCACGGGTCAAAAGTTTTTAAAAAATTTCTTGTGGTTTTTACGCCAGGTAAAAAAGCCTACGGACTAGGGCTTTACCAAAAAATAGGGACATGCCCTTGCTTGGCACCCGGTGTCGGGGGGTCCCTTATTGGCCTTGCCTTGTTAGGCAAAGGATGTTGTGTTTAGATTCACTATAGAGTATAGTAGTAGCTTAAGGGATTTTTTATAGGCCCCTAGGTAATAATAATAATAATAATAATCATAGGTCTATTTTGATATGAGGATTTTTGAAACATGATATTTTTGCTTGTGTTGAAACTTGAAATTAATTATAATAGAGTTATTATGATATCTTGAAATAATATATTATCTTGATATTATTAATATATTTGAAGATTAATATATTTTTGCATGGGTGAAATATTTGAGTTTCCATATTTCTTGTTTTTGCCTTTAAGATACTTTTTTAATGTAAAATGGCAAGGCAATCAATCATCGTGTGACACACACACCCCTTGGTTTTGGTAAAAGGCCCTAGTCACAGGGGGTTGTACCTTACATTTGAAAATCAAATAGGTGTGGACTTTCATGTGTTTCGTGAGCAAATTGTGAGCAAATTGCACCATTCTTCTTTCCTTTCATGACTTTGAAGCCCTTGTTGAAATGATGTCGACATTGTGAAGATGGGGTTTGTGTTCCTTGGCAAAAACTTTGTCATTGTAAAAGAGAGTTCCAAATTGATATGCTTTTGAGCCCTTTGAATTTATTTGATGTGAGGAATGAGAGTTCAAAAAGCACACTACCATAGGTTACTCTAGAGGGGGGGGTAGGGGTGGGGGGGGGAAGATAGTAGAGTGATACAATGCCCCCTCTATAATTAGTTGTGGGTGCATCCAAAGTCTTCTTCTTCTTTTTTTTTAATTTTTTTTTATAGTGTTTATGAGTGTTGTTGATTCGCCCATTAAGAAAAGAAAAAGGTTTAGAAACTTTTTTACACTCTCTCAAGATAGAAATTTCTAAAAGTTTGGAAATTCCCAATATAGCTTGTCCATTTGACTCACCTTATGTAGGTTAGAAGAAGAGTAGGAGACTTTGGGTGGGTGAGTAATATGATATAAAAAGTGAAGCTACATATTAGGAACAACATGAGGACACATGGGAACCATGGGAACAACATAAGGAACATTTAGCAAAGCATAATGTACACCATAAAAAATAAGGAACACACATTGGGAAGGGAAAAAAAAAAAAAAAAATTGACAACATATCTAGAGAACATATTTTGAGGGTATAAGAAAGGAGTTATCTATCAAGATTGACATTTTTGAGAGGCTAATTGTTTTTTAATTCCTTTTTTTAGCAACAAAAGGCTTGCTTCCTCACATCCCAAAAATGGAAAGATGGCAAGGATCTTGTATTATAAGTCAAGTCACTCTTGTGTTACTATCAAGTTGGGTTTTGTCTAAGTGCCATTGCTTGTTGACCCACTATGCATACCTTACCCTAAGGTTGGTTAAATCATCCTCAAAATAGTGAAATGAATTTTTGGGAAAATATTTGACATGTTGAAAATCATCCTAATTATCATAGACTACACCTCCTAATAATTCCACTAGGCTACTCATGTGACAATTATTTTATTTGGCCTTTTCTTGACAAATGTCCCAAATTGACTTTGAACCCAACACCTTTTCAAGAAAGAGGAACAATACCAACCATTAGCATAGCTTTTGGCACTAAAAAAATAAATTATATCATTTTTATTAAAAAAATTTGCTTAAAACGAGGGTCAAATTAATCAAACCTTGTGATAGAACCACACAAACTCTCTAGGCAAAGCTAAGTACTATTTGCTAACAAGTGCATTGAATAGAGCTCATTGGGGGTGTTTAACATCTCCTAAAGAGAATGGGAGGTTTCATGTTCGTTGATTAGTATTAATGAGTTGAGAGGTGGGGGGAAGGCAAGGAGGGGGATAGTCAAGACCTTTTTTTTTTTTTGGCCCCCCTTTTTAGGGATGGACCTCTTTGAGTGGGCCATCACCCCCCAAAAATAGACTTGTCCACATGACCTAGTGATCTAAATGTGGTGAGCAAACTTTTGCCACTTATTAAATAATCATTTTGTAAGATTTTCTCTTTTGGGCTACCTATGTAGTTTACAAGAGGAAGACATTGGGCAAAATATATGGGATAAAGGGTGCTCTTGTTAGGAACCTATTGGGAGAATTTGGGGAACAAATTCAAAACATGATAAATTACCATTGGGCATTCGGTGAGAACATGAAGGAACCATATGGAATACATTTGAGAGCACCAAATTCCAAAAAGATCCCATTCTCTCTCTCTTTCTTTCTCTCTCTCTTTGCCCCCCCCCCCCCCCCCCCCCCCTCTTTCTTCCTCCCCATAAAAAAATAAATACCACAACGTCGCGTTT
>Ga0116227_10013996_pt1 | contig 12396 bp, 13 predicted proteins | sample S1TSphgellanicum_FD_89693 | JGI IMG/M metagenome (GOLD analysis project Ga0116227, IMG submission 89693) | Host-associated microbial communities from peat moss isolated from Minnesota, USA - S1T2_Fb - Sphagnum magellanicum MG | ecosystem: Host-associated > Plants > Peat moss > Unclassified... | reverse complement strand
TCGAGCTGAATAAGATCTCATAGTCGGGATATTCCTGCCGGAAGACAGAGCGCTGCGATTGTTCGAACAAAGGATTGAGGAGCTTGACCGGCAGGACCATCGAAACAGGGGGCCGCGCCGCAGACGTTGCCCTCCGCCTTTGCACGAATGGCTGCAAAAGCGCGCCGATCAAGGACATGCTGAAAATGAAAAAGGAAGAAATCCACCAAAACGCAGCAACGATTGAAAGAAAGGCCAAGGCACCATCCGTCGTCCACAGCAAAAAACTTTGAAAGGAGCTTCCTCATTCCCCTTCCAAGGTCAAGCGCTCACCGCAAATGAGATAAGCCAATATTTGGCACCATTTGACAAAGCAGTATCTAACTTGATACAGCTTTGTGGCGGAGGAGAGTCGCGCTGAAGGGACTCTTTTTCGCACCTTTTCGTGATTCACCACTTTCGATGGATCTCCGCAATGCCACGCCGCACCGGCCTCGCGCAGAAGCATCCCATGCACCAGCGCATCGCTATCGTGCTTGGGACCAATGAAATCGCCTCAGCCGTCGCGGTATTTTTGCGCAAAGGCGGCTGGGCCGTCATTCTCTCACATGACCCCGCCCTGCCGGTCATGCGGCGCGGCATGGCCTTTCACGATGCCTTATTCGGCGACCCAGCCGGTCTCGAAGGGATCATGGCTCAGCGTATCGACTTCATCACTGAAGCTTTCCCGGTTTTCGCACGCGAAGACAAAGTCGCTATCACCTGGCTCGGCCTCACAGAACTCCTTGTCCTCGGATCAGTCGACATCCTGATCGATGCCCGTATGCTTAAATATCAAGTCAAACCCGATCTGCGCGGGCTTGCCAAAATCGCGGTCGGGCTTGGCCCTGGCTTCTTCGTAAAGGGCAACTGTGATATCGCCATCGAAACAAAGCCAAGCATCAGCGGCGAGATTTTAATGAGCGGGGTTACCGAACCCGCCGATGGAAAAAGCATCCCGCTTGGCGGCGCGGGAAGCGAACGCTTTGTCCGGGCCGAGCACGACGGACGCTGGCATACTTCGCTCGATCTTGGCATGCGCGTTTACAAGGGCTTTATCGCAGGGCATCAAGAGGGCGATGCCATCCGGGCACCTATGGACGGCATAATCCGCGGGCTCGTTCGCGACGGCAGCAAGGTGCCAACGGGCGCTAAACTCATCGAGATCGATCCCCGGGGCGGACGCGCCGCGAAATGGAACGGCATCGACGAGAGGCCCGGTCAAATCGCCATGGCGACACGGCGCGCTGTCGAATCCTACAAATGCGAACATAGACTAACGCCTAGCGCGCCGCTGTACCAATGAACAACGGATTTGCTCAACTTAAGCTTTTAGAACATGCAACTGGGGGCCGGTAATATCGATCGCGAGATAAAAGCACAAGGCTAACCGCGATTTAGAGCGTTTCCGTTTGGGCGGAATGACCCAAACGATAAGAATTCGCTCTTGATTCAAAAAGTTAGAGCATGTTCTCATCGCAAACCGCGCAGGCTTTTGCGGAACATGCTCTAATCCCGTACAGCCATGCTGTCATCTTCCAGCGGGAGGGAAGAAATGCAAAAAAAAGATACTCTGGAGGCTGCGCGCGCCGCGATCCATCTGCTTTTGCCCAATGGCGGGTCCTTCACGCCGGAGGATATCAGCTTGATCGATGCGATCCGGTCCCAGCGCTCGATTATCGGTGCGAGCCGGGCGCTTGGCCTCTCCTATCGTAAATGCTGGCTTGTCGTCGATGCCCTGAACCGCACTTTCGAAAGTCCAGTGGTCGCAACCTTTCCAGGGCGGCGCGGCGGGGGAGCCGAGATTACGTCCTTCGGAGAAAGGCTCGTCGCGCTCTACCGGTCGATCGAGCGCCACACTGCCAGCTCCGCCCGGAAATCGCTGGACGAACTTACGCAGTCCCTTGACTGGACTTTCGATGTAAAGGCCAGGGCCGCGGGCGGGGGGCAAGATCTGGCGTGAGATCGAGCCCCGCAATCGCAGCGGCCTTGATCATGACCCAGACCCGGAGACCCGGAACAAGCGCCAGGCGGTCCACGGATTCCCGCATGATCAAGGCGTGAATCTGCGTCGTCCCAAGCTCGCAAGTCGCACGGACATAGGGCGGTGAAAGCGCCACAAGCTCGGCGATCCTGCCAGGCAAGCGATTGGTGATCGAAACGTCCATGGGACGCGAAAGTGCGATGGAGACATCCCGCGCGTCGATTTTGACCCGCACGGCTGAATCAATTTTATTATCCACCAAGGGCACGCGTAACTCGCCATCGGCGAACAGCAGCGTCGTCAAAGCAAGGTCGAAATCATGGGTGAGAACGCGCGCGCTGAGCGTAGCATTCAGGACCGGACGGACTGACCTGGTTTTCGGAAGCTCAAGCATAGCACCGCCATATATTAAGAATTCTATTCTAAGCTGCGGCCTCGATGTTGACAGCAACATCGCAAGGTTTCGCCCAATATGGCGCTGATGTCACGAGAATATCCGCGCCAGTTGCGGCATAAGTACCAGCATTGCCTGCATTTACGCCACCTGCCGCCGCAACATGCGGTTTTGACGGCAATTGCTCTAAAGCTTGGCACAGCGTTGCTAAGTCCTGCGGCGCGAACTTCTCTGTCTGAATGACATCCGCCCCGGCGCTGGCCCAAAGCAAGGCCTCATCGATAGAGCCGACCTCGACCACGATCTTCTTTTCAGCGACGGACTGGCGAACCAGCGCAACAATTTCCTTCGGCGCTGTGCCCGCGAAAAAGGCGCGATGCTCGGCGAAGATCAAAATGGTTTCGGAAAGGCCCAGCCGATGCGGCGTCGCACCGCCTGCGAGGATGGCCTTCAACGACATCAGCTTTGTGCCCGGTGCGTTTTTGCGTGTACAAACAACTCCAATATCAGGCTTCACCGCGCGAGCCGCATCGACAATCGCGCGTGTCGCCGTTGAAATACCAGATGCAACTTCCACCAGATTTTGCGCAATTTTCCAGGCGCGCAATAAAGCCTGTGCCGGACCAGTTGCAAAAAGGATTGGGTCACCAGCCGAAAGCGGCGCGCCGGAGTGCGTCCGCGGCTCGACACTCCCGCCTGCCCGCGTAATAATCCGCGCAGCCTCTTCGGCGCAGGCCACAACCATCGCATTGCGGGCGGAAAACGTCATGCGTCCCGGCTTTTCGCCGATCGCCAGGACATGTGTGGTGAGATCGAGAAGCGGAACATCATCAGCCAGAAAATCGTCGAGAACAGCATCCGGCAAAAGCGGCAAAATCACGAATGAGATCCTTTCCTTATAGTTCGGCACCATGAAAATATCCCGACATGGATGCAAGATTCCAGCGAGACCGCGGCGCTCATTTCAAAGAACCCGCATCATCAAAGCACCGGATTCCGTAATCGCTACGGATTGACGTGAACACCGTCAAATCCTACACCAATTGCCTTGATTGACGGTTTAATTTGAATAGGTCTCCATACAATTGGAACCTCAATGTAAAGAATGAGAGCGTTACGCGAGGCAATATTCCATCGCATCGCATCGCTCAAAAAGTTTTTTCGGCAAGGAAACGCCATCATGCAGCTCCTCGACAGAGCCCGCCGGGAGCTGCGCTATCTTTTCGGGCTTGTCAGGATCCTGCGCGCTGTGCGCCCTGTTGTCTCCGACCCGGCGCAAACGCTCGATGTCTTGATCGAAAAACTCGCAGTGCGGCACGGCGATAAGACAGCGCTGATCTCGACACGAGAAACGCTGACATATGAGCAGATGAACGCCAGGGCCAATCTCTATGCACGCTGGGCGCTGGCACATGGACTGCGCAAAGGCGACGCCGTGGCGCTTTTCATGCCCAATCGTCCTGAATATGTCTGCATCTGGATGGGCCTGGCAAAGATCGGATGCGTCACGGCTCTCATTAATACAAATCTCGTCGGTACAGCGCTCGCGCATTGCATCAACGTCGCCCAGCCGCGCATGGTCATCGCCGATGCCGATCTGCTCGGTCCGCTTGCTGCGGCCCTCCCAATTCTTGCTGAAACGATCGGGCTCTTTGTTCATGGCGAGATGCCGGACGTTACATCGGCGAAAAAGATCTCTCGCATCGATACCGGACTCGCCGCCTTTTCGGACAAAAACCTGTCTTCCAGTGAACGCCCCAAGCTGACGAGCCATGACCGCTGCCTCTATGTTTATACGTCAGGCACGACAGGCATGCCGAAGGCCGCCAATCTCAATCATTTTCGTATCTTGCTGATGATGGTCGGGTTTGCCGGCATGACAGCGGCCAAGGCGACCGATCGCGTTTATGATTGCTTGCCCATGTATCATTCGGTCGGCGGCATCGCCGCGCTTGGCGCCGCGCTGATCAAGGGCGGGACCTTGATCATCCGCGAAAAATTCTCAGTGCGGGAGTTTTGGAGCGATATCGTCCGCTTTGACTGCAATGTTTTTTGCTATGTCGGCGAATTGTGCCGCTATCTTTTGGCGGCTCCGCCGTGCCCGGAAGAAACGACGCACCGCTTGCGGCTTTGCTGCGGCAATGGACTTCGCCCGGATGTTTGGATGAAATTCAGCGAACGGTTTCGTGTGCCGCGTATCCTTGAATATTACGCGGCAACGGAAGGCAATGTCGCGCTCTTCAATTTCGATTCGACACCAGGGGCGGTCGGGCGGCTGCCCGATTGGATCAAACATCGCTTTCCCATCGCCATCGTTCGCTACGACATCGAGACGGAGCGTCCGGTGCGCGGCGCCAATGGCTTTTGCATCGCCTGCCCGCCGGGAGAAACCGGCGAGATGATCGGTGAAATCATCAACGACCCGAAGCAGCCTGCCAACCGGTTCGAAGGCTATTCGGACAAAGCCGAGTCCGAACGCAAAATTTTGCGCAATGTCTTTCGTAAAGGTGACGCATGGTTCGCCACAGGCGACCTGATGATGCGCGACCGGCACGGCTATTATTATTTCCTGGACCGCGCTGGCGATACCTTCCGGTGGAAGGGTGAAAACGTTTCGACGACGCAGGTTTCCGAAGCCATCACAGCTTTCAAGAACATCACGGAAGCGAATGTCTATGGTGTCGCCGTTCCCGGTACAGAAGGCCGTGCCGGGATGGCGGCGATCGTCGCCAAAGATATGGAGACTTTCGATCTCGCAGCGTTCAGGCTGCATCTCAGCCAAAGCCTGCCCGTCTTCGCGCGGCCTTTATTCTTACGGTTCCAAACGGAGCTCGAAGTCACCGCGACGTTCAAGCAACGCAAGATCGATTTGATTGCGCAAGGCTTCGATCCAACCCGCGGCACTGGCAAGATTTTCTTCGACGATGCCGCATCGGGACGTTTCATTCCCGTCGATCAAGACCTCTATGACCGCCTTACGCGTCGCGATCTGTGGCTTTAAACATATCTTTGCCAATCAGCTTCTTAATAAACCGTACCATGGAACGGCGCCGCGCCGTCCGTGCTTTTCCCGTCTTAGGACGCGCGATTCTTGGGACGCCCTATGAGCCTAATTGCTTTTCTTCAAGAGGAGCTTCCCGAACTGGCAAACGGTCAATCTGACTCTGTTCCGCCGCATGCGGCAATGGTTGAAGCGCTCTTCACGGAAATCGTTGATCTCGATCAAATGATACTCTTCCGCCCCGCATGGGCGGACCTCGTCACCCGTGCCCTTGAACCGAATGTCTTCCTCGAACCGGCTTTTGCTATTCCGCTTTTCCAGCATTGTCAGAATCAAAAAAAGCTGGGGTTTCTTTTGACCTGGGTTCAGGCAGCAACGGACCCTCGCCACGAGCTGATCGGGCTTTTGCCGCTCGCGCTTCCGTTGCGTTCCTTTTCCTGTTTCGCACGCGGCGTTGCGCATCCGCAGGCGCCGCTCGGCACGCCCCTCTTCGATCGCGACGAAGGACAAAAGGCATTGCGCCATATGGCGGTCTGGATGCGCGATCACCATCCCCGGCTCAGGGGGCTCATGCTGTCTCATTTGCCGTGCCAAGGACCGGTCTTCACCCTGATCGAGACCCACGCAACGGCCATGCACGGCAAGCTCAGCCTGTTCAACATGCACGAGCGCGCCGCTTTGAAAAAGACGGCAGAGGCCGGCGCTTTCCCGAATGGGTTCATCTCGACGAAACGGCGCAACAACTATCGCCAGCAAAGACGCCAATTGAGCAGAACCGGCGAAGTGACATACCAAACTGTCAGCAGCCCAGCTGATGTCAGCCGCGCCGCGGAGGCCTTTCTCTCGCTCGAACTCAAAGGCTGGAAAGGCGAACGCAAAACGGCGCTGCTCGCAACCTCGTCCGGGGCGGCGTTTTTCCGCGCGATGACGCGGGCTCTGGCGAGCGAAGGCAAATGCCGGATCGACAGCCTGGAATTAGCAGACATTCCCATAGCCATGGGTGTCGCGCTCAAGTCTGGCGCATCCGGCTATTTCTGGAAAACGGCCTATGATGAGCAATTCGCCCGGTTTTCACCCGGCGTGCAGTTGACCCTCGAATTGACGCAAGCGCAGCTTGCCCAAACGGATATCACATCGACGGATTCCTGCGCCGTCTCGAATCATCCGATGATCGATCATATCTGGCGAGACCGCATTTCAATCGCAAATGTTCTTATTCCGCTCAACGCTCGCCCCGGCGTAACCTTCAGGCTCGGCGTCTCGCAGGAACAAGCCTATCTGTGGTTACGGGGGACGGCAAAATCGATGCTGCGGAGGTTGCTGCGGCGGCGTCACTAAAACGCCGGGCATCGAGCAGCACCCCTTCGCACGGCATGTTTCCGTGCTGAAATTCAGCCCTTGCGCGACAGCATGGTTCCATCCATGTTCTGTTTTGTTTCCACCCTATAAAAATGCGGTTCCCAGCGCGAATGGCCGATCGGCAGCGGCTCGACAAATGGTTATGGTTTGCCCGCGTGGTCAAAACGCGGAGTTTGGCAGCCGGTCTCGTGACAGGCGGTCATGTGCGCCTCAACGGGCGCCGGATCGAAACGCCAGCCCACTCGGTTGTGCCCGGAGACGTGCTGACGATTGCACTTGAGAGACAAGTCCGCGTGCTGCGTGTGATCGCCCCTGGCCTGCGGCGTGAAGCCTACCCAATAGCAAAAGATTTGTTCGAGGACATGAGCACGCCCAGCTCGCCCATCCTTTAATCTCACCTATGCCTTAAGGATGGGAGAAACAGCTTGAGAGTGACACCGGCTGTCGGTTAATTTAGGAAAAGAAGCGCAACTTTCTTGCGCGGGTGCTGTAAAGGGATTAGCACACAACTCTATCAATGGCGCGCGTATGAATGCGTCTTCTGGAGGAAATTATGGCCTTTGTTGTCCTCGACAATTGCATCAAGTGCAAATTCACGGACTGCGTGGAGGTGTGCCCCGTGGATTGTTTCTACGAGGGCGAGAACATGCTCGTGATTCACCCGGATGAGTGCATCGATTGCGGCGTGTGCGAACCAGAGTGCCCCGCCGACGCGATTAGACCGGACACAAAGAAAAACCTCGGCATTTTCCCGCAGCTCAATGCTGACATGGCCAAGATTTGGCCAAACATCGCGGTGAAACGCAAGGCGATGAAGGAAGCTGCGGAATTCAACGGCACTCCCGGCAAATATGAAGCTTATTTCTCGGCCAATCCCGGTGAAGGCGCCGCTAAAGGCAGCAAACCGGAGAAAGCCAAAAAGGAATAATAAGTTAGGTATAATTCTTGCATAAATTTATGTCTTAAGCTTGGGATTGAAGAGATTCCGGTTTTGGAATTACAAAAAGCTGTGAGCACCGGTTAACTATTACCGGTTTAACCTGCTTGGCAGTGTCATATTTTTTGATTTTTGGCGTTTGAGCTGCTAAACTGTTTATTAACAGGTAGCTAAAGCGTGTCCATTTTCGTTCGCGCCTTGGTGAGCTCCCGTCGGGCTTCCGAGGCGTTTCTTTTTGTAATGCGGCCAGATCCGATGCAAATCCGAACGGATCGACCCATATCTTAGAGCGAGGGCGGGCAAAAATGCCGTTCTCAACCACGTTTTCAAAGCGAGGTTGAAACCTGTGCGTGGCAGTGCGCATCACTGGCCACGAAGGTAATGTGTTCCGTCTCCAAAGCGGAACAAAAAAGGAGTGCGCCGCGTATGTCCGTCAAGAAAAACGATAAATCGACCAAAGCCAAGGCCGGTGCAAGCAAGACGGAACGGTCTCAATCCCTTAAAGTGAAAGGGAAGACCGCGCCACGCCCTGCGCCCAAGCTTAAAAAAGCAGCCGCTTCTGTGACCGGACGCACGGCGGTAAAATCCGCTTCAAAAACGAGTGCCGCTTCTAAGGCCGCTCCCGTGAAAGCTGCTTCCACGAAGGCTGCTCCTGTGAAGGCAGCTTCTGCGAAGGCCAAGGCTCCTAAGGCCGCATCCCATTCCAGTTCCGCAACCTCGCGGCAAAAGGCCGTTGCTGCGACAGCATCCGCACGCAGCAAGGCCCGCGCAGCCGCTAAGCCAGTCCCCGCCAGCAAAGCGGCCGCGGCAAGCTCGAAGAAATCACAGACCGCCGCTTCTAAAACAGCTAAGACCAAGGCTGTGAGTTCAACCCGCGCCGCATCTACGGCCAATGCCTCTGCCAGCGCCAAGCCGAAGGCAGCTGCCGCACGTTCAAATGCCAGCGCAGCCGCGGCAATGACCAAACTGCGCGCAAAAACGAAAGCCGTCGCTCCCCAGCGGCCAAACTTATTAAAGCGGCATCTGCGGCCACTAAAAAAGCCGAAACGCCCGTTAAGAAGCTCATGGCGGTTGTAGAACCTGCACAGGCGACGCAACAGGTGATTGCGTCTGCCGATCTGATCAAACAGTCCGCGGATCAGCCGGTCTTGGCTAAGACGGCTTCGCCGAAAACCGCCGGCGGCCAAACCGTGGCCGGGACTACCGTGGCTCCCGCTGTTGAGAAAAAATTAGCCGAGGTGAGTTTAAATAAAACGACGCCTGAGGTAATCACCGCCGTGCCCCCCTCCGCGAGTCCAGCTGAGTCGGTCGCCGCCGCAATCAAGAAAGCAGCAGAAAAAATCATGATCGGCAAGGCAGCTATGAAAGCGTCTGTAACTCAACCCACCGAGACGAAGCTTCAAGAGCCGAAGCCTGACTCGAAATCTATTTTGGCTAAGGCGCCTGAAGTTAAACCCGCCGCCAAGCCAGCACCAAAGCCAGCCAGCAGCGGCCGTCAGTTTAAAGTGACTGAGTTCATCGTTTATCCCGCGCATGGCGTTGGACAGATCCTTGCCGTTGAAGAGCAGGAAGTCGCAGGTTTCAAACTTGAACTTTTCGTGATCAGTTTCATCAAGGATAAGATGATTCTGAAAGTTCCGACGACGAAAGTCGCCAGCGTCGGCATGCGTAAGCTCGCCGAATCGGATGTCGTGAAGAAAGCGCTCGATACTTTGACGGGACGTGCGCGGATCAAGCGGACCATGTGGTCACGCCGGGCGCAGGAATATGAAGCGAAGATCAATTCCGGCGATCTCGGTGCGATCGCTGAAGTCGTGCGTGACCTCTATCGCTCCGATGCGCAGCCTGAGCAATCTTATTCGGAGCGCCAGCTCTATGAGGCCGCGCTTGAGCGTCTTTCCCGTGAAGTCGGGACGGTCCAAAAATTGACAGACACGGAATCGTTGAAACTGATTGAAACACAGCTTCAGAAAGGTCCGCGCCGCAGCAAGGCTGACGAGGCCGAAGCGGATTCTCCCGATGCCGAAGAGGGAGAGATTGAAGAAGCAGCATAAGTTTCTGCTGCTTTCGAGATTATGTCTCGAATTGCGCTGTTGAAAAAACTACTGCAAGGCGGCCCGTTTGACGGACCGCCTTTTTCTTTCAGCTTAGGCCGCTGTATATAAACATTGCTGCGGTTTATATCTTTCTAAAGGACCGCGCTGGCCGCATCTTCCGGATGCCGCTGCAACAAATAGCGGCGTAATTTTGCGATCGCCCGGCTTTCGATTTGGCGGACACGCTCCTTGGAGATTCCAAGGCGCCTGCCGAGAGCTTCAAGTGTCGTTGCCTCTTCGCCAAGCCGACGTTCCCGGACGATATTCAGTTCGCGCTCAGTCAAGCTCATCAAAGCGTCTTCCAGCCAATCGGCCCGGCGATCCGTGTCAATCGCAGTGCCCACCAGCTCGTCTGGCAAGGGTTTGTCATCGACGAGAAAATCGACACGCTCCGCCGGCATCGAAGGGTCGCTTTCCGCGACCGCCGCATTGAGCGAAATATCTGGCCCGGATAAACGCATATCCATCAATTCGACATCAGCGCGATTAACCCCAAGGGTTTGTGCGATGTCTTCGAAGACGAGCGCATTGCTCGCCTCGCCCCGCTGCGCCAGCTTCGCTCTAAGACGCCGCAAATTGAAGAATAGCGATTTTTGCGCCGAGCTTGTTCCGCCACGCACAATCGACCAATTGCGCAGCACATAGTCTTGGATAGCGGCGCGAATCCACCACGTCGCATAAGTCGAAAAGCGCACTTCACGCTCGGGTTCGAAACGGGCAGCGGCTTCAAGAAGCCCTATGTGGCCTTCTTGAATCAAATCGGCGAGCGGCAGGCCGTAAAATCTGAACTTAACCGCTAGCGCGATCACAAGCCGCATGTGAGCCTGAGCAAGCTGGTGCATCGCATCGATATTACGTTCATCTTTCCAGCGGCGCGCAAGAACCTGTTCTTCTTCGCGGGCCAGGAATGGGGCGGCCATAGCTGTTCTGATGAACTGGCGGCCGACGCCTGAGAGCTGAACCATTGCATTCAATGGAAAGACCCTCCGTGAAATATGAAGGCGAGGGCCAGCAGTTGTTTTACGTAAGTGTGATGACTTAGGTTCTTCTCTAACAGTTCATCAGGACCATCATCGCGAACGAAAAAAATTCTCGGAAATCTGCGCATTACCGACCTCTACAAGCGTCGAGGCCCCCAAAACCCCGTGCCCATAAACGGTTCAATTGCGCAGCTGGTTCCCAGCGGTAATGCTTCTTTATATGAAAAGATGACACCGCCCTTTTGAGGACGGCGGTGCATTCATTCTATGACGATTTTATAATTTTCACCGGTTTGCAGCGATGCACCCCGTTCGAGCCCGTTCAATAAAAGAAAGTAATCGAGAGGCCGGTCTGGCACGACCATTCGCGCGGCCAAACCTTCCGCGGTGTCACCGTCCTTGGCGGTCACAATCGACAAATGCAAAGCCTTCACAGTACTGGCTTCCTCAGGCGCGATGCGGCGGAATGAGCGAAGCAGAGTCTGAAACGTTGTTTCCTCATCGTCATTCAACATGCGGACCGCGAAAATCAAACGATAGACTTCGTTAGAGTCAAAACGAATGACGGCGAGCAAGAAATTCCACTCACCGGCGCGCGCCGTGGCAGTCGCCGCTTTCATCGTGTTGACCTCGGTGGTAGCGATTGAACTTTCTATCAAACCATCGACCCAACCCGAGGCAATATAGGATTCGAGCGTGGTTGAAGCAGGCAAATGAACGCTGTCGAGACGCAAGGCCTCGCTGCCGCCAGCCTTTACGCCCAAGACAGCCTGCGCTGAATTTTCCAGCACAAATCCTTCCGGCGCGATGAAGGCAAAACCCAAGCGCGGATGGATAAAGTGGCGTCCGCGAATGGATCCTTCCGCGGGATCGTCGCCAAATATCAAGCCATTGATGGCGGAGAGATAAGCGGCGCGATCCGTCGTGCCTATGCCCGGCGCGCCGATTTGGCGTGCAACGAGCGTGGCTTGGGCCACACGTTCGGGCGTCGAAGGATGCGTCGCGAGAAGATCGGGTTTATCGCTGCTCGATTGACCGATGAGCGCGGCACGAAAGCTGCTGAAACGCCCGAGCGACACCAAGAACCGCGTCGCCCCGTAAGGGTCATAACCGGCCCGTGCTATGTTCTTGATGCCAATCTCATCGGCTTCGAGCTCCTGCTGCCGGGAAAAGCTGGCAAACGATTGCTTGGCTGAAGCCTCCACCTCCTCGCCTTTTTGCCGGCTTTGAATGACGCTTGCCGCCTGGCTAATCACCGCCGCGCGCTTTTCCTGTTCAGCGCGCTGCATCGCATGCCTTGCCGTGATATGGGCGATTTCATGCGCCATCACGGCGGCTGCTTCGGAGGCATCATTAGCAAGCGCGAGAAGTCCGCGCGTCACATAAAGATTATTCGGTGGAAGCGCGAAGGCATTGACCACCGGCGAATTCAAGATCGTAACTTTATAAGGCTCCCCTGGGCGATCGGCCGCGTTCGCAAGCTTGACCAGAACGTCGTTCAGATAGCGCTCGACTCGCGCATCATGATATTCACCGCCAAACAGCGCGACCATGCGCCTATGTTCAGCATTGGCGGCTTCGACCCCCAATGTTTTCGGCGCCGCGGCGGGAATATCGGCTGGCGACG
>Ga0116227_10013994_pt1 | contig 12396 bp, 11 predicted proteins | sample S1TSphgellanicum_FD_89693 | JGI IMG/M metagenome (GOLD analysis project Ga0116227, IMG submission 89693) | Host-associated microbial communities from peat moss isolated from Minnesota, USA - S1T2_Fb - Sphagnum magellanicum MG | ecosystem: Host-associated > Plants > Peat moss > Unclassified... | reverse complement strand
GAGCGGCTTGATATTCAACGACGTCACCGCCCAAACATGCCGAACGCGTGGGTCGCGTGCCAAAGAGCGCACCAGCTTCGACTCCGCACGCCAACCGGCCTCCTGTTGAACGCTGACGCCCGGGGGAAGCTCAAAGACCGCATGGATGATCTGCCCGAAATTACCGCGTGCGACCGCATCGATCTCATGCAATACATGCACGGACTCCGCGCTGTCCGGCAACCAACGTCCGCGTGGCAGATCGATGCGCATATGCACGGATTGGGCGGCCAGGCAGATCAACGGAAATGACGCCATGATGAGTACTGCCCAAGGATGGCCTGCGACCCAGCTCGCCCATGCGCGCCACCGTCGGCCTGCCTGGATGCCCGAAGCGGCCCTCAGCCGACCGACATCGATCCACGGCGCCGCCCAGATCAACAGCACCGGCAACAGCGTGCAGGCAATGGTGGCCGCAACGGCCGCCACCAGCAGTCCCCCCAAACCGATCGATCGAATCTCACTGACAGGCACCAGCAGCATGGCGAGAAAGCCGATGGCTACGGCCGATCCTGACACCAGCACGGTGCGTCCGCCGTGACGCGCAGCTTCGGACACCGCGGCGGCGGATGAGAGCCCGCGAGAAATGCCGTCGCGGTAGCGGCTGACCAAGAGCAGTCCGTAGTCAATACTGATCCCCAAACCGACCATGCTCATCAAGCTGACCACGATGATGGACAGCGGCCACACGCGATTGAGCAGCGCCAAGGCGCCGAGTGAAATCAGCAGGGTCATGGCGCCGCAAATCACAGGCAGCAAGGCGGCAACGACGCTGCGGAATGCGAGCAGCAACAGCAACACGGTGATCGGCAGGACGCCGAGTTCCGCCCCACGGGTCTCGCCCGCGCTCAGGCGGCGCAAATCCGCGCCCACTGCCGCTTCGCCCGTCGAACGCAGGGCCAGGCCCGGATTCGCCACGCCGAGCTCCTGCTCCAAGCGCTGACTCAAGGTTTGCAAATTGCGCATCGCCTCCTCGCTCAACCGCCTCTCGGGCTGGACGCCGACCACGACGATGGAGCTGCCGTCCTTGCCGATGAACAAGGGATCGTCGCGATCCAAGTACGACATCACGCCTGCCACGCCGGGCGTCGACCGAATCGCATCCACGATACTTTTTAGTGCCGCGCGCCCCGCATCGACATTCGGCTGCTTGATCCCGACCACCTGCATCAGCACGATCTTGGCAAAGGGTGACTTGAATCTTTGTTGAAGTACCGAGTCCACATGAGCCGATTCGCTGCCCTCCAGCCGGGCTGTCGGGTCCAGCAAGTCGTTGACCTTGACCGCGAACGGCGAGGCGGCGAGCGCCAGCGCCGTCCACATCAACACGATTGAAAATTGCCAGCGCCTCGAGGCCAGGATGGTTGCAAACAAGCGATGACTCACGCGCCCGGCGAACGCGCTGGGCGCCGGTCCTTGGCGATGACGATGGTGTCGAACAGTTGGTAATCGGCCGTGGCCGTGGCGTCGGCCCCGAGGGCATGGAAATACCGCATGGTGATCGACGTCCTCTCATGCGCCGATCCCGCATCCACGTCGAACACCGCGACACCGTATCCGGTCGATGTGTCGCGACGCGCGGACCAGATGGCCGGCTCGAGCGCATCCGCGGGCGGTTTGACGAACACATCCGGAGTCGGGCCCGGCATGGGTTTGTTGCGTCGGGTAATAACCTTCGCTTGCGGCTGGCCGGCTGCATTCACGCCATAGACGTCGAGGGGGGAACTCGTTCCTCCACCCCCCAATATCAAGTGGATGGTACCGAGGCGCGTATCGAAGTGCCCATCGGCAGGATCCTCGGTGATGACGGGCTGGGGTTGGCAAGTGTCCACCACCTCCCCCGTGTTCACGTCCCGTCCGACGTGATGGTTACAGCCCCGAACGGGCCAGCTGCGTTCGTAATCGTGATCGTGACCGCATAGCACCAGATCCACGCCATAGCGATCGAACAGCGGCAACCAAGTTTCGCGAATGCCCTTGTCGGAACCATTGCCGAACTTGGCGGAGCTCAGCGCGTCCTGGTGCATTTGCACCACGATCCAGTCGATATCGGGGTCCGTGGAAGCCTCGAGCAGCGTGGCCTCGAGCCATCGCGTCTGTTCGCCGCCGCTGTAGCCGCGTATGTACAAGGAAGTGCCAGGCTCGATCGGTGCTCCGCCGGTGCTCGGCGCCCGCTGCAAGGGCGCAGGTCCCGGTACGAAGGCGCCGCTGTCCTGGTAAATCACATCGTCGGCCGAGAGAGAAATGAACAGCACCGAGGCTACACGAAAACGGTACCAGCAGCCGGGAAAGGCCGTGCCATTGTCCGGCAGCGAGTAACGAGTCAGATATGAATTGAGTCCTTGCGGGCCGTTGCCGAACTCGATTTCGTGATTGCCGGGACAGGGCATCCACGGTCGATGGGCCGCCGACACTTGGGTGTTCTTGCCAAAGTCCGCCCACACCTCAGGCTGAGCTGTAGGATTTAGATTGGCATAGCATAGATCTCCGTTCAGCAGATGAAACAAAGGTTTGAATCTTTCCACCACTTCGACCGCGTACCTGCTCTGGCTCGATGAAAGCACCCACGAGGTTACGGGAGTCGCCAAATCGCCATAGCTGGTGAAACGAAACGAGGCGCGGCCGCGCGGTGCCGTGTGAAAGGTGGCACGAAATGGATGCTCGTGGTTGCGGTCATTATCCGCTGTGACCGTGTAGGAATAGGATGAATCGGGTTCGAGTCCCAAGAGCCTGACATGGTAGGTGAATACGGTCCGACCGTTCATGCCATCGGTATAGGTACGCTGCACGGCATGCACGACACGTTTCTTTTCAGAAGCGTGCTCGAGAGTCATACGCGGATTGACCGCTTGCGCCGGGGATGCCCATGAGAGGCATACGGACGTGGCGGGATCGTCTCCCCAGGTCAGATGAATCTGCTCCGGTGTACCGCTCGATGCGTCCGGTGTATCCGCAGCGGGAGCGGCAATTGCGGGCGATACAGCAGCGATGCCGGCAAGTCCGGCATGAGTGAAGAATTCGCGTCGCGACAGTACCCCGTCCGCAGATGCGGCAGGTCGATGATCACGGGTCACCATCAATCCTCAGAAATGCGCGAATGTATGTCAATCTCATCACTGGACATGGGTCACCGGCTAAAGTCTCCTTCCCGATCATGCCTGGTTACGCCAGCGCCCGTTGAATAAAACGCTGAACCCGATGCGCGCTATGCTTACCCTCATGGGAAACATCACCATCCTGCTGTCCGACCTTCGCGGAGGTAAGTCCGAGGCTTACTCCGAGCTTTTTACCCAGGTTTACGACGAACTTACCCGATTGGCCAAAATTCGTCTGGCCGGCTCGCAGCCCGGGCATTTGGATGCCCCCAGCCTGGTTCACGAAGCGTATTTGAGGCTCTCGGAACAGGAAATTCCCACTTTGCGGGACCGCCGCGACTTTTTCGCCTATGCAGCCACGGTCATGCGCAACGTCATCGTGGATATCGTGAGACGACATAATGCACAAAAGCGGGGTTCGGGGCAGACCCACCTCACCATGTCGAGCGCAGATGTGCAGCCCAATGATGCGCCCGTGGACGTAGAGTCACTGGACTCGGCGCTCGAGAGTCTGAAGCGCATCGACGAGCGAGCGTACCGAATCGTCGAGATGCGCTATTTCTCGGGGCTGACGATCGAGGAAATCGCCGGCGTGCTGGATTTGTCCACTCAGACCGTGAAGCGCAGCTGGAAAAGCGCGCGCGCATTTCTGGCAAAAGAGCTGCAAACCTGATCATCGGTGCGAATCGTGCTGGATCTGACGCGCCGTCAGCCGATCGCCACTGCCCTTGTCGGACAATACCGATGGAAGACCGGCTTATCTGGACATGCAAATTGCGTGTCCACGCCTCGATCGAATGCGTATCGATGGGTTAAGGTCTCTGAACAAGGAAACCACATTGGTGAATCGTGACCCATAGCGCAAGGCCACCCCACGCCAACGAGTGGCCCGCCACTGAGCGGCGCAAACCCGGCTGGGCTACCGATTGGCAGTCCACCGTCGAACGCGACAAAGCGATCATGGCGCAAAGCCTCCACGATAACACCGGTGGCCTGTTGGTCGCTGCGGTGATGGATATCACCTGGGCTGAAAGCCACTTGCCCGAACCTGCCGCTGAGATCAAGGCACGACTGGTGCGGGCGCGAGCCGCGTTGGAGGTGGCGATTGATCTCAACCGGCGCATGATCGAGGACTTGCGGCCGACGCTGCTGGATAATTTTGGGCTGATTGCAGCGCTGAAATGGCACTTATCAGAGACCTGTAAATCTGCCAATATTGTTTGCCAGCTGCATTTACCCGAGACCAGTCCGGACTTTTTGCCCGCGGCGGCCATCGCCCTTTATCGAATCGCTCAAACGCTGATTGCCGTGATGGTGACTCACCACGCGCTTGTCATCGAAATGGCTCTCACAGCGGACAGCGACTTGATCACCTTCAAGATGAGCTGCAGCGGCATTTCCAGCGGATTCGACCGAGAGGAGGCCAGCATTGCTGATGCGCTGGCGTCCATCACCGGCCGAATGACCTCGCTCGGCGGAAGTATGCAATTCGACACGACGCCAGACGGCGCAACTTTCATATATAGCCTGGCTGCCGACAAGGCGCTCACGCCGTCGATGTGAGCAGGCGCTGACGACCGGCTGGGACGCTTTCCGGCTGATCCTGTCAGAGCTTTAGCCCACACTCATGTTTTGAACGCTCCCACCGAGGCCCTCTATGAATTCTGAAACCACCGATAAAGTGTCCGCGCCACCCGATACCGTCCGACAGCCGCCCGATTCGTCACACGGTCAGGCGACGATCGTGGTGCATGGCGAGACCGTTCGCGATCAGGAAACCAACAAGGCACCTGCGTCACGCAAAAAGGCGTCGGAGGCAAAATTGAAGAAGCAAGGCCGTTTGCCTGCCCTCGACGACGATGCGGATGTGGGGGTGCAAAAAGACCAAGTGGTCATACGCGACGGCAAAGCGGATTTGGCTTTTAGCGGAACGCTGCTCGCCTCCGCAGCACCGGACTCAGCCCCCCAAGGCGAGTGGCAGGAATATCGGGTTTATGCGACCAGCGGCGGCAAGCACGTGTTTTCGAAGATTACGCGCAGAATCTTGGAGGAAGCACACGATGACCACGAGGCAGAGGTGTTCGAGCCCTCGCCCACGTCGATGCCGTCACAACTGCTCCGAAGCGCGCGCGATCTGGTTCACTCCCAGCCATTGACTTGGCAAGACGCCGCGGCTAATTTCTTCGGCTACGATCCTCTGGCCAAGGCACTTTATAGGAAACTCAGTGACCGGTTCGAGGAGCATATCGCGTAAGAGACCGGCCAGAGTGGGCATGGCGGGAACAACGGCACAATCCGGTTATATCAACAGGATCAGGATTCAGTTGACTTAAACTGACAGGTGCCGCAATGGCTGGGAAGAAAACAATGGGATGCCGCATTGGACTGTTGCTGTTGTCCGTTTGCGGCGGCAACGCATCCGCCCATCACTCCTTCGAAATGTTCGATCGCACCAAAACGGTGGCCTTGACCGGTACGGTGAAAGAGTTTCAATGGACCAACCCCCATTGTTGGATCCAATTACTGGTCCCCGGCGCCGACGGCACTGCCGTCGAATGGGGCATCGAACTCGACAGCCCGCGCTCTCTGATCAGGACCGGCTGGAAGCCTCGATTGGTAAAGCCCGGCGATAAAGTGACCGTCACGATCCACCCAAAGCGGGATGGGTCCGATGCCGGCGGGTACGTTTCCGGCACCGCGGCCGATGGTTCGGCGTTGCCGCCGAAAGGCAAATGAGTAGGAGTTTTCACCTTTCCACCATGGCGTGGGGATGGGCGCTCGTCCTCATCGGCGGTACGGTGCATGCGAACAAACTGCCGGACTGGTCCGGCTATTGGGAATCGAATATCGACGTCAGAGATGCCAAGCCGGCAAAATGGCCGTACAAACCGGAGTGGCAGGCAAAAGCAGATGCGATCCTGGCCTCGCAGGACGCGCACTTCTACTGCACCGAGGGCATGCCGTCCACCATGCAGATTCCGGACACCATCAACATGTTCGAGGTGTTGATCGCGCCGAAGCTCACGGTGATGATCTTCTCCAATCACGAGGTCCGCCACATATACACGGATGGGAGGGCTCATCCAGCCGCCGACGAATTGTGGCCCACTCCCGAGGGTGACTCCATCGGCCATTGGGAGAAGGGCACGCTCGTCATCGATACCATTTCGACGCGTCCCCAAGTGATGCAGGTGAAGCCCGTTGAATTCGATCCGGGCAACGTCGTGCCCGTGTCGGTACAAAATACGCCGACCAGCGACCAACTTCACATCGTCGAGCGCATCCGCCTGCTGAAGAGCGGGATATTGGAAGACACAATGACCGTCGAGGATCCGATCGCCTTCGCGCGACCCTATAAGGCAGTATTTACGTTCAAAAGGCTGCACGATATAAACCGCATGGTTTATGAGGACTGCGATGAAAATCCGCGAGATTTCATCAAGGGTGGCAAAGCAATCATGGTCGAGCGTCCCGCTGCGGATGCGAAACGGTAGACCCGCACCGCTTCGGCGCAAAGCGGTCGCAGCTCAGGGTTTGTCTGACAACGGGTGGCGTACTCCACGACTTTCAAGAGTGAGCCGATATCGTAGGCTTGTGCGCTCGAGACTGATAACCCCTCGAATAAGCACAGGTAGCAGGCGCCATTGGAAATCCATCTCGATATGGTCGGCGGGATCGCCGGAGACATGTTCATCGCCGCGATGTTGGATGCTTTTCCGCATCTCGAGGGACAGGTGGCACGCGCCGTCGCTTCCTTGCGGGAGTTTGCCCCCTTAGGATGCTCGCTTCATCCCCACTCCGACGGCGTGCTGCGCGGCAAGGCGTTCCAGGTCCATCTCTGGAAAGATGGCTCGAAGGCGCTATCGTCCATGAGGCGAGACACTCACCCGCACACGAGCTGGGAATCGATTCGTTCGCGACTCGAACAGTCAGATCTTGCGAAGCAAGTGCGGCAGCGGGCTATCGATATCTTCGGACTGCTGGCCGTCGCAGAGGGCTTCGTTCACGGCATTGATCCGGCGTCGGTGGAGTTTCACGAGGTCGGCGCATGGGATTCGCTTGCCGACATTGTGGGTGCATCTGTCCTCATCGAGGCCGTGGGTGCGGTGCGATGGACAACGTCCGCGGCTCCTTTGGGGTCGGGCCGGGTAAAAACCGCGCACGGTGTGTTGTCCATTCCAGCTCCCGCCACGGCGCATCTTCTGCTCGGCATGGCAACCATCGACGATGGCGTGGCGGGCGAACGCGTCACGCCCACGGGGGCCGCCATCTTGCGCCACCTCTGCCCTCCCTCGCCCCCCCGCACGGCCGCGGCAGCGCCGAACCCGCGAAATTTGGTCGGTACGGGCACCGGTTTCGGACAGCGCACCTTGTCGGGCATCAGCAATCACTTGCGCGTGCTGTGCTTCGAGGCGAACCCGGAGCCCACCGGCGAGCACCGCCTCATGCATGTGTTGGAATTCGAGGTCGATGATCAATCGGGCGAAGAACTCGCGGCCGGACTCGAACGACTCCGGGCACACCCTGCGGTGCTGGATGTCACGCAAGCCTCCGTGTTGGGAAAGAAGTGCCGTCTCATGGCGCATGTACAAGTGCTGGTTCGCTATGCGCGTTTGAACGATGTCGTTGAGGCCTGCTTCAAAGAGACCACGACGATTGGACTGCGACATCGCACGGTCGAGGGGATCGGACTCAAGCGCAGCATTCAGGAGGTCACCATCGACGGACACCGCCTGCGGGTGAAAGTCGTTCAGCGGCCCGGTGGCCTCACGGCGAAGGCGGAATGCGACGATGTGTTGCCTCACGCGGGGCAGGCCGTGCGCCGCTCACTGCGTGCACGTGCTGAGGCCGCGGCATTGCGCGAGGCGCTCGCTACTCATGCTTGACGCATTGCAGAACCTGCTGTCGCGCATCTCTCGGCCGATTGTCGCCGTCAGCGGCGGAGTGGACAGCGTGACATTGGGAGCCGTCGCCAGCGCGTTGTACGAGGGTGTGCTGCTGGTGCATGCCGTCTCCCCGGCCGTGCCCGGCGAGGCCACCGCCAGGCTCAAGGGTATGGCCGAGGAACGAAGTTGGCGGCTGGAAATCATCGGCACCGGTGAATTCGACGATCCTAGGTACCGGGCGAACCCCGTGAATCGATGTTTCTTTTGCAAGACGAACTTATATGCAGCGATTCGCGCCTACGTAGCGTCCGATCGGCCGATACTGTCGGGCGCGAATCTCGATGATCTGGGTGAGTATCGGCCCGGGCTCGATGCCGCGCGTCTGCACCGGGTTCGACATCCATACATCGAAGCGGGGATCGACAAGCAAGGTGTGCGCGCCATCGCGCGCCACCTGGGCCTGCGCGAAGTGGCGGAATTGCCCTCATCCCCCTGCTTGGCAAGCCGGGTCGAAACCGGGATTCGCATCGAATCCACCACGCTGGCGTTCATCCACCGGGTTGAGCGGTTGGTCAGCGCCCGAATACGTCCTGCCACGGTGCGCTGCCGGGTACGTGCCAAGGGCATCGTCGTGGAACTCGACTCCGCCTCACTGGGTAATCTTTCCGAGGATGGTAGAGCTGCATTGACAACCATCATCGGCCAGGCTCGAGATCGTCCGGCAGCGTTGCCGATCTCATTCGAGCCGTATCGTAATGGCAGTGCCTTCCTCACGCAATCTGCACCATGATCGGCAACCCGCAAGCAGATGTATTGCTGGACTTCGACCGAGGCCGCCGGACCGGCCTCGATGAAGCGGTGTTCGCACAAGGCAAGACCTCGACGCAACTCGAGGTCATTTTCTCCGCCGCGCTGCAGCGCTCTGCGTCCTTGCTCATCACGCGTCTGTCAGCCGAGAAATTCCAGAAGCTGGCTGAGCGCTGGTCGGCGCATCTCGAATACTGCGAGGTTTCCCGCACGGCATTCTTCGATCGCCGCCCGCAAGTCTTTGGACATGCGCCCCGCGTTGCCATCGTGGCCGCAGGCACGTCGGATGTCGGCGTCGCGCGCGAAGCCGAGCGGACACTGGCTTATAGCGGCGAGGCTAGCGCCTCGTTCTTCGATGTCGGCGTGGCGGGCTTGTGGCGTTTGCTCGGGCGCATCGATGCCATCAGCCGTTTTCAGGTGGTCATCGCGGTTGCCGGAATGGATGCGGCGTTGCCGACGGTCTTGGGCGGCCTGATTCCGGGGCTCATCATTGCGGTACCCACCTCCGTGGGCTACGGCGTGGCAACCGGCGGCGGCACCGCATTGAATGCCATATTGGCGAGCTGTGCATCCGGGATCACGGCAGTGAACATCGACAACGGCTATGGCGCGGCTTGCGCGGCACTGCGTGCATTGCGCATCGCCGCGCCTGTGGCGGCGGACACCGGCGCGGCCGGCACCGGCCTTCTTTCTCAATCCTTTTAGGAGTATCCCATGGAGCGTCGCAATTTCATCAAGACCGGCATCGCCGGCGTAGGTTTGACTGCGGCCGCGGCGGCAGTCGCGCGACGCGGTTCGGCGGCGCCCGTATCGGCCAATGCCGACGGCACGGAGGTCTCCCTCGACCCGCGCAGCCTGCCGCGAGTCACGCAACCCGGAGAGCGGCGCGGCGACATGCTGTATCGAACGCTGGGCCATACGGGCGAGCGTGTCTCACTCATCGGGATGGGTGGAGCCCATTTGAGCCGACCCCCCATGACGGAAGACTCGGCCGGCAAGTTGATTCACGCCGCTTTGGATCGCGGCATCAACTTTCTCGACAACAGCTGGGACTACGGCCATGGCAATAGCGAGAAATGGATGGGCAAGGCGCTGGCTCAGGGTGGGTATCGAAACAAGGCGTTCCTGATGACCAAGATCGATGGGCGCACCAAAGAGGCAGCCAAGTCGCAGCTGGAGGAATCCCTCACACGCCTAGAGACCGATCGTATCGACCTGGTGCAGTTTCACGAGATCCTCAGGTTCGATGATCCCGATCGAATTTTCACCGACGATGGGGCACTCGAGGCTTTGGTGGATGCCAAGAAGGCCGGCAAGGTGCGCTATATCGGCTTCACCGGTCATAAGGATCCGCGAGTCCATCTATACATGCTGGACGTGGCGAAACAACACGGCTTCGTGTTCGATTCCGTGCAAATGCCGCTGAATGTGATGGATGCGCATTTCCGCTCCTTCTCACATCTCGTGGTGCCGGAACTCGTAAAGGAGAACATCGGCATCCTTGCCATGAAAACCATGGGCGACGGCGTATTTCTCAAGAGCGGCGCGCCGATAACTCCGATCGAATGTCTGCACTACGCCATGAACCTGCCGGTGTCAGTGGTGATCACCGGAATTGACAGCGAAGCTATCTTGGATCAAGCATTCGAGGCGGCGAAAAACTTCAAACCCATGAGCGGCGATGAGATCGCGGCGCTGGTCGCCAAGACCAAATCGTACGCGGCCAACGGCAAGTATGAATTCTTCAAGACTTCGAGCCATTTCGATACGACGGCCAAGCATCCCGATTGGTTGGGCGAGGATTCTGCGTTGGTGCAAAAACTCGGGCCTCCGACCGGCTGAAGGTGATGTCAACGGCGCATCAATCGCCGCGGCCCACGGGGGGCCGCGGCGTAGCCGTTAGGTTATGGCTGCAGTCCCGCCGACCCCGGTAGACCGTTGGGTCCATTGGGAGAACCGGGAATCGGCGTATTGAGGTAAGGAAAGGTCGTCAGATAGGTATCGGTCGCCTTATCGGCGCCGATCACATTGAGATGTGCCGCGTCCGGCCCCGGCGAGCGCGATCCATCCGTGTACGGCGTACCCTTGTTGGGGTCAGCAGTCTCGGATCCGCAGTTACCGATCGCCCCACAAAGCGCGCCTTCGGCCACCCGCAGCGTGATGTCGACGACATCGTCATACGGCCGGCGGCCGTTGGGGAATCCACCTAAGTCACCACCGAGCACGCCCAGATCGTTTTGCGACGCGGGTGCCGTCGGAGGAGTGCCGGTATTCAATCTCAACATTTCACTGGGACTGACGTTCGCGGGTTGGTTGATTCCCTTCACCCCCGTCAAGAATGCCGCCACCAGATCATCGCGAGGAGTTCCGGGCACGAGCGCGGCGTTGCCGAACAGCGCATTCAGCAGAACCGGCAAGGATGGATTGGTCACGTAGGAGAGAAACTGCACGTCCTCCTTCGGCCGGCTGCCGTTGAACTTGTCCTTGTCGGGAAGACCGATGACCAGTTCATTGACCAGAGGCATGCCCAGGCGGGACACCTGTTGCGCATGTGCGAGGTCATAGCCCTCCAGGGACCAGTCGCCCGAAGCTTGGTAAGTCGTGCGCATGACGGCGGTCGTGTAGGCACCGATCACGGGCGAGCCTGGCGTCGTGACGCAAGCAATGGGCACTTCGAGTGCAAACGAGGTGACATTCTTGTCGAACAGCGCATTGGGTTGCCCGTCTCGGGAGCCGGCCGGATTCAGATTGACCAAGTCGAATATTTCGCCGAGATTCGCCACAAAACCTTCCTTGCGTTGACCCACAAACACTCGGCCCGGTGTGGAACATCCCGGAATGGCGATCTGGTAGATGAAGTTTCCCGCATAAGCGGCGTAGTCGGCGATGGATTTGTAGCCGATGTTATCGGTGGGCTTGTAGAAGGTCTCGCCGCCGCTCGTCACATTCTGGGCTCGCAGACGTTGGCCGCCTTTCACGATATCCACCGTGTAGCTTTGGATGAGGTTGAGGTTGGCGCCCGCAGCGTTGATCGGCCCGATGTTGATCAGGGGTACCGGCGTCGATTTGCCCCCGGCATTGACGGCCAAGTCCTTGTAAGTATTGGTCGCGTGGAAAACGAACATGATGTCGGGATTTCCATCGCCATTGGTATCGATGCTGATCTGATACAGCGCATTTGAATCAAGGTTGAAGTAATTGGGCCCGCCGTACGCATCCTGCAGCGGAATGTAATTGGCAATGAAGGTGATGTAGCCGCTTCGGCCCGGTTCGTAGCTTCTGAACATGTAAAAGTCGGTTCCGTCCAAACGCGGCATGCCCGCGATGTTCGGCGCCTCCCGATGACTGGATGCGAGAGCGAAGGTTGGCAATAGCGCGGCGCCCAAAGCGACCGCGCCACCCAATAGATAGGTACGCATTAAATTTCCCCTGTTAGTTGGCGGCAGATCTTCTGTTAATACGAACCGCTGAAAACGCTGGATGCGGGGGACGCCAAAAAATCATTCCGCGATGGTTTTATTCAAAGTCTTGCGCAAGAAAACCAACTGCAGTGCGGGCACGACGATCAG
>Ga0116227_10013992_pt1 | contig 12397 bp, 7 predicted proteins | sample S1TSphgellanicum_FD_89693 | JGI IMG/M metagenome (GOLD analysis project Ga0116227, IMG submission 89693) | Host-associated microbial communities from peat moss isolated from Minnesota, USA - S1T2_Fb - Sphagnum magellanicum MG | ecosystem: Host-associated > Plants > Peat moss > Unclassified... | reverse complement strand
TGTTAATTTTTTTTTTTTTTTTTTTTTTTTTTTTTTTTTTTTTTTTTGGAAACAGTTTTTTTTATCACTTTTTCTTTTTGGGAAGCTCCTGCCTACCCCAACCCACCTATCGCCCTTCTTCCTACCAACCCACCTATCGCCCTTCTTCTTACCAACCCACCTACCTCCTTCAGCCTACTAACCCCCTCCCCACCCATCTCCTTTTGCATTCACTTCCATCCAAAGAGCTTCCGACCTAGGGAGAGCTTGAGTAGCTCAAAGCTTCATGAGTGCAAAATCCATAGGAGCTTCAAGGGTTGGGAGCTTCAAGAGTGCCCCAACAAGAAGAGCTTCAATGTGGTGGCAACAAGAGCACAAAAGCAAGAGGAGCTTCAAGGTGGTGGCAAAAGTGGGAGTTTAAAGGTAAGTTCTCTTCTCCTCCATTCTTATTTTTTGCATTTTTTTCGTTGCAAGGAAGATGACAATGATGTCACCATCATCTTTTTTTTCCTCTTATTGCTACAAAGAAGAAGACGACGACAATGTCGTCATCATCTTTTTCTTCTTTTTTTTCTTTTTTTTGCTACAAAATAACACTATTTTTTTCCCAACATAACACCACTCTACTTGGGCTGGGGAAGTGATGGTATCAACTCCATCAACTTTCCTTCCTGTAATTCCATTTTAGCATGCAGCAACAAGACTTATTATTGTAAAATCGAAGCAAGAGAACTATAGGCAAGAATTTGGTCAACAACATGGGTTGAAATCTCGTCATCTACTTGTTTTTTTATGGTGCAGGGGCTATGTACTTTGCCTCAAAGATGAAGGAATTGAAGGACAATTGTGAACGTTTTGAAATTTTCCCACCATGCCACATCTACTCTAATAAATTGGGTTAGAAGCAACAACAAACAAGAACTTTGTGCTACAAAACCTAAATGAAATTCAAGACTTCTTGTTGCAAACTATTTTAACTTTATGTTTTCAAAAGTAATTTCCCAATTCCCTCAAGCCATGTCTAATCATGTCAAATGTTGAGGTTTCTTGGAATTTTTGTTTGATCATTTTTGGTGCATGTAGGAGGACTTCGCAAATATTTCAACCCATCTTGGTAATCAAAGTCCATCATCCCTTACACTCAATATGATCCAATTGTGTTCCATTCTGCTTTCAAAAAGGTGATTAATCTCCACCCATGTTTTTTTCATCTCGGTGATTCTCTAAAATTTGTTTCAATTTATGTCTCTCTCCATCCATGTTATCTAGGATTTGTCACAAGCTTCAAAAACACAAATTTGTTTGTGAAATTCATGGAGAGAGTTTGACAAAAAAATTTGGAAAAAAACTTGCTAACGAGTGATTAAATAATCACTATTGTAAGGAATTTTTACTTGAGCTGGTAAATCCAGTATAGACAAAGATCTATTATATGGGTGTGGTTGAACATGACCTAACAAGCAATTATCAAAAGCCTCATGACTAATGTGCCATTTGGAATGTTTTTGTTTAGAGGTTTGGATTCCTCTTTAATGGTTGTAGTGGCATCACAAATCTCAATGACACTCAAGCTATTAATGTCTGGAGTGCCCAACTTCACACTTTCTTTGTCAGCCTTAAGGTGATGATAAATCTTGATTAGTAACTAAAAACTTCCAGTATGATTCCTACTTTGATGTATGTATGGATTGCAAAAATGATTTTGTGAATTGGTTTTTTCATTGTCATCGTGGAGTAAACTAAAAGTTGGAATTATTCAACTTGGTGATTTAGATTACTTGAAAAATATTTTGAATTGAGATCTGGGTGGATTTTCTACTCTAGTTATAAGGATCACCTTATTTATGAACTGCAAAGGAGGTTATAAATCATCTGAAAACAAACCACCATGAATGCAATACCCCTATAAGCAATTGTTTAAAGTAACAATTTATCTTTGAAGCAACCATATACTTACCATTATGGCATGTTCCCCATTTTAGGGTGGGGTTGTTTTAGACTTGGTCATTTTTTGCACATTTTTGTAACACATGTCACCCCTTTTTTTTATTTAATTCATTTTACTTTCATTTTATAACATCTTGTGTTAATAATTATATATACATTCTCACATTTTTTATATGTATGTTTGATGAAATTATCAAAAATTTGATTATAATCTTGCACTCAAACCAAAAAACCTTTCTTTACCCCAAAAAATAGTAAGTTCAAACCTAGAAGGAAGGCAATATCCTCATGAGGGTATTCTTTAAACACCATGGATTGAATAATTTTGGTCCAAGATATTGGAGGGGTATTGCTTGTGCCTAGAATTATTCAATGCACATGCAATATCCCTATTAAGGTATATTGAAATTCCTTTGGTTCCATAACATATCTAAAGAATCCTAGAGGGGTGTTGCATAACCATACCAAAACCTAGAAGGGAATCAATACCCTATTTAGGGTTTTTTGCAAACACCATGGGTTCCTAGAAGGGTATTTTATTACCCAAAAAAAATATAGAAGGAATGAAATACCCTTATGAGGGTAATTTGTAAACACTATGGATTGATTTATTTTCATCTAGGCTATTGGAGGGGTATTGCTTGTGCCCAAAATTATGCAATGCATGTGTAATATCTCTCTTAGGGTATATTAGAAATTGTTTAGGTTCTATCACATATTTATTGAAACCTAGAGGGGTATTACATAGCCATACCAAAATCTAAAAGGAAAGTAATACCCTATCTAAGGTAATTTGTAAACACCATGGGCTTAATTATTTTGGTTCGAGCTATCAAAAGGGTATTGCTCATGCCTAAATTTATTCAATTCACATGCACTACCCCTTTCATGGTATCCCATAAAACCTACGGGCTCCATAACATATCTTTTGGAATTTGGAAGGGTATTGCATGCCTTAACAAAACTTAGAAGGCAAACAATACCCACATCATTTTGCGATAATATTGTAAACCATGAAACAAAATAATGTTTTAAAAAATATTTATTCCATGCTCATTATATGATGCCAAACATACTTATTAAAGGAAACAAGGGTATTGCAAAGTTCTTCACATTAACATTAAAAGGTCACTTGAACAAAGTTATGGAGTTTAAATGTAATACCTGCATCATCTTGGGATATTTGCATTCACCTTGAAACTTGGAGAGGCATTGCGTACCCTTACCAAAACCTAAAAACAATAAAATACCCGCACCATATTGTGATGATATGTTAAACCATGCTACAAATGAGGGTATTGTCAAGTTAGTCACATTGATGGTAAAAGGTAATGAAATTATCACTAAAATGAAGGTATTGCAATTACACATCAAAACTTTATTAAAATGACCTTATACCATCAATGTGGCCAATCTTGCTATACTCTCATGTACATATACCAACAATTTTGCATTGGTCCATTGAACAATTCTTATTATTTATGAGTTTGAAAATATCTTTCAACTACATTCAATGTTTACTTAAATTTTTTATTAAGATATTATATATTTAAGAATGCAAAAAATTTAATAAACCCACACATTGATTAATTAAGTATATCATTATTTCATATATTGTAAATTAAATTTTAGACAAAGTTTTAAAAATTACATTGACCAAACATACATAATATTAGGTACTTCTATTTTTAAATTCAATTAAAACTTTTATTCCTAAACCTCAAGCCATGAATGAAAAAATTCATGGTTTTTACCGACATATTTTTTTTTGTTCTAAAAATGGAAAAAATTGGGTCATTATTGAAGCCAAATATTCAAATAAATAAATAAATGAAACACAAACACAATTTACATATTTGGAAATTTTTTAATTCTCTTTGAAAATTAAAAACATCATAACCAAATTACACTATACATAACAATGGGTTTATATATAATAAAATTACATTTAATATAAATTTTCATAAATTTTCATCTGATTTTGAATAAATATTAAGATATTATATATATATATATATACGGTTAGGTTACATAACAATTAGTCTATTAACCTATTACTTATGCTAAGTTAGGTTGTTTAATTTGGTTAGTGTTGACACTTTAGTCAATTGAACAACCTTGGTTATGAACTTATGTTATAACTCGTAATTTGTCTTGTGTTTATGCTTGCATCTATGGTGTGAAAAATGTTCATCTAAACAAATATCCTATGTGCCTTTCTAATGGTCATCCGATTTTAAAGCTCACAAATAATTGATAAAAAATCACAAAAATCACAATATTTTTGAAAAGTAGAAGTAGAACTAAAAACTAAAACTAAAACTAAAACCTATCTATTATTATGGCCATTGATGAGGTTGTTACCTTAATTTTGTTGCTGCAAAATTTGCAAAGGATATGGTGTGATAATATCATAAGTTTGAGTTAATTAATTAAGCAAATGAAGCCCTTATCACAATAACATCCATAATTTTGTCATTAGATATTATCAAGGTTTTTCTTCAAATGGTTGATTCCCTCCATGATCAATGATGAAGACAAGTTTTTCCCAACAATTTTTTTAGAGGGATTCATGGGTCAACTAGTCACTTGAAATAAATTGTGTTGCATGCACGCTTGAAATAATTTAAGTGATCAAAATTCAAAAACCTTAGGGGATGCAAAAAACCTAAGGAAAGATGATGGGTGCTCTCAAAATGGAACAGAGGATTAGAGAAAAAATGTGTGGGTGGGTGGGTCTTCACCATTTTTTGTTGATGATGATATTCCACCGCCCTGGAAATTGATTACTAAAAGAAAAAGAAACTTTGGAGCGTTATGGAAATTAGTTTTTTTTTTTTTTTTTTCAAGTTTCTATTTGTACTACTCTTCTTCTTTTTCATTTGACGATGATGCTATTACATTTTCCAAGGAAAGCAAAGTAGGAATTTTTAATTTTTTAATTTTTTGTTGTTTGAATTTAGGCATTGCATTACTAATTTTTGTAACCATTATTATTGTTGTAGAGCATTTTAGCTATTGTTATTATTGTTTTAACTACTTTGGAAACAAATTAAAGAAGAAATATGTAGAAAAATGTCAACCACCAAAATGTCATACTTCCAGGTGTGTAACTAATGTACCACATCCTTGAATGCACTATCCTACAAGGTTAATATCACATACATCTTTGTGGATGGTGGATGGTCCATGGCCCACAATAACATGTCAGCATGACTCATCACCTTCACACTACTGGTACTCCCATTCTCATTATACCCTACAAGCATTCCACCATAAATAGAATGAACAAAACATAGAAATATAATCTAACACAACACCATCACACATGATTATTCAAATACTTCCATGAAATTTCCAAGGTATGGTTGATTTGAATCAATTTGGGTTGGTTGGCAATGGATTTGTTTGGAAAGAAAAGTTTTTGATGGAGCCTCAAACTTGGGTTGATTCTATGGAGCTTTGAACATATTTGATTTGTTCATGAGTTGGATCTACAACTTGTAATTTCATAAAGATCTTGGGAAAAGAAGACATGGGTACCAATTTGCAAAAAACTTGAAAAGAAGAGTTCTTGAGCAAAGAAGATATATGGGAACCCATTTGCATAAAACTTGAACAGAAGTCTCTTGAGCAAAAAAGAGATGGTTATCCATTTGTAGAGAATTTGAGAAAGAAGTCTCATGACAAATCATATTAGTGGGTGCAACACACAAGCTGTAAATCCTATCAAGTAAGATCAGTCACTAGAAGAAGGATTGCCTATTCTTGAGTCTACTAAAACCTCTCTACCCATCAAGTTGACAATGTTAATAATTATATTATAATCTTTTGGAATTTTTTAATTCTCGTTAAAAATGAAGTTCATAAAAAATTTGCATTATACATAACCATGGGTTTATATACATAATTTTAAATTTAATATTTTAATCAAATTTGATCTTATTTTAAATAAATATGAAGATATTATATGTATTAAAATGAATCAATAATATAATTAATTATATATAATGTGTTACTCAATATGTTACAAACAACAATAGATTTTGACCAATATCTAAGCCGATATTATACACCATAAAAAATAAAATTTACACAAGGACTTATGTTATATATTTAAGAAATATAAAATATTATTGACCTATTATATAATTATTTTAGCCTATAAATTATTTATTATATGTCAAAAAAACTTTAAATAAATTTTCAATCATACATAGGATTAATATATGGGGGAGATCATTTATTTTTATTATGTGAACCATTAAAAATAATAAAAAATCATGTGATTTTAAAAAAATTAATAGAAATTAAATTATTATTAAATTATACACTTTATGTTTTTTTTTAAAAATGAGTTTAAAACTTTAAGAGGGAAATTTTTTTAAATGTACATCATTGAATAAATGTTAAACATGAACTTTAATTTTTTGATTTTGACAATCTATGAATTTATAACATTAAGTAGTAAATTTTACATTAAAACCTAAACCCTTATACCATCAATGTGACCAATTTCACTTTACGTTCATTTTTATATATGTTAAATCATATTGAAAGGTGAACAAATAATTTTGAAAACATGAATTTCATGATGTATTGGTAGGGAATCAAATTTTTTAAAAATTATTCTTATGTTTCATGGTTAATGGTCTATCACAATGCGATATGGGTATTGCATTTAAACTCCATAACTTTGTTCAAATGACCTTCTACCATCAATGTGACCAACTTTGCAATACCTTCATTTACTTGAATCAATATGTATGGCACGATATATTGAACATGGAATAAATTTTAAAAATTAAATGTCTTTTCGTTTCATGGTTTAAGATATTATTGTAATATGATGCGAATATTGTTTTCCTTTTACGTTTTGGCATGGTAATCAAATACCTTTCCAAGTTTCAAAATATATGTTATAGAACCCAAAGGATTTATGGGATAGCTTACAAGGGGTATTGCATGTTTATTGAATATTCTTAACTATTAGCAATACCCTTTTGAGAATTTAGACCAAAATAATTTAGCCCATGGTGTTTATTGAATACCCCAAACAGGGTATTGCTTTGCTTGTAGGTTTTGGTAGGGCTACAAAATACCTTTCCAAGTTTCAAAAAATATGTTATGGAACCTAATGTATTTTTGGAATAACCTAAAAAGGGTATTGTAAGTGTATTAAATAGTTTTGGCCATGAACAATACCTTTCCAATAACGTAAACCCATACATACACCCATGGTGTTTAATTATAAAATACCCTAATGAGGGTATTGGTGTCCTTGTAGGTTTTGATATGGTTATGCAATACCCTTCCAAGTTTCAAAAAAAATGTTATCAGAGCCCAAAAGATTTTTTGGATACCTTACAAGAGATATTGCATGTGCATTGAGTATTCCTTGCCATAAGTAATACCCTTTGATAATCTAGACCAAAATAATTTAGCCCATGGTGTTTATTGAATGCCCCAAACAGAGTATTGCTTTGCTTTTAAGTTTTGGTAGGGTTATGCAATACCCCTTCAAGTTTCAAAAAATATGTTATGGAGCCCAATGTATTTCTAGGATACCTTGCAAAGGGTATTGCAAATGTGTTGAATAGTTTTGGCCATGAATAATACCCTTCCATAGCATACACCCATGGTGTTTAATTATAAAATACAACTAATAAGGGTATTAGTTTCCTTGTTGGTTTTCATAAGGCTACGCAATACCCCTCCACATGTCAAAAAATATGTTATGGAACCCAAAGTATTTATGGGATACTCTAAAAAGGGTATTGCATGTTAAGTGAATCCTTCTAGGCATGAACAATACCCTTTTAATAGCCTAGACCAAAATAATTCAGCCCATGGTGTTATAGTGTAGCCCAATTGGAGCCCAAACTATTTCAGGGTTACCCAAAATGGGGTATTGCACTTTCATTGAGTATTTTATTTTATGAACTTGAATACAACATACATTAAATGTGTCTAAATTGAATTGGAGCTTTGTATTGCTTTGATTATCCACTTGGTTTGCAATACCCCCATGGAAAACACTCTCTAAGCAAAACTTGTAATACTTTTATATAGGGTGTGTCAAATACTTTAATTGTCCCCTTATTTATTTGTTTGAGTGAACAAGACCAACCTCCATGTAATACCTTCATTTTATTCTTTCCTCATCATTGTCAACCATTGGGGGTCCATTGGAGTGGCAACCATGTAAGTAGGTGTAACCATGTAGGTGGGGTTTGGTAGGTACCTACTTAAAGTGTTGGTAGGTAGGAAGTTGGAAGGGCATGTAGGTAGATACATAGATGGAGGGGTGGGTAGGTGGGTGGAGATGAGAGTAGCACATTTTAAATTTATAGGTGAATAGGTAGATGGGGAAAAGTTTACTTTTAATTTAAATATATAGGTGAATAGGTAGATGGGGAAAAGTTTACTTTTAATTTAAATATATAGGTGAATAGGTCAAAGGGGGACAATGGGGGGTAGTAGGTGGGTGGGTGGGAAAAGTTTCAAAAAAAAATTTTAAAAATCGAGTGGGGGGCGAAGAGAAAATAAAGTTGTAAAAAAAAACTAAGATCAAGGCTAAAAAAGGGCAAACAAAAAAAGTCAACCTGGGATGGCACAAGGATAAAAAAAAGAATCCCATCAGTGCAGCATCCATCTGCATTGGTGCATTGGTGGGTGCTGGTTCACTTTGGCCCCTTATGTTGTGAAAATTTGACAATTATCAATGACCTACATACATAATAGTAATAGGTGGGTAGTAATTACTACCTAGCTAACTAGTAGGACCTTCCCACTACCTATTACATGTTTACATGCTAATAATACTTAGTACTAAGGTAGTAAATATTTATGTGTTTATAGGTAGGTAACTAGTGTCAATTTGTGTCCTCCAATACTTGTGAGGTGCAGGCAGCTATGAGTCCAACAAAACTAATCTTAATTATACCAAATGAATTGTTAGCTCCAAAAGCTCACACAAACTTTTAGCAATTCTTATCTAGCTCATATTCAAGAATGTATGAAACCAAATGAATTTTTTTGAGATTACTCACAGGGACCGTGCATTGCATTCACCACCATAAAACTTAATTCAGTTGTTCTCTGAACATCCAAAAGTTGTCTCATCCATAAGGAAATGATTTCCATCTGACAACACCGACAATGTCATCAAAGGTGCTTGGATCCCCTCTTTGAACCATCAAACTCCACAATCATTGCCTTTAAAGTCCCAAACTTGAATTCAAATGTAAATGAGAGAATATAATCAGTGTATGAACAAAGATTTCAACTATTGTTGAATCCTGCTTCAATCACAAAAAAGTGGAAAAGCCATTGTTTTATCATTGTTTCTCACTATTCTTTGAATCAAATCTTGCCATGCTTTTAGATGAAAACTATTTATGAAGCTCATCACCCAATTAGAGGCATCGTTGGTGGCTATGGACCCACTTCTTGGGAAGCTCCAAAATAAAATTCATCATGTTCATGCGATGATATTTGCAATAGCATGTGTCAGCTCATTGCATGTTTGTGATTTGGTTTTTGGTCAAATATGTTCAACCTTGCTATGAGGTTAAAATATTAGCTACAACATCTATGTGGTATTAATACTAGCAATTTATGTACCTATAGTCAAATAAATTAACAATGGTTGGTATTGTAAAATACATCAAGTTCAAAGGCAAAAGGATGACTTTACTGTAGCCATGCAAGCCATTTAGGTAACATAGCCTTTACACTTTGAATGCCTCACATAATCTCTATTTTGATTTCAATTAAATCTGAATTGAATTGAACCGAATTGAACCCAAATCTCTTGGAGTTGTCCATTAGGCTGAACACCTGAAATTGTAACCATTTTTAATGTCATTAAGAAATTATCAAACCTTAACATGGATTCAAGTAAGCTTTTATTCACATACTATTCTCAAAAGTTGGTAGGGCATAGTAATAATGAATTGTATATGGGCTATGATCTAGCAAGGGTTTACTCAAAAGATTAATGAGATGAAAGCAAAAGTAGAACAAAGTGAAGTGATGGTCTAGGAGATATATTAAGATATCAAGAAGCTAGACTTCGCCAAACACTAATAGAAATTAGCCAAAGTGTAATCACTCTATTTGCGACTACATGTGATTATTAGTTATTTGTAACTACATTTGGACATTTTTGCAACTATTTCTTGTGTTGGTCATATTTGTGACTACGCTACAACTAGTTTACAACTATTTTGGTGTTCATCCTTCCATATGAACAACATTTAGTTTGGTATTCATTAAAAAATAATAATTTATGTCCCATTAGTTACAAATGTGACCAATTTAGTTGCAACCTTATGAATATACAAAGGTGTATTTTGTGAATTCTAAATAATACAATTGAATGTATTAGGGTTTATGAATGTATATTTTGAATGCATATGAACAACCATATTACATGTGTATTCAAATATTATTATTAGCATAAATGGCTTCAATATTACGGTTACACTAATTAGTGTATATTTTGAGTATATCAAAATTTTATGTAAGATATTTACTAAATATATTGTGCCCATATTACAAGTTTATCCAAACCATATTATACTTCTTAAAATTCTTACAAAGACATTTTTTAAAATAATATTATCATAATATTAATTACATGTAATAAAAAAATAAATTTCAATATTAATTTTCACTACTTTTAAATAATAATATTTTATTACATAATGATGATGATTATGATATTAGAATGATAGGAAAATAATTATATAATTACTGAAATAATTATAAAAATTCTGAAAAATAATTATTAAATTATTTCCAAATTACTTGTATATTTATTAAGTATTTTTAATAAAAAAATCATAACAAATCATAATAGTTTTAACAAGAGTCATAATAATATATAATAATAATATTAAAAATAACTAACCTAGGCTAGCTACAAATTACATTATTATTGTTGTTGTTATTATTATTATAAATAATCAATTATGAAGTATTACTATATTATAATAATTACCAAGAAATATTAATATATAGTTTTAAGTTTTATATTTCATTTTTATAATTAATATTTATTAATTAATAATTAATCAATTAATGATATATAACTTTTATTTTCAGTTTTATTATATTTTTATTATTTTATAATAATTATTGTAATAGTTAGAATGGAAATTTAATAAAAAATATACAAATGTAAAAATGCTATAATGAAGGAATTAATGAATAATAAAAAGAAAATAGTTAACCTTGGCAACCAACTAACTACAATAATAATTGAATATATTTTATTTTATTATTAAATATTTATATTTAAATTTATTATGAAGTACAAAAATGAAAATAATAATGGGAATAATTATGATAAAATAATTAGTGTAGTCTAACTTTTAATTATAATATTTTTAAAATAAATTATTATTATTTATTTTATAATTATTAATTATTAAATCTTTCAGTTGTTATATTAATTTATTTGGTTATGAAATAGTAATTAATTAATTATTAATAATTAGCCAATTATTTCAATATTAGCCAATTACTAGTTAATTAAATTGGTTATAGATCATTATAGTTAATACATAATTAAAATTAAATCATATTACTGTTTATGTAGGTAATAAATTAAGTGATATTTAATAATAACCAATAATATTATTTATTTATTAATCATAACATATTGATGATTATTACTATAAATAATTAGTTAATTTATTACTTAATTAGTTAGCTAGTTAGTTGCCACTTACTTATTAATGGCAAATAGTTTGTAACTAAAAAATTTATCCCATATGTTTTGGCTTTCATTCTCATCTTGAAAAGTATATAAACAGGGTGTTTTATCTTTACATTTTCATATTTAAAAACATGGGCATATGAGATGAGCCAATAAAAATGACTTAGCCCAAAATAAAATATAAATATTCATGTAATTATACCTTATTACTTACTTCCCTAACTTACATGCCTATTTTTCTACCTACCTACTTACCTAAGAAAGTATTTGGCCTAGTTAGATAAATAGGTTTTATTTAGATAAGTGTTTAACTTAAATGGGTAAGTAGGTATATAGGTAGTTAGGTACCTAATTCAACTTACATACTTAAATATTGATTTAAATTTAATCTGGACAAATTCAATTAATATGCGACATGGCAAATTTTTATTGCACCACATGCCACAATTTAAAGCATTCAAACATAAAAATTAAGCATCTTAGATTATTTCAAAATAATAATATGTGCATTGGCATCATCATCATGATCCTTTGTGATTTTGTTGTGGTTGAAGAATCAAGAACAAGAACAAGGACAAAAATTGGTAGGTAGTGGGTTCTGCCATGTCACTACCTTGGTTGGGGGGCTTGTTTGTTTGCTCCATGAGCTCTCCCCCAACCAACCCCATGTCCAGCTTGTATTGTGTGTGGCTATATCCATTTCTATCATTGTGTTTTCTTGGGTTGATTTCTTATGTCAACCCC
>Ga0116227_10013990_pt1 | contig 12400 bp, 15 predicted proteins | sample S1TSphgellanicum_FD_89693 | JGI IMG/M metagenome (GOLD analysis project Ga0116227, IMG submission 89693) | Host-associated microbial communities from peat moss isolated from Minnesota, USA - S1T2_Fb - Sphagnum magellanicum MG | ecosystem: Host-associated > Plants > Peat moss > Unclassified... | reverse complement strand
GACTCCAGCCGTGAGGAGATGATCGCCTCCGTGTCCCGCGGACTCTATTGCGCCAAGTTTGGGGGCGGACAGGTGGACATCACCAATGGCAAGTTCGTCTTCCAATGCACCGAGGCCTATCTGATCGAGAATGGCAAAATAACCTCGCCGGTCAAAGGGGCGACGCTCATTGGCGATGGCCCCTCCGCCCTCACCCGGGTGACCATGATCGGCAACGATTTCTCCTTCGATCCCGGGATTGGCGTCTGCGGGAAAGGGGGCCAAGGCGTTCCCGTAGGCGTGGGCCAACCCTCCCTGAAGATCACCGGACTCACCGTCGGCGGGACCGGGGTCTAGGGCGCGCCGGACTTATTGGCCGCTGATCTAGATCGCGAAGTTGGCGACGTCTGAAGCGCGCGCGAAGGCGCTGCTGATCCCGATCCTGGGCCTCCTGGCGGCCATGGCCTCGTTTCAACTTGGCGCATCCTTCGCGAAGCGCATGTTTCCCATGGTGGGCGCGCCTGGCGCCGCCGCGCTGCGTATCCTGGCCTCGGCCCTCATGCTGGCTGTGGCCCGTAGGCCCTGGCGCGGCCTCAGCGCGAAAGGCCCGTGGGGCGGGCTTATCGCCTATGGCGTCACCCTGGGGACCATGAACACGCTCTTCTATATGTCCCTCCGCACCGTGCCCTTGGGCATTGCGGTGGCCATAGAGTTCATCGGCCCCTTAGGGGTGGCCATGGCCGCGTCGCGACGGCCGATGGACCTGATCTGGGTGGCTTTGGCGGCGGCGGGATTGCTCTTCTTGCTTCCCGTCGGGCTGGCCGGACCGCGCGTGGATCTAATCGGCGCTTTGCTGGCCTTGGCGGCCGGCGGATGCTGGGCCCTATACATCATTTTTGGCCGGCGGGCCGGCGAGGCCCACGGATCCAAGGCCGCGGGTCTGGGCGTCATCATTGCCGCCCTGATCTTCGTGCCGCCCCAGATCGCGATCCAGGGTGCGAGCCTGTTCACGCCGAAGGCCATTCCGTTGGCCCTGGTTGTGGGGCTCCTCTCCAGCGCCCTGCCCTATTCCCTGGAAATGTTCGCCCTGACGCGCCTGCCCACGCGCCTATTCGGCACGATGATGAGTCTTGAACCCGCCGTCGGCGCGCTGGCGGGTGCGACGCTGATGGGCCAGATTCTCGCGCCTCTTCAGTGGGGCGGCATGCTGGCCGTCATGGGGGCGTCAGCTGGAGCCGCCTTGAGCGGCGCGGTACACCCCGAGGCGCCGACGGAGTAGTGCGATAGGGCGCCAACTCAAGGCTGAAGGACCGCCGGGCTCACCTCCTGCAAACCGGCGTCCACATCCGGCGCGATGGATCCTGGACCAGGATGGCGGGGAGCATCATTCACCCCATGCGCCCAGCGCTTGATGAAGGGCGCAAGTCCCAAGAACAGGACGCCGAAGCCCAGCCCCGTCCATCCTATGGCCCCGAAGACCTTCAGGGACGCATGGAGGGCGGCGGAAGGATCAAGAACCTGTCCGCCAATCGTCGCCGTTCCCGCCAGAGCGGCGATCTTCGCGGCGATGAATTCTCCCGCCGATGTGGCCATGAACCAGACGGCCATAAGGGTGGAGACGAGAACCGCCGGCGAGAGTTTGGTGATCTCGGACATGCCCACGGGGCTAAGGCAAAGCTCGCCGGTGGTGTGAAGCAGGTAGGCAAAGCCGAGAACCGCCAAGGGCATGCGGAAGTGTGCGTCGGCGAAGCCCTGGCTCCAAACAATGATGAGAAAGCCCAAGCCGACCTGAGCCAGGCCCAGGCCAAATTTCGTAACGGGATTCGGGTCGCGGCCACGACGACCCAGAAAGGCCCAGACAGCCGCGAAGACAGGGGCCAGAAGAAGGATGAAACCTGCGTTGAAGGACTGGGTCTGGGCGGCCGTCAGGCCCATGTCGATCCACCCGACCCGGCCCGCCAGGTGGGCGGCGGCGCGCATCGCCTGGTCGCCGAAGAAAAGGGTGTGACCCAGCACCTCAACTGAAATCGGGCGCGAAATCAGGGCAAGTTGCGTACTCTGTTCCGCGAAAAGATTCAGCGACGTCGCCGCCTGCTCGAAGAGCGTGAAGAAGACGATGGACCCCGCGATCAGCACCAGGGCCAGCAAAAGGCGTTCGCGGGCGACCTTGTCGCACTTGGCGGCGATGAACCAGCAGAGATAGGCCAGTGCCACCGCCCACCCCAGGCCAAGGGCCGCGCCCACGATGCTGTTGTGCTGCACCAGGACCCAGAGCACGGCCAGACCCGCCACGGCCCCGCCGTAGATCACATATTCAAGATTCACCGGCCCGAGGAGCGGCCGCGCGAGGCGGGCGGCGTCAGGAGGCTCGCCGTGTCCTTCGAGCAGGGGCTTGCCCAGCACGAAGCTGACCCAGCCCGCGGCCATGCCGAGGCCCGCCAGACCGAACCCATAGGCCCAGCCATAGTTCTGTCCGAGATAACCGCACAGGACCGCCGCCCAAAAGGCGCCGAGATTGATGCCATAATAATAGAGGGTGAAACCGGGGTCGCGGCGCGGATCGCCCTGAGGATAAAGCTTGCCCACCATGGACGAGATGTTCGGCTTCAGAAACCCAACGCCCGTGATGATCAGGGCCAGGGCAAGGTACAGAACGCTCTGAAAGATTGCCGGGCCGGCATCGGTCCTTAGCGTGAAAGTCCCGGCTGGGAGTTCGGCGGGCAAGGGGGCGCCGGTCGGCAAGTTCGCGATACGGAAGGCGCCCGCGGCGCTTTGATCAAAGGCGTGGGGCTGGCCCGCGACGATCACCCGGGCGAGGCGCGCCTCACCACGACCGGTGACCGCGATGGGATATGAGGCCCCGTGGTATACGATGGATTGGTGAGCCGGCGGACCCTCGACCGCCATCAGCCCATGGCCCGCCACGAGCATGAGCGCGCCAAACGCCACGGCCTTGCGTGCGCCAAGATACCGGTCGGCCAGGACGCCCCCCACCAGGGGGAGGAGAAAAACCAGGGTGGCGTAGGAGCCGTAGGCCGCGCTCGCCGTTCTCTGATCCAGGAGAAAATGCTCGGTGAGATAGAATATCAGCAGGCCGCGCATGCCATAGAAGGAGAAGCGCTCCCACATCTCCGCGAAGAACAGCACGAAGAGGCCTCGGGGATGCTGCCGCGCCAGCTGCAGCGCCACGGGAAGGCCGGTCGCCAGGGTGATGATCACCCCAATAATGATCACGATGCTGTTCACAATGCCCCCAGCCTTCGACGTTTATGAGTCTTTGGACGTTTAAGACCATCACGCCTGACGCGACGGCCAAAGCCAAGCCCCTTCATGTCGATAAACGCCGCACTCATTTTAGGAGACGTCCCGCCCATGCCGCCGATGAAAATCCCCGGACCTGATCACCCGATCACCCTCTCGGCCGCGCCGGGAGCGGTGGAAGCCCTTTTCGGGGGCCATCTGATCGCCCGAAGCGAGGATGTGCTCATGCTCGCCGAGGCCAGCTATCCGCCCGTCGCCTATTTCCCCCGCGCGGACGTCGAAATGACCGTCTTCGCCAAGACCGCGCGCCAGACCCACTGCCCCTATAAGGGCGAGGCCTCTTATTACAGTCTCGAGCGCGACGGCCAGGTCGTGGAGAACGTGGCTTGGTCCTATGAGGATCCCTATCCCGCCATGGCCGCGATCAAAGGAAGGCTCGCCTTCTATCCCAACGTCGTATCACTCAAAACCGAGGCCGGCGCGGGGCCGAGCGTGGACGAGGCGGTTCGTCACACCGATTCTGGATCGGGTTCGCCTCAGGCGTCCGCTTGGGCGCCCACGGTCAAGACGCCCTAGACTGGGATAAAATCGCGCAGCTGTGGTCAAGCAGCTCCTCCCTCGCCCCCGAATCCTCGGCCGACCGCGGCAGGGGATGTGCTATCAGGATGAAGCCTGGACGACCGTCCGCGAATACCGCTCCCACGGCGCCCAGGGCCTCCTCGCCCATCTGGCCGCGCGCGCCGGGGACACCCTCCGCCAAAAGCTTGAAGGGATTGTGATCGCCGAACGCCTCGCCATCCAACCGGCGGACCAGCACCGTCTTGCCGCCGAGGGGAACCGGGAGCGGCTCCCAGGCCTCGCCGATTGCGCTGAGGTGATCACGCAAAGGCTGAGCGATGCTGGGCGCGACGCAATCAATGTGAATGTGAAGCTGGTTCTGGGTGCGCCCCGTGACGGAATTGATCAGCAAAGCGATGTCCTGGCGCGGAACCGGCCGCCCCGCCAGACGAACGAGAAACCGCCGCGCGCTCCAGGCGAATTGCCAATAGTTGGGGGCGTCGGGGGCGAGAAGGCTGGGACTTTCGATCCCGGCGATCCGGCGCGTGGGGACGAGCAGAAGATGGGTGGGCGCCCGCGTATCCTTCACCACGGCCCAGCCCTGGCGCAGGTTGACGAACATGCATGGGGCGGGAACGCCCAGGAGCCGTTGATCGGTGACGCACAAATCGCGCACCACCCACCCAAGCTCGCTCGCCGGACGCGCGGTTTCGGGCGTCATGGCCATGAGGACGCCGGCGGCGCAGAGACCCGCGGTCAGAAGCCCCAATCCAAGGCCGTGAGCGAAACTAAAACGCATCGGGAACGCCGGTGGTGAAGCGCGGTCAGTAGGCGAAGGCCTCGAAGACCCGTGATGCATCCCCATGCCAGGGGCCGTCATAGAGCTGCAGGAGACGCTCCGCCGCCGTGAGGCCGCTATCGGCGATATCCTCCAGCTCCCCCAGATAGTTGCTCTCATCCACCATGCCGCCGGACAAGTGGCTGCGCCGCTTGAGGCCCTCCCTGGCGATGGCCACCATGTCACGGGCCACATCCCGCACCCGGCGGCCCGCCACGGTGGCGCCCAGGGCCTGCCGAGGGACGTCGCGGATCAGGCCTGTGCGGTCTTCCGTTGTCCAATGCTTGCAGAGGTCCCAGGCGGCCGCCTGGGAGGGCGGGTCGTAAAGAATTCCCGTCCAGAGGGCGGGAAGGGCGCAGAGCCGGCTAACGGGGCCGCCGTCGGCGCCGCGCATCTCCAGATATTGCTTGAGCCTCACCTCTGGGAAAATTGTGCTGATGTGGTCGGCCCAGTCTTTAAGCGTCGCCCGCCCGCCCTCAAGCTCGGGGAGGCGGCCCTCGATAAAGTCGGCGAAGGACCGACCGGCCACATCGATGTAACGCCCGTCGCGTTTGACGAAATACATCGGCACCTGGAGCGCGAACCGCGCATAGGTCTCGAAGCCAAATCCGTCCTCGAACACAAAGGGCAGCATTCCGGTTCGCGCCACATCAGTATCGGTCCAGATATTGGCGCGCGCGCTGAGGAACCCGCTGGGGCGGCCCTCGACGAAAGGGGAGTTGGCGAAGAGCGCCGTGGCGATGGGTTGGAGCGCGAGGCTGACCCGGAACTTGTCGACCATGTCAGCTTCGTCGGCGAAATCCAGATTGGCTTGGACGGTGCAGGTGCGGAACATCATGTCCAGCCCCAGGCTACCCACCAGCGGCATGTAGCGTCGCATGATCTTGTAGCGCCCCTTGGGCATGACCGGCACATCATCGCGCCGCCAAATCGGGCTGAACCCCAGGCCCAGAAAACCCAGACCAAGCTCCGCGGCGACGATCTTAGCCTCCTCAAGATGCCGACCGGTCTCTTCACAAATGTCATGCATCGTAAGAAGCGGCGCGCCGGAAAGTTCGAATTGTCCCCCGGGCTCAAGGCTGATGTTCTCCATGCCCCGGTTCAGGCCGATGAGGACGTCGCCGCCGTTCGCGCCACGCTCGGTGGTTGGCGTCCAACCGAACCGCGTCATGCCTTCCAACAACGCCTTGATCCCGGTTGGGCCTTCATAGGCGACTGGCTGGTTGTCGGTGGTGTGGAAGACAAACTTCTCATGCTCGGCGCCGACCCGGAACGCATGGCGCGGTTTGGACCCGGCCGCGAACCAGGCCGTGAGGTCCTCGAGGGTCAAGGGCCGATCGTCGCTGAGCGTTTCGGCCATCCCCGCCTCATCAAAGAAGTCAGCCCAGATTCTACACTGCTCAATTGGGGCCCGGATAGAATAAGCTCAAGTCCCCCGCCAGTCGCCAAGCTGAGATTGCCACAGAGCGATGGCGGCGATCGCCGCGGTGTCGGCCCTTAAAATTCTTGGACCGAGGGAGACGGGAAGCACCTCTGGCACATGTCGCACCGCCATCCGCTCGGCCGATGAGAAGCCCCCTTCGGGCCCAATCAGCACCGACCAGGGGCCGGGCGCCTGTTCCGAAAGGGCCTGGGCGGCTGGCGCCGCGTCACCGGCCTCATCGCAAAAGACAAGTCGTCGGCCTGACGGCCAAGCGGCCAGAATATCAGCCAGCCTGAACGGACCGCGAACCTGCGGTACATCCAGCCGTCCGGTTTGCTCGGAGGCCTCGGTGGCGATGGCGATCAAACGCTCAAGCTTGGCGTGGTCTGCGTTAGTGCGCGCGGTCGTGGCCAGACGGATTTGGCGGATGCCGAGTTCGGCGGCCTTTTCAATGATCGTCTCCAGCCGGGGGCGCTTCACCAGCGCGATGATCAGCTCAAGATCGGGACCCACGGTTTGAGCCCGCGTGGCGGTGATGACGGTCAGGGCGCAGACGCGCTTTCCCACCTCCGAGAGCGCGGCCCGCCACTCGCCGTCACGCCCGTTGAAGAGAAGAAGCTCCTCGCCCGCGCCAAGGCGCATCACCCGCGTCAGATAGTGAACCTGATCGGGATCAAGGATGATCCGGGATCCGCCCGCAAGATCGGCGGAAACATGAAGCCTGATCATGTGACGGCCGTCACCGCATCTTCATCCTTGCCATGTCGCCGCTGGCGGTTGGCTCCGATTGAGCGACGCGAAAAGACACTTTCACGTGACCGGCGCGCGAGAAGTTCAGCCGCATCGCAACAACCTCGCCTGGACGGAACGTGCGTGTGAGTCCCTCCAACATCAGATGGTCGCCGCCAGGCCCGAGCGTCACCGTCCTGCCGGCGGGAACGTCGAGGCCCTGAGGCAGGGTACGCATCCGCATGACGCCGCCCGACATGGACATGGCGTGGGGCGTGACGCTCTTCACGCCGGGGACGCTGCCGCCCAGAAGGCGATCAGGAGTGGAACCGTGATTGGTTATGGTGAGGTAAGCGGCGGCCGTCGGCGCGCCATTGGGCGTCGCCCGTATCGAGGCCTGAGTGATCATCAGATCGCCCGCCCGCGCGGATTGGGCGTCGGCGGCGCGGGAGACGAGACCCAACAGTCCCAAGGCGAGAACCGTTGCCGCGCCGATGCGTTTGGCCTTCATGAACGGCTCCATGCTGCCGGGTTGTGACCTTCACCCATACTGCAGGGCGCTTCGCAAAGCGAAGGCGGCGCAACATTGCAAGCAATGCTAAAGAACACCGCGTTTGAATCCTGGGCCGCGGCCTGATTTTGGGGAACACCATGCTCAATCGGCTCATCGGCCGGATCATTGCTGGCCTGATCGCCGCCGGTCTGGCGGCAGGCGCTGCGGCGGTCGCAGTGGTCGCGGCCGCCTTTGGTCTCTACGCCCTGCTGCGCCACTGGCTATTGGAGCCTGCGGCTGGCGGCGTCACGGCCCTGGCCTTCGCCCTGTTGACCGTCCTGATCGCCCTCCTCGCGCCAGTGCTTCTCAAAGCCCGGCCCCGCAAACCCGCCGCGGGCTTGAAACTGGACGGTGCGACGGCCCGAACGGCCATGGAGTCGGCCATCGCCATATTGGCGGCCGTCCTCGAGCTTCGCGCGGCGGGTGCAAGCCGCAGGGGAAAGGGTCGCGAGACGCGACGCGGAAAATAACATTCAGGCGTCGGAGGCGGCCGTGAAATCATCCCCACGCCGTTCGGGCCCGAACAAGGCCAGAGCGACCAGAAGGAGAGCTACCCCGCCAGCCGTGACCGCGAGCGCGGTGGAATAGGCCCCGCCCCTGGCTTCGGCGAAGCGCGCCTGCCAGACGATGAGGCCAGACGCTATGAGGTTTCCGAGCTGGTAGACATATCCGGGAAAAACCCCGCGCTCACTCCCGGGCGCCAGTTCGTTCAGATGGGCGGGCACCACGCCCCAGGCGCCCTGCACCGTGACCTGCATCAGGAAGGCCCCCGCCGCCAGCATGGCCAGGGTTTGGGAAAATGCCCACAGGGGGATGATGATAAGCGAGGCCAGGGCGGCGATGATGATCGCCCGCCTTCGGCCCAGGCGCTCCGACAAGGCTCCAAAACTGACCCCCCCCAACAGCGCCCCTACATTTCCGAAGGCCGTGAGGGGGCCTACCAACGATGCGCTGAGATGATGTTGGTGCGTGAGGAATGTGGGATAGAGGTCCTGCGTGCCATGGCTGAACAGGTTGAACGTCGTCATCAGGGCGCCGAGGTAGAGGGCAAGCTTCCAGAAGCGACGGAAGAACCAAAGTCCCGCCAGGGCGATGGGCACGTCGATGCCATAGATGAGACCCAGCAGGTGACTGGGTTGGCTTGCGGAAAGCGCCACCGGCGCCATCGCCACCACGAGCGCGCCCAGACCGATCAGCCAGACGCGTAGGGAGCCCGTTCGGGGGGCCGCGGCGCGCGCCGCCTCGAAGGCGGGTGACTCCTTCACGCTGAGGCTGATGAAGCCCGCGAGCAGGGCCGGCGCCAGGCCGACGACAAACATGCCCCGCCATCCAATCCGATCAAACAGAAGGTAGAAGACGAGGGCGGCGAGCAGATAGCCCACGGCGTAACCCTCTTGGAGAAGCCCGCTGATCAGGCCTCTGGCCTTGGTCGGGATCGATTCCAGGGCCAGGGATGCGCCAACACCCCACTCGCCGCCCATGGCGAATCCGAACAGCGCCCTCAGGACGATCAGAACGGTGAGGCTGGGGGCGAAGGCGGAGGCAAGCTCGAGAATCGAGAAGGCCATGATATCGACAATCAGGACAGGGCGGCGCCCGTAGCGATCGGCGAGAAGCCCGAAGAAAAGCGCTCCAAAAGGCCGCGCCGCCAGTGTCACGGCGCTGGCGACGGCGACCGACGCTAGCTGCGTATGAAACTCCTTCGCGATGGCCGTGAACATGAACACCATCAGGAAGAAATCGAAGGCGTCGAGGGCCCACCCCAGAAACCCCGCGATCGCGGCGCTCCAGTGGTCGCGATTCATGTCTTTCAGCGACTCGAACATGTCCGGCCCTTACTGCCCCTGCACCCAGTTGGATGGCGGGTTTTGGGCCGGACGTCGAGATGCGAGCGCTTAAAGGCCCATTTAGCGTTGTCGCCCAAGGGCCGGCTGGCCTAAAAGGCGCCCTGATGTCCCGTTAGCTCAGCAGGATAGAGCACCGGTTTCCTAAACCGGGGGTCAGAGGTTCGAGTCCTCTACGGGACGCCAGCGGTTCCAACGGGAAGAAAGTCCTCGGATCATGACGCGTAACAAGGCCCTGAAATCCATCATCGGATTGAGCTTCGCGTTGAGCGCCGGCGCGGCCTTGGGCGGCGGACTGACAGGGGTTGAGGCGGCCCAAGACCGTCAGGTTCATTTCAAGGAAATGGGCAAGGCGATGAAGACGATCTCCGAGCAGTTGAAGTCCGGCGCGCCCGACCAGGGCGTGCTCAAGGTTCAGACGGCGCTTATCGCGGACCACGCCGAGGCTCTGCCGACTTGGTTTCCCGCCGATAGCGGGCCGTCGACCGGGGTGAAGATGCAAGCCTTGCCCGTGGTCTGGACGGATACGGCGAACTTCGCGGCCAAGGCGCATGATCTGCGCGTCGCCGCGGTCAAGCTTAACGCCGTCGCGGAGGCGGACAATATGGCGGATTTCATCCCAGCGCTGAAAGCCACTGGGGAGGCCTGCAAGTCTTGCCATGAAATCTTCCGCCAGAAGGATCCGGGTTGATCCCGCCCCGCCGCCCGGCCTCCAAACCCTTAGCGAACGATTGCGATTTGTGTTCGCGCCCTTCGGCGCTATAAGTCGCCGCTTATGAACCGCCCGGTCGAAAGGCCGGGCGCAGGTGTTTCTGGAGACCGACGTGAACGAAATTCTCATGCCCAAGGCGACGGCCGTGTGGCTAGTGGACAACACGTCCTTGACGTTTGAACAGATCGCCGACTTCTGTGGCTTGCACCCCTTGGAGGTGAAGGGCATCGCCGACGGCGAAGTGGCCCGTGATATCCGGGGCGCCGATCCGATTTCCAACGGTCAATTGACCCGGGAGGAGCTGGCCGCGGCCCAGGCCAACGCCGCCTATCGGATGAAGGCTCAGAAAAGCCGGCACGCCCAGGTCTTGAAAACGCCGAAAAAAGCGCCGCGCTACACACCAGTGTCACGGCGCCAGGATCGACCGGACGCTATCGCCTGGTTCGTGCGCAATCATCCCGAGGTGACCGACGCCCAGATTTCCAAAGCGCTGGGCACCACCAAGTCCACCATAGATCAAGTGCGCAACCGCACCCACTGGAACGCGGTCAATATCAAACCCGTGGATCCAGTGTCCCTGGGACTGATCGGGCAGCTTGAACTTGACGCCCTCGTCAAGGCGGCGGCCGAGAAGAAAGCCAAGGATGACGCCAAGCGCGGCCGGGAACAGCCGGAGGGCCCCGTTCTGCAACCCGCGAGCGAACAAGAAGCGGTCTAGGCGCGAGCGCCTCTGGGCCGTCTAGTTCGGACGCGCCTTGAGAAGCTCAATCTGCTCCTTCAGGCGAAGCTTTTGACGTTTCAGGTCGCGTATTCGGGCGGCGTCGGCGGCGGGCCGGATGACCTCATCATGGATGGCTCTCTCGAGACTCTTATGCTTGACGCCGAGTTCGCGAAGGCGGCCTTCGATTGCCATGTGCTTCATCTCCCTGTGCTGGGCTGCGACATGGTGAGTGAACACCCGCCAGAGCCATCTGTCAGATCACATATGGTTGTGCGGCGCCCGTGACCCAGAAAGCGTGTGCAGAATGATCACGGACCCGCCCCGGCGTCTCGTAGTGGGCATTTCCGGCGCCTCCGGCGTGGCGCTGGGTCTGAGGGTCCTCGACGCCTGCCGTGATCTGGGGCTTGAGAGCCATCTGATCGCCTCGCGCGCGGCTATGCTGACGCTGGCCCAGGAAACCGAACTGACGCCTTCGGATCTCGTGGCCAAGGCTGACGTGCGCTATCCGCCAGCGCAGGTCGGCGCGGCCGTGGCGTCAGGCTCGTTCCGTACGATGGGCATGATTATCGCGCCCTGTTCGGTAAGAACCTTCAGCGAAATCGCCACGGGCGTGACCTCCTCTCTGCTTACGCGGGCGGCCGATGTCACCCTGAAGGAGCGCCGGCCTCTCGTGCTCATGGTCCGCGAGACCCCACTGCATCTGGGCCACCTGCGCACGCTCACGGCTCTGGCCGAAATGGGCGCCATCATCGCGCCGCCGCTGCCAGCGTTCTATGCCAAACCGGCCAGCCTCGCCGAGATGATCGATCAGTCCGTGGGCCGCGCCCTGGACCTGTTTGGCCTGGAATGGCGCGGCGTGAAGCGCTGGGGCGAAAGTCTCGACGCCGTGGCCGGTGAGGTCGAGTGAGGGCCTGGGATTTCGCCCTAGAGGTCTATGGGCGGGACGATGTGGCCGCGGCGGCTCTCGCGCTTCAGCATCGGCATCGCCAATGCATCAGCCTGCTCCTTTGGCGGCTTTGGGCGGCGCACGAACGGCGGCCCATCGGACCCGATATCCTCATGGGAGCGGTGGCAGCCGCGAAGAGTCTTGAAGCCGAGGTGCTTGGGCCATCGCGCCGCATCCGCGCCGCGCTCAAGACGTCCAGACCGCCCATCGCGGATGGCGCCCGCCTCGCCGCCCGGGCCGCCTACCTGACCGGCGAGCTTGCCGCGGAGCAAGCGCTCATCGAAGCCCTCGAGGCCATGACCCCCGCCCTGCGTGGGGCGGCCACAGACCCCCTGGCGGCGCTCGAGGAGGCGACACGGGCCTGGGGCGGGGTCGCCCCGGCCAAGCTCCTGGCCACGCTCGCCGGCGCCTGTTAATCGCAATCTTCAGCGCCACAGGAGGGACCGTGCGCATGGATGAGGAGGCCGGTGATGATGGCGCCTTCGACATTCGCCTGAGGCTCGCGCGGCTACGGGAGCTGCATGAGGATCTCTCCGTCGCTGTCGCGGCCATTCAGGACACCGCGCAACCCGACCAGATACAGCTGGCGCGCCTGAAGAAGCGCAAACTTCTCCTTAAGGACCAGATCGCACAACTCGCAAGTCTGCTTACGCCGGATCTGATCGCCTGAGCGGGTCCGAGGGGCGTTGCGCGGGGGCCTAGCCTCACGCATATCCGGACCATGAACCCTGATCAGCTGGATGAAACCGTGGGCATGGCCCTCGCCGCGGGCGCGGAGGCGGCCGAAGCGGTCTTCGCCGAGCGGCAATCTCTGTCCGTCACCGTCCGCCTGGGCG
>Ga0116227_10013988_pt1 | contig 12401 bp, 9 predicted proteins | sample S1TSphgellanicum_FD_89693 | JGI IMG/M metagenome (GOLD analysis project Ga0116227, IMG submission 89693) | Host-associated microbial communities from peat moss isolated from Minnesota, USA - S1T2_Fb - Sphagnum magellanicum MG | ecosystem: Host-associated > Plants > Peat moss > Unclassified... | reverse complement strand
TGTTCTAGATGATGTTTGGAACGATGGAGTTTTGGAGCAACTTGACTTGGCGAAAGGTCGCGGCAGTGTCACATTGGTGACCACTAGAAATCGGCCTGTGTTGGAGAAAGCTGGAGTGAAAGACGAAGATGAAGTGAAAGTAGGTGTGCTTTCAAAGCAAGATAGCTGGAAGTTATTTTGTGTCCATGCTTTCCCTAGGGGACTTTCAAACATTTCTTCTCAAGTACAGGGAGTTGCTGAGTCGGTTGCTGAGGAGTGTAAAGGTCTTCCTTTGGCGCTCAAGGTCATCGGTGGATCAATGATCGGGAAGACCACGTGTCAAGAATGGGAATTCCAACTGAAATGTTTATGGGAGTCACGCCAGTTACCGAAGCAGCAGGAGGAAAAAGCATTGTTTGGTCGTCTCAAACTCAGCTATGACAACTTGGATAATGACAGTCCTCAATGCAAGGAGTGTTTTCTTGGTTTTGCTGCATTTCCTGAAGATTATGAGGTGCCCATGACAACGTTGATTAAGTTGTGGAAAGCACAAGGATTGTTGGACGATCGTACAAAAATGTTTGGGGATGATCCTACACTGGCTACATACTATTTGGTAGGGTTGTTGATAGGGCGTTCAATGATTGAAGTGGGCGCAACTGATGTTTGCGATGATTGTTTTTACGGATGCAAAGTTCATGACGTGATGAGAGATTTGGCTCTTCACATAATAGAAAGCCAAACACCGATAACTTGTCTCTATCGACCAGGCAAAGCGTTGGAGAAATTTCCTGGAGATTGGATCCAAACATACGAGAAGCAACCTTGTGAAGTTCGCAACCTTTCACTTTATTGGAATGAATTAACCACGCTCAATAGTGTGACTTTCTCTTTACCCAAATTGGAGGTTTTACTTCTTACCTTTAATGACAAGTTGAAGGCTATGCCAAAACAATTCTTGAAGGGCATTGAAAATCTCAAGCTTTTGGATTTGAGAAATTGTATAGGGCTAAAATCTTTGCCTAAAGAGATTGGGAATCTTAGGCAATTAACCCATCTTAACCTGGAAAGATGTATGGGGTTGGAATCTTTGCCCAAAGAGGTTGGGAAACTGACACAATTGATCCACCTTAACCTCTCACTTTGTAGCAAGTTGAAGGAACTACCAAAATCAATAGGGTATCTACAAAGTTTACAATGGCTTAATCTAGCAGGCTGTGATCTCAAGTACCAATCTTCTATAATAGGTGACTTAAGATCCCTTCAATACCTCAACCTGGTTTTTCCATCTACTATAATATGGGGTAAAGCACGTTGGAGGTCATGTGGCCAAGCTATTTGCAAGTTGACTGCTCTTACAGAACTGCGAATAGATGGAGAGACTTGTGAGATTGTGGTATTTGACCAACTATGGAAGTTGGTGAAATTGAAGTCATTCCATGTGTGTGGGTTTGGCAACTTGAAAACATTGCCAAATGCCATCCAATCAATGGTGCATCTTGAAGAATTGTCAATATGGGGTTGTGAAGAGTTCCAAATTCTACCATCATTCATCACATTGTTTTCAAAACTCAAGGTGCTCAAATTGGTAGAATTGTGCTCCTTGGAGAGTCTTCCAGCATTGAACACTTTGGAGGTGCTATCAACTTTACACATTTCGGCTTGTACATCAATGAAGAAGCTTCCAAATTCATTCACATCATCAGGTGCCTTTCCAAGTTTGGAAAAATTGGATTGTTCTGATTCTGGATTAGTTGAGTTCTTGGAGGTGGAAGAAGCTGCGATGCCCAAATTGCAAATATTGAATTTAAATTGCACAAATATTAAGAGCTTACCTGATACGTTGATTTACTTAAAAAACTTGAAGGAAGTGCACATTTGCAAGGATATATTTGATGACACGTGCAAGAAATTTGAAAACACATCGCTTTCGAAGAAATTTAAGTATATGGTTTTCGTCACACGAGGCATTTAGAATACGAATTGATCATGGAATATTAGAGGTTTGAATTTTGGTTTCTTGTTGGTTTTAAAGCATGATGATGTGACTTGGGACTACCCAAAGACGAGAGTTATAAGGAAAAAGATTTTATTGTTAAACATTTTTTTGAGAAAAATAAGAATAGTTGTAGATACTTTGTAGAAGAAAATCACAAATCATTTTTTGAAATATCACATATTTTATTTTGCTATTTTAATTTCCTTTGAAAACAACAAGGAATTTTGTTGTAATGATGATTGAATTTTCAGTAAAATAGAGAAGTATAGACTTCTACAATGATTTCCATAAAAAAAGAAAACAATTAATGCAAGTTGAATGGAAATGGTGCATCGAACTTAATCGAAACAACTTCAAGCACAAACATTACACAGCCCACTCCCGTTGGGAAGAAACATTACTCTCTTACCTATAGTATATTTTGTGCCTTTTTACGGAAACTACATTCAAATGGGACACGCTCTCAAGTCCCTAGTTAGACCCAAATTGGGTCTCAATTACTCTCACAGCAAAATTGTGAGGAATTTGGGGCGCGCTCCCAACTCTCAGCACTAGAAGGGGTAGAGGGCCTGCTACAGCTCTGGGATTGAACTAAGAAGAGGACAAGCTATTCACTTACTCAAACCTGCATTAAACCAACCAAGAAGTTGGTTAGTTCACATTGTAGAACACCCTTAGTGCTAAGATAAGCCACGGGCAACTCTGGACTCACTTTACTCACCACGGCCCGGACTCGGGGGAAGCCACCACCTTCCCCCATATAGTATACTTTGTGCCTCTTCACGGCACCCACATCCGAATGGGTTTTTGTTTTGGGACTCCCAAGGAGGAGTCCTGAAACTATCCCGGTTTAGATTCCTGGGACTTTGATTGATCATAACTCTTTGTTCAGACCTCTAATCGGGGTGAGGTTTAAAGCAAAGTTTTAGCTTTCCTTGAGAGCTTTCCAATGGTGTGTCGCACTCCACCTGCACACACCGATGTCGGGTTGATTCCCAACTTTTAGTGGTCAGGAGTCAAACTGCCAATTTAACTCCTGACCCTTCTATTTTGCCATAACTTGTGTTGCAAATGTCCAAATGGCCCATGTGAAGCCATTTTCGACATCTAAACTTCAATAGCTTTTCAATGATATAAAGAACACTCTCATACAAGGTGTTTTGACCCCTGCAATTGAACTCTGAAGTTTCGGGAGTCTCAGAGGACTCCCAAGTCCCAATTTCGGGAGTGTGAATTTCATCCTTACACTTCCCTCAAAGTGGGGTTGCAACAAAATGTCATTTTTCCTTAGGACTCTTAAGTGAGAGTCTCAAAATTAGGACTTTTATTGTCCTAAAACTTTGACGAATCATATCTTTTTTTTTTGGATGCAAAGGAAATATTTTATAGCCCTCAAAAAGTTATTTCCAATGGTGTATAGCACGCCCCAATTAGTCTTCATTTGACCCCTATTTTTAAGGGTGGGAATTTGATTCTTGCCTTTTTTTTTATTATAACTCATGCACATCACATCTAAATAAATAATGTGAAGGCATTTTAAGCATCTACACTTTAAGACCTTTTTAATGGTGTCATGGGGGCCTAATTTGATATTTTTTACCTTTCCAACCAAGGTTCCAAACATTCATAATTCCTACATCAGTGTAATTTTTTTCCAAAGTGAAAATGCACTTGGGGAGCCATTGGGCTTCATCTTTTACACTCTTCCCCATTTGTGAAAATGTGTTTCACACTTCAACACACTCTCGACCTCATGGGCCCTTACATTTCACATTTAATCACGAACCCAATGTTAAGCTTACGATAGTATATTTGAAGGTGTCGCAACCCTATTTAGAAGGCATGTGAGGATGAAATTCACACTCTCGAAATTAGGACTTGGGAGTCCTTCGAGGCTCCCAAAACTTCAGAGTTTGATTGTAGGGGTCAAAACACCTCGCATCGAGGTGTTTTTTATATCATTGAAAAGTTATTGAAGTTTAGATGTCAAAAATGGCCTTGCATGGGCCATTTGGACATCTATAGCACAAGTTATGGCAAAAAGAAGGGTCGGGAGTCAAATTGGCAATTTGACTCTCGACCACTAAAAGTTGGGAATCGACCCGACCCCGATGTGTGCAGGTGGAGTGCGACACACCATTGGAAAGCTCTCGAGGACCTCGTTCCAATCGGAGGTCTAAATAAAGAGTTATGACTTTGGAAAGTCTCGAGAATCGAAACCGGGATAGTTTCGAAACTCCTCCTTGGAAGTCTTGGGACAAAAAACCATTTGGATGTAAGTGCCATGGAGAGGCACAAAGAATAACAAAGAATAATATATGGGGGAAGGTGATGGCTTCCTTCGAGTCCGGGCCGTGGTGAGTCTTGTGAGTCCAGAATTGCCCGTGGCTTGTTTTAACACCAAAGGTGCTCCAAAAAGTGAACTAACCAACTTGTTGGTTGGTTAGATGTAGGTTCAAGTAAGTAACTAAGCTTGTCACTCTTCCTAGTCCCATCCTGGAGCTTCAGCATGCCCCTGTACCTCTTTTAGTGCTAAAAGCCAGGAGCATGCCCCAAGTTCCTCACAATTCCATTGTGAAAGTAATTCAAACCCACTTTGGGTCTAACTAGGGACTTGGGAGCACATCAGAAAGGGTATGTTAAAAATTATTAAAGGTTAAAGTGGTTGACGTTATAAGGACCACGGAATGATTTATAAACTCTAAAAACAAAAGACTAAAATAAAATGAACCAGATGGTGACTCGAAGTTTACAATAACAAATAGACTTAGAAACAAATCATTAAATCACTAAAAGACAAATATAAAACAATTTTGAAAATGGAGAAAAATGTGCAGGGCTTATAAAAATCCCATATCAAAATCTGATGTTGAACAAACAACTTGTGAAAACAAAGGAAAGACTTCGAGGGCACAAGTTTTTTCTACAACAAGAGGTGGACTAGGGGTCTTCAAAAAAAGCATAGTTATAAATAATGATCTCCACCAAGAAAGATGCAATCAACTACTCATTCAAATTAGTGTGTGCAGTATACTTCTTAGTTGTAATCTATGGTTCAAAGTCATAAAGGTTAAGAGAAAGCAAGAACTTTTGCAATACTTTATCAATCGTAAAAAATATCAAGTCCAAAATCAATGACTAATTAAAGAAGGGATAATATAAGAGGTATACAACCCATGTTTATGTATTAGTTTGCATTTCCATATTACTATGAACTAGTGGAAAACTAAGAGGTGGAAGAAAACACCAATATCAATGTGTTTGAAAAAACTGGGGAAAATTACCTATGATCATTTGAATATGTAGAGGCATAGGTGTATGTGTTGGATGAAGTACCACAATCATATTCACATTAAGGAAATCCAGGGTTGGATCAAACAAAATACATAGTCAAAACATAAGATCATGAATCTATGGAGTCGAAGGTAGTCAAATTACTTTCAAAAGTTTGTGCATTCTATGAAGAAAAAGTACATGTAATTATGGATTGTCCTTTTGTGCATTTCCACATTAAAGCAAGTATTGCTAGACATGTGGAGTTATAGAATGTGGCAAGAGCATTAATGCATCAACCACAAGAATGGGAACTAGTAATTCCTATAGTTTAAAACAGATTTAGAAACATAGAATTGGGAAGCCAAATGGGACCATAAAGTCAATAGATTCATCCATCCATTTAGTTCAAGAGTAGAGAACTAAATATGTATTCACATCCACATATTGCACCATAGAAGCTACTAATGGGTAACCACAAAATGGAACATTGTCCAACTCGAGTCAACACAACTTCACCAAGAGTGTTAAAAACGGTAGTTGTTGAAACCCAAAGACAACCTGTTGGGATAGAAGTTATTTAATCATTTAATATGGTCATAACAACCACAAGAATGGAAATAGTTGTTGCACCTAGCATGGATGTTGTTAGAAGGGGAGTGGTTATTGGATCTATAGGTAAATGTGAATCGTGGATCAAACGAATTCTTGGTGGGAGTGAACTTGAATAGGAGTTCGAAATTACCAATAGTAAATATTGGAGTTGTTGGGACACAACAGATGGTGTTTACTAATCCAATAATGATTATTCATGTACACAACCACAAATCAACCATTGATGAGCTCCATAACTACTAGAGGGTAGAAAAATATAGATGTTGAACATCCAAAAGGAGGGCATTGAAAAGCATCTATCATGATTCAAGGAATTCCTGACTATAGAAATCCCCATTTTGTGAGGCCAAACAAGGTAGCTTTTAAGTGTTTTCATTTCAAAAAAGATGTTGAACTAAATGTTCATGTAAAAATATTTAATTTTAAAATGAAAGTAAATGTAAAAACTTCTAAAATATATATCATCAATGTGTTTAGTTATATGCTAAAAGATATGATTTTAGATTAGTGCCATAATTAAATGTTAGAATTTCTTGATTGTATTTTTTTACAGCTTATACAAGCATTTTGCAAACGTCATTGGATTCAAAAACTAACAAATGGTTTATAAATACCAATCACAAATAGTTTCCTAATTATTTTATTTAAAACGGGTTTGCAATCATACATCAGAATTGTGATGACAAGGATGAAGTGGTTGACACTCCAACAACATAAGGAGGCAACAATGTTGTGTAAAGAAAGGATGAGTATTACAGAAGCAAGGAATGCACTAAAAGTACCATAGATTACAAAACAAGCAACACCACCAAAAACATAAAGTAATAAAAAAAAAACTAACAAGTTTTGCACAAATTATGGAATGATTAATCACAATGTGAAAACAACCATAGAAAAACAAGTTTTTTAGGACCAAAAGGTAGGGACAACTACTATAGCAATAGATATCATATGGCAATTATCTAAGTACAAATTAAGAAGAATACAATAGAGGATGTGTTGTTGGATGGAGGTTTTAAAATTAATATCATCATAAAATAGTTGAGATTGAGGTGAAGGCTTCCAAAGCCTAAACCTACACCATATAATCTAAAGATGGCAAATCAAACAACCACAAAACCAGTAGGTTTGATTAAAGATTTGAAGATATATGTTCATGGCACTCCTTACATAATTATGTTTACGATACTTGAAAATAGTGTGATAGATTCTAGTTATTTCATGTTGTTAAAAAGACCATGGTTAAAGGATGCTAAAGTGGCACATGATTGGGGGAGTAACATTGTTACCATACAAGGGAATGGGATAGTTAGAACAATTATAATCACCAAGCATTTGAAAGGTGAAGTAAGAATACGAAAAATGTAATTATGTTATGATTATCAGAATGGTATCACACATGAAGAATAAGATATCATCTTTGCTATAAAGCCAGAATTATTTTCAATATGAACAATCAGTTTACCTCAAATAATTTAATCTATGAAAACCATAGATGTGGAGATCATGGATATAAATGTGAATAATAATATTTCAGAATAAGGATATGGAGTATAAAGCATAGAAAAGAAGATAGTTGGCAATAGATATGAATCAGAAGTAGCTTTAGATGATAAGGCATATGCGGAGACATACTATAATTGTCGACCAGGGAGTGTTAGAGTGGATGAAACTACAATAAAAATCAAAGCACAAGAATTGCAGATAGCTAGATGGACCTTACCTCAAGAGTAATCGTTAATGAAATTTAATTTGGGAACTGATGTAAAACCACAATTGGTGAAAATTAATGCACAGTTAAAAACAAGCAAGGTGTTAGAAATGGAACATTTGTTGAAGAAGTTCAAAAATGTTTTTGCATGGACATACAAAGATTTGAAAGGGATTCCACTAAAGCTAGCACAACACAAAATTGATTTGGATGCCATTATACCACCGACACATTAGGCCAAGTATAGATTAAATCCAAATTGTGCTAAAACAATTAAACAAGATATAACCAAGTTGTTAACAGTTAAATTCATCCAAGTTGTTAGCAGTTAGATTCATTCAATCTATAGAGGAGGCTACATGGTTGTCACCCATAGTAGTAGTACCCAAGAAAAATGGCAAACTAAAAATTTGTATAGATTTCAGAAAACTAACACTATGAAAAAATCATGTTCATTGCAACTAGTCTATCTAGTTGTAATCTAATTTTATTAAACATTTTTTAATTATAATCTAGTTCTATCAAACATTTTCTAGTTGCATTGGACAAGTTACAATGGACACAATTTTGTCATAGTATAAATGTAACCACATAGAGGGATCCATACCCATTACCTTTTACAAATGAAGTGTTGAACATAATAGTAGGATATGAGGTATATTCTTTCTAGATGGATATTCAAAATATCATCAAATCTTTATAGCACCAAAGGACAAACAAAGATTGCATTTGTTACAAACTAAGGGGCTTTTATATGGAAGGTGATGTCATTTGGAGTTTAAAATGGACCTCCGACATATCAGAAAGTTGTTACCAAAGCATTCAAAAAATATTTGGATTGTTTTATGAAGATATTTTTAGATGATTTTATAGTGAATAATGACATGGAGAGTGATTTGCAAAAGCTTAAACTATGTTTTCAAAAGTGTAAAGGATATGACATTAATGTAAATCCAAACAAATGTGCATTCATGGTATTTTCAAGGATGATATTGGGTTTTATTATTTTAAAAGAAAGGAAACTACCAAATCTAAAGAAAATATAAACAATGTTAAACACACCACCACCTAAGAATCCATAGTATATTCAAATATTCAATGGGATGGCAAAATTTTATATATATTTTATCAAAAACTTTGTTGCTATTATGGCACCTATTATTAAATTGACCAGAAAGACAAAGACCTTTCTTTAGACAAAGGAACGTTAAAAGGCTTGAGAATTGATCAAATAGAAATATATTGAAGCACCGATATTAATATCACCAAACTAGTAGGTGAAATTTCATGTTCATACATATGCATCTTTGTTAGCTAAAGGAGTTATGTTGTTTCAAAATGTAACAAGGAAGAGTGATCAACTAATAATGTACACTTCTAGGCTTCTGAATAGAACACAACAAAAATATAACACAATAGAAAAAAAAGTTTTAGTAATGTTTTTGCTTTGCACAAGTTACGACACTATTTGTTAAGCAATAAGTTTATCTTTTATGTAAATCTATGGCATTGGTTTATTTGGTCAACAAACCACAAGTTTTAGGGAAAATAGCTAAATGGTTATTATTATTCCTAAAATATGATTTCATAGTAATGTATAATTGAGGCAAAACTCATGTAGTTGCAAATGCATTATCAAGACTACTAGATATTATAGAATCCATAGGTGTGCCAAATTAAACCACAAATGTAAGTATGTTTTACATAGAACCTAAATGGTTTAATGATGGAAAATAATTTTTGAGATTAAGACAAATTGAAGGTACATTATATGTACAACAGAAATAAAAATTGGTTAGGTGAGTACAACCATTCACATTGAAGAATGGTGAATTGTATAGAATGGGCCAAGATAACAAATCACAAAGATGTTTGACAAGTAGAAAAGCACATATGGTGATGAGAAAATTGCATGGAGGGCCATCAAAAGGACATTTTGCAACTAAAATAATGCAAAGGAAAATACTTGATGTTGGATATTAGTGGCCAATTATGTATAGAGATTTGCATGATTATTTCAAATCTTGTGATGCATGTCAAAAAACAAGAAGATTGGTAACTCAAAATCTTACAAAGTTGGTCACAAGTTTTCCAAAAAAACCATTTATAAAATGGGGACTTGATTTTGTGGGGCTAATTAAACTAGCATGAAGATATAATAGAAACAAATATATTCTTGTTGCCACAAATTATGCTACCAAGTGGGTGGAAACAAAAGCATTAAGAACTAATATTATAACAATAATAGCAAAATTTCTATATGAGTGCATATGAACCAAGTTTGGATGTCCTTTGACTATAGTCGTAGATAAGGAATTTATTTCATTAATGATACCATCAAGTATTTTACATGTCATTTTCTGTTGAAACATGCGAGTTTTACAACCTATTATCCTCAAGGGAATTGTCGCGACCTTAGCCTTGGGCTCGCGACTAAGGCAAAAGGACTTGCAAGGGTGCGGGCCAAGACTAAGTTCGGGAGTCACATTCTCATGCCCTGGGAGTGCAAAAGAGTGTGAGGGAAAGAACCCTCACACTCCCAAGTGAACTCCCATGTTGGGAGTTGGAGTCCCGATGGACTCCCGCATGTTTAGAGAGTGATTACAAGGGTCAAAACACAATAGCTCAAAAAGTTTTTTATATCATTGAAAAGCTATTGAAACGTAGATGTCTAAAATGGGCTTGCATCACCCATTTGGACATTTAAACACAAGTTATGGCCAAAAGAAAGGTCGAGAGTTAAATTGGCAATGTGACTCTCGACCATTAAAAGTCAAGAATTGACCCGATTTCCTTGCGTGCAGGTGGTGTGCCACATACTGTTGAAAAGCTCTCATTGAGAAATACAACTTTGCTTTAGACCTCATTTCAATCGGAGGTCTGCACACAAAGTTATGGGGCTCCAAAGTTGCGGGAGTCTTGACTTTAGCAATTTTGAGATTCCCACTTAGGAGTCCCGGGACAAAAAGCCATTTGGATGTGGGCCTCGTGGAGAGGCACAAAGTATACTATAAAGGGGAAGGTGATGGCTTCCCCCAAGTCTGGGTCGTGGTGAGTTTTGTGAGTCCAAGTTTGCCCGTGGTTCGTCCTAGCACCAAAAGTGTTTCAACTATGCATTAACCAACTTATTGTTTGGTTTTGTGCAGATCTGAGTGAGTGATTAAATGTTTGTCATTCTTCCTAGTCCCATCCCAAAGCTCTAGCACGCCCCTCTACCCTTCAAAGTGCTGTGAGCCAGGGAGCGTGCCCTGACTCTTCGTTCTTCCGCTGTTTTCATTTCAAATTCACATTTAGAGTCTATCAAGGAGCCAAGGGGTGTGTCAGGAATGGGTAGGATGAATCTATTAATAAAGTACTTGGGACATTGTTGACTAAGTTAGTTACTAAGAATAAAATAAATTGAGATGAACATATGTCCACAATGTTATTTTCATATAGATTTAAATACAAAATAGCAACAGGGTATATACCATATCAATTAGTGTATGGATTATATCCATTGATGCCCATAGTGTATACTTAGTGCTACTTGATGGTGGAAATGAAAAAGAGAATACTTTAGTGAGAGTTTTGATTAGCAAAATTATAGAACTAAAGAGGTTGTAGGAGGTTAGAATGTAGGTTGTAAAATCTACAAGTATTCAACAATGGAATACAACATTATGGAATTAACAAAAAAAATCTAGAAAAACAGTTTAGTGTTGTGATCATGTTCTGTGGTTTCCAAAGGGCAATAAATCACACCTAGGGAAATTTACTAGGAAATGGTTTGGATCATACATAATACAATATGTGTTGCCAAATAACATTATGTTATTGGTGACAATTGAAAAGTTTGAAACTAACCCTATGCTAGTCAATGTGAATAAGATTAAACCTTACAAATAAATGGAATTTGAAATCCATAAACAAGAACAACAAATGCTAGTATATTGGGAACAAAGTGCAGGTCCAGACTTCAGGCCAAAAATTCTAATATGGAGGTGGAAGATGAAGACTATGAAATACAGAAACCATAAATATGTAATAATGAAAATATAAAATAGATGAAAGATCTTGCAGTCAACATAGTATGATTTTGGAACTATAGATGACTAACAAATCTATGAGTAATACTCAACCCACATAAAAACTTCACTCAAAATTCCAACAACTCCTTGCTTTTGTTGACCATTTAAACTCCAAGTATAAGCAAAGGTTAGGAATTCATGTCCACATCATGAACCACAATAACATGTGCTGTACAATGTTCCAAAACAATGCATCCATAAATTAAGAATTTTAATTTCTTAACTCGATTTTAAAAACTATTGTTCATTAATAAAATTGTGGTGAGGCAAAAGGACTAGTGAATATAGGTTTGCTACTACAGCTTGCATCAGAAAAAATATATATTTTTATATTGTGGATACTGCTTGCTTTTGCACGTGGTTTTTCTAGGTCTTTGTTGTGTTATTGTTTCTTCCCAACAACATTCATGGCCCAGGTGCTTAAATTCAGAGTTTGATTGGGATTTGGTGTGTCTACCTTAGCTAGACCAAACCTTCACAACTTTAGAGAATAAAAATTATGTTAAACTCATTGGAATCCTAATAGATATTTTTCAATGCAATGATAAATTGTTTCGCAAATATGAATACTCAAAACTATACATGCAAATAGATCATTACACTAATTTTCACAGAACCTAAAACCCTAGTTTTTAACAATACTACTCAAAATCTTTGAATATCACATTCTAATTTTTTACTCTAAAGCACTATGGCAAATGGTTACAAGAGGCTCTTTTGGGTGGCTTTTGTTTGTTAGCTCAACAAAATCTAG
>Ga0116227_10013986_pt1 | contig 12403 bp, 12 predicted proteins | sample S1TSphgellanicum_FD_89693 | JGI IMG/M metagenome (GOLD analysis project Ga0116227, IMG submission 89693) | Host-associated microbial communities from peat moss isolated from Minnesota, USA - S1T2_Fb - Sphagnum magellanicum MG | ecosystem: Host-associated > Plants > Peat moss > Unclassified... | reverse complement strand
TCAACTCGGGTGTCATAGCCGTAGAATCGACCACCAGATTCTTCATCATTGAAGGAATTCGCCAAATTACGCCGGGATATGAAATCACCTCCGGCGATTCGCTGGTGCGTGCCTGCCGCATGATCAAATCGCCGGCGGAACTGCGCCTGATGCAGTTGGCCAATACCATCACCCTCGAAGCGCTGCGCTATGTGCACGGTCAGCTGACGACCGGTATGACATCTGCCGACATTGCGGCGCTGATGGATCGGGCGACCATCATGTTAGGCGGCGCTCCTGAATTTGCCTTGGTACTGTTGAATGAAGCCTCCGCCTATCCGCATGGGTCGCAGACTCCGCAGTCCATACGCGAAGGCTCAACTGTCTTGATGGACTGTGGATGTGCAGTTCACGGCTATCAGTCCGACATCACTCGGACTTGGGTATTTGGTCAGCCCTCGACGCGACAGCGCAAGGTTTGGAACACGGTGAAGCGCGGCCAGGAAATTGCGTTGGAAAGCGCTCAAGTCGGCTCTGCGGTAGGCCGCATCGATGACGCCGTTCGCGCTTATTATACTAAAGAAGGTTGGGGCCCCGGTTATCACCTGCCCGGGCTCTCACACCGCACTGGCCACGGGATAGGGTTGGACGGTCATGAGCCGCCCTACCTGGTGCATGGTGATGTCACACCCCTGCAGCCCGGCATGTGCTTTTCCGATGAACCGGGAATTTACATCCCCGGGGAATTCGGCATTCGCTTGGAAGATTGCTGGCACATGGTGGACTCCGGTCCGGTTCTTTTTACGCCCCTGGCCAAATCGCTTGATCAGCCTGTTTGATCGCCGATGATTGCGGCACTGTGTCTGCTGGTCTGGCTGTATCTGTTTTTTAGCCATGGAAGATTTTGGTTGTCGGGGCCGCAATTGATGCCGGCGACGACAGCAGCCTCCGCGGCCGAGCTTCCGGCCGTCGACATCATCGTTCCCGCGCGCGATGAGGCAGCCACCATTGGCCGCGTGATTCAATCCTTGCTCGCGCAGGACTATTCGGGGAAGTTTCGAGTGGTGCTGGTCGATGACAACTCCTCCGACGATACAGCGCAACGCGCAGGCGAAGCGCCTTCACTGACTGTGCTGCGGCTCTCGCACAAGCCGCCAGGTTGGTCAGGAAAGCTTTGGGCCCTGAGCCAAGGAGTTGCGGCGGGGGACGCGCCTTTGCTGCTCTTCACCGACGCCGATATCATTCACGATCCACGGCATCTGTCCGCATTGGTTGCGCAGATGCAGCGCTGCTCGCTCGACATGGTGAGCGAGATGGTGAAACTCAATTGTGCCAGTGTCGCCGAGCGTGCTTTGATCCCGGCTTTTGTCTATTTCTTTCAAATGCTGTATCCATTCGACTGGGTCAACGACCCGAATTCCCCTGTGGCCGCGGCTGCGGGAGGAACCGTGCTCATTCGCCGCACGACCTTGGAGCAGCTCGGCGGCATCGAAAAGATCCGCGGCGCATTGATCGACGATGTCACCTTGGCGCGAGCTGCAAAGCAACATGGCCGGATTTTTTTGGGCCATTCGGTGCTCGCCGAATCGATACGGCCCTACCCCGGTTTCGCAGATATCTGGCGCATGATTTCGCGCACCGCTTTCACACAACTGCGCTATTCGTCGGTGCTGCTGCTGCTGACGATCGTCGGGCTGGGTCTCGTGTGGTTGGCGCCACTGCTGGAATTCACGCTCGACACCGGTTGGCGGGCCGGCTGCGGATTGGCGGCGTACATCCTGGCGATGATCTCCTACCAACCCACACTGAAACGCTATCGCGGCAATCCGGCCTGGGCTTTGTGTCTGCCGCTCATCGCGCTTTTCTACATGGCTGCCACGGGCGCATCGGCGCTGGATCATTGGCGCGGCAAGGGTGCCAGTTGGAAGAATCGCGCCTATCCGTGATTACTGCCTTTCGCTGACCTTGGCGACAGGCGGTCTGGCAGCGGGCGTTGCTTGCAGCACCGCAGCTTTGACGGAAAATCCGTTGATCGTCAACTGATATGGGACGCAGTCCGTCACGTAGTGCAGATCGCGCAACGAGAAGTTTTTTGGCACGAAGTCCTGCATGGCCTTGAACAGTTCACAGTCCCCATCGCCGACAAAATAGGGATGCCTTGGACTCAATTCCACCGGCTTCCACTGGGCGCTGATGGCTCCGGGAGTGGCACTGTCAGCGGCCGGTTCGAGCGTATAGAACTCCGCCCGCACATCGGCGGTACGTCCGGGCCTGTCCACGCCGCCAGGACAACCGGTGGCATGCACCGACAGGTCCTTGCGCGCTCCTAAGTAAAGCAGGATCTGTTTCACGTCATCCTCGATGGAGGAGCAAGAAAACAATGACGTGAGCCCGTAGTAATGAAAAGAATCTTGATGATGTTGCCATGTTCCCGACACCATCTCGGGAGCTGGGTCGGCTGCAAAAGCCGGTGCGGCCACTGCAGCCGCCGCGATGACCGCGATAAGATTCCCGCGAGAAACGTTGACGGTAGGCCGCATCTGCATTGTCCTCATGAAGGCTTAAGACAATCTTCACCACGGGCGAGTTCCGCGGGTAGTCCAGAGCTTACACCCGAAGACGAACCGCAAACATTGCGATACAGGCCCCGCGCCGCGCTCCCCTTGACGGTCAGCTTCAGCGCTTGTTGGCCTCGACAACGGCAAGCGCCGTCATGTTCACGATGCGCCGTACGGTCGCCGCCGGTGTGAGGATATGTGCGGGTGCGGCACACCCCAACAACATGGGGCCAATGGCAACATTGTGGCCGGCGGCGGATTTCAGCAGGTTATAGGCGATGCTGGCGCTGTCCAAGTCCGGGCATACCAGTAAATTGGCGCTGCCGTGCAGCGTACTGTCGGCCAGCACGGCGTATCGTGCGCTTTCATCCAAGGCGCAATCGCCGTGCATTTCCCCGTCAACCTCCAACTGCGGCATCTGCTTCCTAAGCAGCGCCAAGGTAGCGCGCATCTTCACGGCCGAAGGGGCATCGCTGGATCCGAAATTTGAGTGCGACAGCAATGCCACTTTGGGCACCAAACCAAATGCATACAGCTGTTCCGCGGCTAATTGCGTGATCTCGGCGAGTTCCTCGGCTGTCGGATTCAAGTTCACATGGGTGTCCACGATGAATACCTGTCTGCCCGGCAAGATGACTCCTGTGAGGGCGCCATAGACATTCACGCCGGCACGCTTGCCCAAAACGCGGTCGATGTAGTGCAAATGCCGCGCCGTGGTACTGATGGTTCCGCAGATCAGGCCATCCGCCTCGCCTTTCTTCAGCAGCATGGCAGCGATCAGCGTGGTGCGCCGACGCATCTCGAGTTTGGCGTACTGTGCGGTGACGCCCTTGCGCTCGGTGAGCGCATGGTAGGACTGCCAATACTCGCGATAACGCTCATCATGTTCGGGATTGACGATGCTGAAATGCTCGCCGGCTCGAATCCGCAATCCATAGCGCTTGATGCCGCGCTCGATCACCGCCGGCCGCCCCACCAGGATGGGCGTAGCCAACCGCTCATCGACGGCAATCTGCACGGCGCGCAGGATGCGTTCGCCCTCCCCTTCAGCGTAAACGATGCGGCTTTGGGCAGGCGGCAGCTTGCGTGCCGCCGAAAATATAGGCTGCATCAACGTGCCGCTGTGATACACGAATTGCTGCAAGCGCTGAGCGTAGGCATCCAAATCGACAATTGCGCGCGTCGCGACTCCGGACTCCATCGCCGCTTTCGCGACGGCGGGTGCTATTTTGACGATCAAGCGCGGGTCAAATGGCTTGGGAATCAAGTAGTCGGATCCAAAGGCCAAATTCTCGATTCCTCCATACGCGGCCGCCACGATATCGCTTTGCTCCTGACGCGCGAGTTCGGCGATCGCGTGAACCGTGGCAATCTCCATGGGCCGCGTAATCGTGGTCGCACCCACGTCCAGGGCGCCGCGAAAAATAAACGGAAAACACAGTACGTTATTCACCTGGTTCGGAAAATCGCTGCGACCGGTGGCTATCACAGCATCATCTCGCACGGCCCGAACCTCTTCGGGCAAAATCTCCGGTGTTGGATTGGCCAGCGCCAAAATCAGCGGCCGAACAGCCATCACCTTGACCATATCTTGGGTGAGCACGCCGCCCGCGCTCAAGCCGAGAAAAATATCGGCGCCGCCAATCACCTCGGCCAACTTGCGCGCTTCAGTCGGCTGGGCGAAGCGCTCCTTTTCTGGGTCCATGAGCTCCTTACGCCCCTGGTACACGACGCCCGCCAAATCAGTCAACCAGACATGTTCGCGTTTCAATCCGAGATCCAATAGGAGATCCACGCACGCCAGGGCGGCCGCACCGGCGCCGCTGACGACCATTTTCACGGCGCCGATGTCCTTATCCACCACTTTGAGTCCATTCAGGCAGGCGGCACCCACGATGATGGCAGTTCCGTGTTGATCATCGTGGAACACGGGAATTTTCATGCGGCGGCGCAGTTCGCGTTCCACGATGAAGCATTCGGGCGCCTTGATGTCCTCGAGATTGACGGCCCCGAAAGTGGGTTCCAAAGCCGCAATGATGTCGATCAATTTTTGTGGATCGCGCTCCTCGATCTCGATGTCGAACACGTCGATCCCGGCGAACTTCTTGAAAAGCACGGCCTTGCCTTCCATCACGGGTTTTGCCGCCAATGGTCCTATGGCGCCCAGCCCCAATACCGCGGTGCCATTGCTGATGACCCCGACCAGATTGGCGCGTGCCGTGTACCGATAAACATTCAGCGGATCCTCGACGATGGCCTCGCAGGCAGCCGCGACGCCTGGCGAATAGGCCAGCGCCAGATCGCTCTGATTCAGCAGCTGCTTGGTCGCCGTGATCGACAGCTTTCCGGGCGTGGGAAATTCATGATAATCGAGCGCGGCCTTCTTCAGGGCTGCTTTGATTTCGTCTGTTTTCATGGAGCGGTACCAACTTAAAGGCGCTAGGGACGCTCTTAAGTCTAGCATTCGCCGCTCACGGTATCCGCTCAGGCGCGCGCGGCTCCCCGCAGGCTGCGCTCGCTGTTTGCGGACGTCGACAGCGATTGCGAGCGGGACCCATGCGAATAGGTGAACACATGCGTGAATTCTGCCCCCAACAGGAATATCTGTGCGGAATAGTAAATCCACAGCAACAGCACCATGATGGATCCGGCCGCCCCATAGGCTGAGCTGAAGGAGCTGCGTCCCAAATAAAAGCCAATCAATAATTTGCCGATCGTGAACAGGCAGGCGGTAACGAGTCCGCCAATCCACACATCCCCCCAGTCGATCTGCTCCTTCGGTACGTATTTATAGATCATTGCAAAGAGCACCGTACTCATGGCCACGCTCAACAGCAGATCGAGCACCGGCAGGATCAGTTGCCACTGAACCAGAAAGGACCCGAGCCAGCTGCCCAGTGCCGCCAGTGCGGCGCTTGCCACCAGCGACACCAGCAGCAGGAAGCCAACGCCCAGAATCAAGCCAAAAGAGAGTATGCGAGAACGCAGCATTCGCCACCACGCGACCGCGTCGTCACGCGGCGGAGTCTTCCAAATATAGTCCAAGGTACTTTGCAGCTCGCCAAATACGCTGGTGGCCCCGATCAGCAAGGTGCCTATGCCGATGGCCGCGGCAAAGCCTTTCTTGTTGCTCTGGTGTGCGCTGGCCAACAAGCCTTGAATAGCGGTCGCGCCTGATTCTCCGAGTAGCCCCTGCATCTGCTGCAGCAGATGTGTCTCCGCTACATTGGAGCCGAACACATATCCCGCGATGGCGACTGCGATGACCAAAATCGGCGCTATGGAGAACAAGGTATAAAACGCCAGCGAAGCACCCAAACTCGATGCGTTATGTTGCAACCAAGCGGACACCGAATCACGCACCAACGCGTAGAGCTTTCGCGAGAAATTCCACATGCTGGACACGGTGTCTGTTCGATGAGTCATAGTGCAGAGGACGCGGCCTCGGCAACGCGTCGGCCATTGACTACGGCAAAACTCGAAGCATTACTCTTGGCCAGCCCACTCGTCGCTGCGCTGCGGATGGCCAACACCCCCAGGGCGCCGGCCGCCTGACTCTGTGTGATCAGCGCCGAGCGCATCGTAGACATTGATTCGCACATGACAGCCCGGACATTGGGACCTGGCGGCCGAAAATCCGATGCCGCTCATCAGAATCGGTCGGGCGATGTTCCTCGAAGGCTCATCGTCGTGATAGGCATGCACGCCCAGATGCTCCAATACCGCGCGCCCGAAATCGCTGGCGCAATCGTTGCCGGGCCTCGAAGCAATCCATCGCGCAGACCCCAATCGATGCAGGATGACCGCGAGCGACACGGCCTCGACCAACATTTGCCAGGCCTCCTGCTTCGCAAACGTGACATCGTCGAGATTGATATCGTGACGCGCGGCTTGATGACGCACCTGCGACGCCAACATCGCGAGCGCGCGCCGCGCGACGCCAGTGGGCAATGAGGACTCGGTGAGGACGCGACGCAGCTTATTCCACCCCTCGCGTTCAGCCACCGGTTGAACCCATAGATTCCCAAAGTAGAGCGTGTAAGGTTCGATGATGAAACAGCGCCCCGTGACGTCCCGCTCGGTCACGTATTCCAGACGGCATTCCACGGGGTAAGGCTCAGAAACCGCGTCGATGGATTCAAGTACTGTGGTTTCGTAGCGGGGGAAGGTGTCGAGCAAGCCAGCAATCAACATGTCGACGCTCATGGGCCCGACTATTTCAAGTTCTAACTCCACAACTCCCTCGTGTATTAAGTGGCGCGTCGCTTGCGATACCGTTTCGCTATCAAGACGCCGGCTATCACACCGATCAACGTCGCCGCCCCGGCCGCCGCATACGGGGAGCGGGCCGCATCGCTTCGCACCTCAAGGGAAAGATCCCGAGCCACTCTGCGCACGAGAACACTCGCCATCAACAGATTCGCCGTGCCCTTCAATACACTCGCCATACTGAGCACGGCCTAACCCCTGCATCGCAATGTGGGCGCCGAAATCGGATGGATTTCAGCGACATTGGCGGGAGCCCGTCTGGCAGTGAGTAATCCGCCCTCGTTGGCGGAACGCTGCGAGTCGGATAAATTTAGGTAGTACTGGATCTGCGAGTGCGTGCGCACCACCAAAAACAGGCTATTTCGATCGCTTAGACGCTTTATCATTGCGCAGATATACCGCCTGGGGCTAAACGCGGTATGTCATCCTTGGCTGTATTGCCCTGTAGGACTGGAGGAAACGTCGCTAGCTCGCGGCTTCCTGACGCAGGAACTCCAGCACCAGTTTTTCCGCCTTGCGGGCCGTGGCGCTGCCCAGGCTGCCATTGAACGCCTGATGGATGCTGCCGCTGCGCCAACTGTCGAACACCGCGGGATTGATGTATGACTTTCGGCACACCGCCGGCGTGTTGCGCAGCTCTTTCGCGACCTGCTTCACAACCTCCGCGATCTTCTTCTTATAAGCGTGTTCGCTGCGCGATTCCGGCAGATCGGTGGAGGCGAGCAAGGTGATCGCGTGCAGTGTCGCGCCCCAAGTCCGAAAATCCTTGGCGGTAAAATCCTCCCCCATCGCTTCCCGCAGGTAATCGTTGACTTGTCCGGAATCGATGGCGCAGCGTTGACCGTCGTCGTTGATGTACTGGAACAGATCCTGTCCGGGAATTTCTTGGCAACGCCGCACGATTTTAACGATGCGCTTATCGTCGATCAGAATTTCGTGTTGCACGCCGCCCTTGCCGCGAAAGTTCAATACAGCTCTGCCGTCGCGAATGAACTTCACATGACGGTTGCGCAGCGTTGTCAGGCCGAAGCTCTTGTTGTCGCGCGCGTACTCGGAATTGCCGACGCGAACCCGTGTTGCGTCCAACAAGCTGACCACCACGGCCAACACCTTTTCGCGCGGCAAGTCCGGGAGTGCCAAATCGCGATTCAGCCTGCGACGCAATCTCACCAGTTGCTGGCCGAAAGTCACCATCCGGCCGAACTTGGCGCTGTCGCGCACCTGCCGCCAGTCTTCGTGGTACCGGTACTGCTTGCGTCCCCGCGCATCGCGCCCGGTGGCTTGCAGATGTCCGCGTTCCTGCATGCTGATCCACACGTCGCGGTAGGCCGGCGGAATCGCGAGGCTGGCGATGCGCTTAAGATCCTTTTCCGCCTCTAAGCGCTGATTCTCCGGCGTAACATAGCGAAAGCCGCGCCCTATCTTCAGTCTGCGGATGCCGGGTTCTGTATCCGAGACGTAAACAAGCCCGGCCTCAACAGCCATCTGCGCCGCCTCGGCGCTACTGGCAGTCGGCTTGTCAGCTTCGTTTGAATGTTTCAGGCTCATGAGCTTGGGCTTGTAGCAGGTCGATTTGCGCGCCGCTATGGACCCACGCTGACGTCCTGTAGGACAAACCCTGTCGGCTTGCGTTTCTGGGACGTGGTTCATGCAGTGAGCCCCGTGTACAGTGGCGCGCCTTTAACATATGCCTCCAAACGGCCTGCATGCGGGTGACCGCTTTTCCTACCATGAGACACGGCATTGGCCGCTCACAGCCCGCGGCCGACCCCGCCAGAATTTGAGTCCCCAATTTTTCGGAGTTCAAGAATGAAAATCATGATTGCAGCGCTGCTGCTGGCCGCGCCGTTAAGCGTCTTTGCTGCCTCCACTCCCGACGCATCCTTCTACAAACATGCAGCGGAGGCCGGCATCGCGGAGGTGGAAGCCGGCAAGCTCGCCCAGGATAAAGGCAACAGTCAAGCGGTGAAGGATTTTGGCGCACGCATGGTGACCGATCACTCGGCCGCGAATGACAAACTGAAGTCGCTGGCTGAATCGAAGAATATTTCGCTTCCCACCAGCTCGAGCGTGAGTCAAATGGCCACCAAGGCGAAACTCGAGGTTCTGTCGGGTGACACCTTTGACAAGTCGTATATCAAGAGCCAATTAAAAGCTCACTACCAGGCCGTTGCGCTCTTCAAGAAAGAGAGCACGACGGGACAAGATCCGGACGCCAAGGCTTTCGCAACGGAGACGTTGCCGACGCTGCGCTCCCATCTTAAGTCCATCAAGGCAATTGCCGCGGATGCCGGCGTCAGCACGAAGTCATAAGCGATGAGGGCCGGCGGCTTGATGCGCAAGTTGTTGGTGCGCAATCCAAGTCAGCCGGTCCACCCCCCGAATCATCCTCGCCTCGTAGGCGCTGTCCCACGTGAAGCGGCGGCTTAAAACTGCTTCTGACAGGGAACTTTTTTTCGTATATTCCTTCGCAGCAGTCGCCGAACCGCCGCTGCCTTCGAACATCCCTATCACTTATCAGGTATCAACATGCTTCACTATGCCGTCGTATTTCTGGTCATTGCCCTGATCGCTGCAGTCCTAGGTTTTGGCGGACTCGCCGCGGGCGCTGCAGGTATCGCCAAAATCCTTTTTGTGGTGTTTTTGATCGGCGCAATCGTGTCGTTCCTGATGCACGGGCGATCACGCATCTAACCCAGTTAAGTCAAGCGCGTTGCGAAGGACATGACTTCGCCGGCCATTGCATCCAATAGTTGAGCCACCTTGGGGCTGATGCAATCGCCGCGCTCATCAAAAACCCTATCGGCGGTGTTGATGGCCGCACCTAAGGGCGTCGGCCATCCCCGCAGTGCGTGCACGATATCGCGCAAGGCACTCAAGGTGTTCACCGCGCCGGGCCAGCCGCCGGCCGTTGCGATGCACCCCACGGCCCGGCCGCTGAAATACGGGCGCGAATCCGCTCGTAAGTCTTCTGCATAGTCCAATGCATTCTTGATTACCCCTGAAATACTGCCGTGGTAACCGGGGGAGCCGAGAATAATGCCGTCCGCCAGAGCGAGCTCCGCCACCAGCTCCCGGGCACCATCGGTTCTCTCAGAGTTATCTGGTTGATACAACGGTAACTGCAGCGCCGCGCCGCTGATGAGTTTGATTCGCGCCCCGCCACGGCGCGCATGCTCCAATACATGGCGCATGGCACGTTCAGTGGAGGAGTTGGGCCGCAGCGTGCCACCAACGGCAACGATATAAGGGGATGTCATGCGACCTCTAGGCATTTAAGCAACTCGATCAATTGCTGTTGATCGGCCGCGGGTACGTTTTTCAATAGGTGCTGCAAAGGTGCCCACAACTTGGGCAACAAATCGCGCACCAACGACTCGCCCCGCGGGGTGATGCTCAATACCATTTTGCGACGATCGGCGGCGCTCAACACTCGTGTGATGAGCCCGCGCTTCACCAACGCATCACTGATGCGAGACATATTGGCGGGGCTCTGGGAGGCACGCACACATAATTCGCCGGGGTGTGCGGCGCCGTCGGGCTGCGTGTAAATCGCGCTCAGCACCCGAAACTCGGCCTCGATCAAACCGAAAGGCCGGAGTGTTTGTTCGCACATCACCGATAGTTCTCGACCGATGTGCACGATGAGTCGGCAAATGAGCAGTTCGCGGGACGGGACATCGGGCATGAGGTTGGCAAGACTGCGTAGGTTGGCTTCCATCACCTGAAGTTGCGACGCATTGCTATTCATTTGCACACTAACTATTTTATCTATTATAGTTTACTAACTGAATGTTCATTTAGTAAATACATGCGTAAGGCGTAGGTCACTTGCCATCGATGCGGATGAGTGTTGCTTTGGTTGCGTCCGGCTTTGCCGCCTGTTCGGGTAAAGCTCCGCCGCCAGCCCCTGCACCGGCTCAGGTCGCGGTCCTCACTCTGCAAGCGCAGCCCGTGTCGCTGGTCACCGAGCTTCCAGGTCGAACCGTCGCGTATCGAATCGCCGAAGTGCGTCCCCAAGTCAACGGCGTGATTCTCAAGCGGCTGTTCACCGAAGGAGGCACGGTAAGGGCCGGGCAACAGCTTTACTTGATTGACCCCGCGCCTTTCGAGGCGAGTTTGCAAAGCGCGGAGGCTGCGCTGGCCCGCGCCGAAGCCACGGCGACCTCCACGCGACTGCTCGCGCAGCGTTACAAGCCATTGGCCGATGCTCGCGCGGTGAGCCGCCAGGATTATGACAATGCGGTCGCCTCGCAAGAACAAGCTGCGGCGGACGTGGCCTCAGCCAAAGCCGCAGTGCAGACCGCGCGGATCAACCTCGCCTACACCAAAGTGCTCGCGCCGATCGGCGGACGCACGGGTCGATCCTCGGTGACCGAAGGCGCATTGGTGGGTGCGAATCAGGCCACCGCCTTGCTGGTCATTCAGCAGCTCGATCCGATCTATGTCGATGTCACTCAGGCGAGCACGGTATTGCTGCGCCTGCAGCGCGAATTGGCGGCAGGCCAGCTGAAAAAAGTGGGCACTGCCCAGGCGGAAACCAAACTGCTGCTGGAGGACGGCACACCTTACGCCGAGCGCGGCAAGCTGCAGTTCTCCGAAGTCACCGTCGATTCCGGAACCGGCTCCATCACTCTTCGAGCCGTATTCCCAAATCCGCAGAACACCCTGTTGCCCGGGATGTTCGTACGGGAGCAGGTGGAGGAAGGCGTCGATGAACGCGGGCTGCTGGTGCCGCAGCGCGCGGTTGCGCATAACCCCAAGGGCGATGCCACGGTCACCGTGGTCGATGCCGACAGTAAGGCGGTGGTCCGGGTCGTCAAGACAGAAAGAGCCATCGGTGATCAGTGGTTGGTGAGCGGGGGTGTTTCGGCCGGCGAAAAAGTCATCATCCTGGGGATTCAAGGGGTGCAACCCGGCGCGGTCGTGCGAGCGCACGAGGTCACCGCGCAGGAGTTGAATCCGCAAGCCACGGCCGCAGCCGCGCCGCAGAAACCATAAGGTCAACGTGTCCGAGTTCTTCATCGAACGCCCGATATTCGCCTGGGTGCTGGCCATCGTCGTGATGTTGGCGGGTGGCCTGGCAATCAAGACGCTGCCGATCGCGCAGTATCCGAGCATCGCTCCCCCGGCCATTGCCATCACTGTGACCTATCCGGGTGCTTCGGCCGAGACCGTGCAAAGCACCGTGGTTCAGGTGATCGAGCAGCAGCTCTCCGGCATCGATCACCTGCTGTATTTTTCGGCCGAAAGCGACAAAGACGGCAGCATGACCATCACGCTGTACTTCGAGCAGGGCTCCGACGCCGACATCGCTCAGGTGCAGGTGCAAAACAAACTCCAACTCGCGACCCCTCTGCTGCCGCCGGAGGTTCAGCAGCAAGGCATTCGGGTTGCCAAATCCACCCGCAACTTTCTATTGGTGGTCGGCTTCTATTCCGCTGACGACAAGATGAGCGCCGGCGACGTCGCGGACTTCATCGCCTCCACGGTTCAGGACCAGATTGCCCGCACGCCGGGAATCGGTGATTACCAGGTGTTTGGTTCGCAGTACGCGATGCGCATTTGGCTGGATCCGGCCAAGCTCAACAACTATG